>Ga0214477_101259_pt1 | contig 13024 bp, 9 predicted proteins | sample M1_20Mar14CPVII9_FD_165058 | JGI IMG/M metagenome (GOLD analysis project Ga0214477, IMG submission 165058) | Marine eukaryotic communities from Monterey Bay, California, United States - M1_20Mar14CPVII9sort6BwellC16 | ecosystem: Environmental > Aquatic > Marine > Unclassified | place: USA...
TTGGCTTAGTCATAGGACGTTCATGCGGCGCTTGGCCATGATGCATCGCTCCAGGGGATGGCGGGTGATAAGGCATTGGCATTTGCTGTGGATAATGAGCACCCGTGTCCGGATACGGCGGATGATGTGGAGGAAGGGTGAATGGAGATGCCCTGGACATCTCGTACGAAAAGTCAGGCGATGCATGACCAGGCATCCCCATGCCATGCTGTAGATCATTTGGATGTAGCATTCCAGTTTGAGCATATCCGCCTGGTGAATGACCACCTCTCCAATCTCCTCCATTGCCACCCCCTTGCATATTATTGTTGTTGTGCATTTGTTGTTGGGGATAGGCAGGTGGTCCTCCCATATTCGGAGGGTATGTTGGAAGATTCAACGGCGAAACCATACCATTCGGGTGTTGAACTTGGTTGAGGGGAGAATCCATGATGGATGGTAGATGAAAATTTGGAGGCTGCGAGTAAGGATGTGGCGGTGGTGCATATTGAGGAGAAGGCTGATTGTATTGTTGTTGCTGTTGCTGCTGTTGGGGATAGTACTGATTTTGCCCTTGTTGTTGTTGTCCCCATGACTGTTGATGTTGATTTTGCCATTGCTGTTGCTGATTACTGTAAGGCTGACCTCCCTGACCAGGTCCCCCACCTGCTTGATAATTCCTTGACCCAGCGTGCCTAGGAATAGTTCGTTGAGGCTTTGGTGCCGTGGTAGGAACAACTCGCTTCGCAGGCTTGAATGCACCGCCACTTGAGCCAGAGACTACCGATGACGCTTCGGGAGCAAAGCTCAATGGCTTGGGAGCCGACGGGTCATCTGCGACATCATCCTCATCATCGTTGATCATAGAAATCTCTGCTTCTTCATGTGATAAACTATCCAGTTCTCCGAGGCTGCTAACATCAAGGTCTTTCATCTCATCCATCTCCTCGTCGTCACTGTTGTCGGCGGTCGATTGTATCCTCCGAAAAGCTCCCATACTGCTTGAGGAGGGATACGTACCTTGACTGCCAGTGTCGGAGTGTGCATCATTATTACTTGGTACAAACTTTCGATTGGGAGTCATTGCCTTCTTTTGCATTTGTTCTATTGCACGTTGCTTCGCTTCGACATAATCATCGTCATCTGTCAAGATCGCTTCAAGCGAGTTTGTCATACGGATAGTTGCGGGAGAAAATGCGTCGGGACGACTGTTCATATGTAGGTCGGCATTCTTAGCGAGTGTAAAGTGTGCAGGTGTGTACAGCTGTCGTTCAGCCTGTTGTTTTTCGGCACGTAGCTGTAGAGATGTTTTGTTGGAGGGGGTGACAAGGCTTGAGGCTCCCATTTGAGCGGACTTGTGCGGAGTTTTTCCCATTCGACTCCCTGACATAACAGGAGTTCTAGCATGCATACGATTGTGGTCGGCATCCTGTATTAATTGATAGTAGGAAATAGAGAGAAGTGGTATGTTAGTAAAAGTGGAGTAGAATAAAAATATGGTATTATCACACCAGACATGTTCAAGTACAACAACACCCCAAAGCCAAAATGCCTCGTGAAAAGTTCATATACATCCAGCCATTAATATTCAGGAGCTGAGTAATATATATTAATACAAACCAGACAACCAACACATCTCGCCATGAACAAAAGATACACAAGATATGCACAAAAAAATATAAAAAAATATCCCTATGACCCCACCCCCCTAGAAGCCATAAACCACCACAATAAACACATAAATATAGAATAAAGGGACTTACCGTGTACTGTTGATGTTTTCCCGGCGGTCCCGGGGTGCGCCTATGCCGAGCCTGGTGAGCCGTCGACATTGGACCTGGTGTTCGGCGTACGATGGGTGCCCCAGCATTATTTCCAACACGCTGTACACGGCTGTTATTATTTGCAATTCCTGCCGCTGGAGTTGCCGGGAAGGCTGACTTGCGGTTCATGCCCACCATATTATTATTATTATTAACAGGTGGTTGCAATGATATACCCGGAGGTGGGTTAATATTGGCAGTATTATTACTCGATATACTTTCATCGAGCTCATCCTTGCTATTGATGCTGGCTAGGAAACTACCAGAATCTCTTGATAATCCCAATGATACCATTTCTTCCTCATCTTCATCGTCGTCAATATTATTACTTATAATAGGGGGAGCTAGCCCAGGTGGAGGATTGATAATTCCACCCCCACCTTGGGCATTTTTAATTGGTGATTGTGATTGCATATTGCAATTAGTTAAATTGTTAATTATTGGTGCATGGTATTTATCATAATTATAGGGTCCTTATTTAAGGTGATACTAGTTGACGTGATTAGGATAGAGGCACTAATAGAGTACCATCTTTGCCGTCTTTGCGAAATTAGAAATCGAGAGAAGTTAAGACTCTCATAAAACGAATAAAAAGCCGTTTCTTAAAGTATCACGTATATCGTGTTGGTGTGTTGATAAATGCTATATGCATCGGAATAACGCAATAGAGTAAAAGATGGTAATCCCCGACAAGCGTATATCTAATCTCCAAAAGCAAGCTGTTGCTTTTGCAACCCATCTAAAAACAACACCGGGTATTATCTTAACGCCCCAACTTCGTCTTGGCATTGCAATTTATGCTCGAGATGCATTGCTCAACTGTCAAGATTATTCTGGAGTATGTCCATTTCGATTGTATGGTTTTATTTCTGAAATCAAATATGAACCATCAACGTTTCCTGTACCTCCGACAATAAATGACGATGTTGATGAGAGTATTAAAGCATGTCTCATGAATATTATCTATGCAATGATCAACTGGCAAAGTAAATTGGATACAAAATGGTTTGAAGATTGTTTAAATGCATTGAAATCGTGCGGCATCCTTGATAGCTACATAAAGTTGAATGATTGTGGGGATGATAAGAATGAACTCGAGTTGGCCAGTCATGCACTATTTTCGGAGATTATAATCCTCACTTCAGTATCTCATGGTATTCATACAACTTTTCTTGCCCTTGGTACTGACATCCCTCCGTTGCCAACATGGCAAGAGATTGCAGAAGCTCCTGAATCATTAAACATTAGATACTCCTCTCTATTGCATCGAGTACGACGAAATAAAGAAAGTATATCGGAAGTGTCTCCATATTTTACAAAGAGAGACTTGAATAGAAGCAGTCCAGAGTATCATGGGTTGAAGAAAGTATTTGAACAAATGACATTTGCTCCGCTACCATATATTTGTGTCCAATTCGCTTTCCTTGATTCAATCATGCTCGATAAGATGCTTAGTACATTCTATCTTACACCCGTTGAAATGGCTTTGAATTGGAATGAACTCGATACTTCAAAGCGATGTTCATCAGTTATGCGGTCAGATGTCGAGACTGTTGCTGGTAAGTAAATCTCTATTGACCGATATTGAAGGCTCAAGGCATTATCTAACTTGCTGTTCTCTCTCGTTACTCAGGTTCCATTGCAACCGAGTACAACTGTGGTTTCTGACAAGATCATCATGGCGAAAAGCTAATGAAAAAGGTTGCTTCATGCTCTCAGACTGACTCGATACGTGAGAGCGCACTAAGGGATCTAGGGGTGGCTGTCGCGACTCGTCCCCTAAATCTCGACAAGATAAGATTGGCAATGGATGAAGTGAAGAAAATAGGAGGTGAGGAACTGGTAGTTGAGATGGCAGCTACAGCAGGAGCTTTCAATTGTATTACACTCGTTGTTGATGCTTCCTGTCGTAAGACTGAGTCAGATACATATTTGAGGATTGCCAGAACAGTTATGACAATCTTGAAACACAGAAGAACTATTGGTGTGGTTAGTGCATCGGTTGTTACTGCATTTATTGCATCTAAGCTTGTAAAGAGGTAACAAGGTTGAGAGTATATTGGTATTGAATGACAACATATGAATGCTGATCATCACACATATGTTTGATGTATTACCAGAGAAATAAGCCTACAGTTACTTAAACCTAGATATCTAGTTTATACCCTGTCTATTCGATTGCTCATTCTACCACACTCACATGCTCACTTTCTCCTCCTCTTTTTCATACTTCCGCCAGTATCGCTGTACTTGTCCTCCTTTTCTCTCCGCTCTTTTTTTAAACGCTCAACCTTTAGCTTCAAGATAGTCTTGCCGTCTTTGTCCTTCTCTCGGGTATCTTCAATCTCACGACGTTTCTTGTGTAGATTATCAACCTTGGCTTGCTTCTGGGCAATACCGTGTTGCATCCTGCCGTAAAGACGAGCTGCCTTCTTAGACATGAGAGATTTGGCCAAGACAGCTGCCTCCTCATCCTGTAATGAATAAGATGAAGGTTGGTGATTTGAGAAACGAACATAATTAATTCAATAGACTTGTATGACTTGCAAATATATCACTTACCTCAGACTTCTTCTTTTTCTGTGCCTTACGCTCGGCCTCTTCATCGTCTTCATCCTCTGAGCTTTCAATATCACTCTCGTCACCTTCTTCTTTTGCTTCGATATCCTTGTCCTCAGATGGTGAAGCCTCGTCTGCCTCTTTCTTCTCAGCAACTACTACTTCCTCTTCTTCTTCATCGTCATCCTCCAAAACTTCACCATTCTTCAACCGTTCGACTTCCTCCTTATACTTGGGTACATATCCCTCCTCGGCATCATTTACCCATGGACTTAAATGTGGAGGCAAGGCACTCCCAACACCATACTTTTGAATAGGCAATATAAAGTTAAAGTTTGCACAATCCAATATCCACTGTGGTTGGATATACTCTCGTGACTTTGGTAACTTGGAATAATTGGGTAATAACTTGGGTCGGTCAATCACATGGTGTGTAATTGATGCATCATCCATACGAATGGGTGAATCTTGTCCCTCCCATCCGACACTACCGCCGTATGATAAGATGATCAATTCCAAGTATCCTCGAGGAACTTCTCTACTCAGAAAGAATGTTAAGTTGGCAAATAGTTGATGACGCTTGAGTGCCTCTGGGTCTGTAATGATATTCATATTGTTCTCGTCGTCATTGGTAGTCATGGCTGAGTCATCAATTGCCTCGAGAGCTTCACGAAGTGGAGCAGCAATTGGCATTTGATCTTCATCGTCCTCCATTTCTTCATTCTCACTGCCATCTTCTTCATCCTCATCTTCCTTGACACGCTTTAATGCTTCGTCGATCGACTGCATTAGCTGACGTTGTTTCTTCCTACTTGCCTTGGACACCTTCTTCTCTTCCCCATTCTCTCCTTCTGCGACGACATCCTCCCCTTCGCCAATGGCATCCTTGACAGCATCTGCGGCTGAGTTACCCTTGGCAACTTCCTTCAATGCCATTTGCAACGAGTTCAAATTAGCAGCCAATACTGAAGTGGCCTTTCCTCCCAATGTAGGATGAAGCAATGTAGTAGTAGAAGCACTTGTGCTACTACTTTCCACAGCTGGTACAATCTGGGTAGGCAATGGATACCGCACTCCCAACTCACCATACAACTTGAATAATACAAAACTTAGTAATGTTTCATAGAATTCAAAGAATGTAAGCATGACACGAAAATCTACCGAATCTGGAACATGTTGTGTAAAGTTATGTGGTGTTACCCATCGTACGGGGATGGCTTGTCCTGATGTCTGTTAATATATAGAGAATTGGTCATATGCATAAGTCAGTGCACATATGATGATATATATGATACTTTATATGATATGCACATAGATTACTACACATGCATCAGATACACACTATCGTATACAAAGTACTGTCTTACTTACCATAATATCAGCTTCCATATAAACACCCTTAACCGATATAAAACTCTTACTAATACTACCAGTAGTAGCACAATAACTACCCCAACTTCCCGCTAATAATTGTGCCTTACGTGTAATACTAGTAGATATCCGTCCATCACTTGGCAATGTTGCAAATAAGTGTATTAAACATAACGCATCATCTAAATCACCCAATGCATCCGAGAACCGTGGATAACGTTCTCTAACTAAATGATGTAGTGTATATTCTGGTTTTAATGTCGAATGTTTACGTCGAGCCTCATCCTTTTCATTCCGATTAGCGTTTTTGCGTACCTTCTTCATGAAACTTTTAAATTCACGAAATTTATCAAGTAAAGGTTCATGATTTAAAGCTTTCACATCCTTGATATGATAGAATACTTGTCCTTTCTTATTTTTTGGTGTACGACCATGTGGTTCACGGGGATATATCCCCTTTAGTATACATAGTCGTCGAAAGTCTTTTAATGAGATTTGTAGTTTTTTAAGCACCTTGGCACGTCCAATGAATGTAGCGTCGAGTCCGGCATGATTCTTCTTTTGTACTTTACCCATACGTGAGAGTTTACGATGAGTTGATGCACTTGAGGAGAGTGCTGCCTTTATAGACTTTTTCTTCTGTCGGCCTTTGACGCGGTTACCCATGATTACGCTTTTGTTGTATGTTAGATTATATGTAGTGTAGGAGGTGCTGGATATAGCTGATGTATAGAGAGAGACCAGTAGTGAGAGGAGGAGCGGAGATATCGTAGAGTGGATAATTTGCTTCGTGATTCTTATGAAAACGAAAAACTGAGAAAAATGAATGGTCCAGAGAGCTCGTGACCACTTTCAATCCCATATGTGGAAGACCCTAGGTAGAAATTAAGTAAATAAGAACCCCCCCCCCATTGCCTTCAACTACTTCGTATGCTTCTATTGTAGCTCTCAATTGTGCTGCCATAAGTGAGTAATAAAGTATAAATAATATTAATACAATCGTAAAAGTGATGACAATGTCTAGTAGTCTACAGCAAATGGCGGCGGCGACGCTAGGGGTATCCTCCGACGGTGCATCAACTCAAAAGAACAATACAACCAGTAACAATACAAATACCTTTGAATCATGCTTCTCTGCTGGTCTCGACTTGTCTGAGTTTGCTCAAAGTACCGATAATATTAACAGGAATGTACCTCAGCATACAATAGTTGCAGCCTCCGCTGAACTAGCACAACAAAAGTTAAATAATGCAGCACGTCGAAATAATGAAGAACGAGAGGAGGTAATGTTAGAACGACGAGCTGCTGATATAGTTAGTGCAGCAAAGCAAAGTAGTACTATCTCGATAGATGATACGTTGGGAAATGTTATTCCAAGAGCTATCAATCCACATAATAAAACAGCATCATCAATATCAACTGCTTATGATAACATTGATACAATGGAAGAAGAACAAAATATAAAACAAGTAGATGGTAGAAGTAGAGATGATAACTTTGTACAATTTCAGGATAGTTCACATACAAATGAATTCTTATCATGTTTAGTATCAAATCATAAAATTGAAGATGAAGAGGGTAGATTTATAAGTCATAAATCACGTATGACAAAGAAGAAACAACAGATACAGAAGAAGAATAGTTTGGATAGTATCTCTGGAAGTGGCAGTAGAGCAAGCAGTAGTATGGCACACTCTAGAAGACAGGAGAAGAAGCATCATACAAAGATAAAGAATACTCCAGGGAGTGGTAGAAAGGGTGTTGCAAAGAAGTCTAGAAAATCAAAGTATTGATTGCCTCTGTGTGCATATTTTTATTAATTTAAGGACTCTAATAACCCTAAATCTCCTCAGCCCTGCCTGTTGCTCTAACTAGTCCGCTATCTTAAATTATACCACAAACTGAGAAAGGAAACTATGCAGATGATGGTAAGAGTGTGTGGCTACTGCTGTGTCCTTTGTTCTTGTATTGTCCTTTGAACTATGATATTTTGGCATAATCAGCTTGGGGATTATACTATATGCTTGAAGAATTCATTAAGCTAGAGGGAAAGCGGGGGATAGTTGCAGGAGCCTCTAGTAGTTGACTAGTTAAGATTTTTCCTTATCATCTATTCTATTACATCCTTCCTCCACAGTGTTTTAAATATCTATAATACATCAAAGTGGCTACAACTCGGTAGCATAACATTTAACAGTATGATTCCTGTATGGCTGGCGCAATTTATGCAACGCCCGTGCCTCAATCTGGCGTATCCGTTCCCTCGTTACCGAGAACTTCTTCCCAATCTCCTCCAATGTCTTGGGACTACCATCATCTAAACCAAACCTCATACGGATAACTGCCTGTTCACGTGCATTAAGGGTACAGATTAACCGTCCGACATCATCCTGGAGCATACGATATTGTGCCATATCCACAGGCTTTTGGTCCGGATCACCAAGGGTATCTTGAATGGTAAACGAACGTTCCCCTCCTCCCTTATTTCCCCCAGTGCCTGCACTGGATCCCTTGGACTTACCGCTTCCCAACTCTTGTTCCATCGATACAGAGCCAATTGACGCCCTTTTTAAGAATTCAATCTTATCGGGTTTAATCCCCACCTTGGCAGAAACCTCCTCCTTGGTTGCGTCTCTGCCCAACTCATTTTGTAAATCACGTTCAGCCTTGCGTATGACACCCAACTGATCATGAATATGTACGGGTAAACGGATAGTACGTGCCTGATCGGCAATAGCACGCATAATACCCTGTTTAATCCACCACGTGGCATATGTTGAGAAGCGAAAACCCTTCTCGGGGTCAAACTTTTCACAGGCACGTGTTAATCCCAACGTACCCTCTTGACATAAATCCTGCATATTCAATCCCCGACCTTGATAACGTTTGGCAATACTAATTACCAACCGTAGATTACTCTCGGTTAATGCCGCCTTGGCACGTAAACTCCGACGTATCTGTTTCTTAATCTGAGTAACCGTCATACCCTCTTGAATTTTCTCCGCCCATTCCTGATATGTCGGTGGCCTTAACAATTCACTTTCCAATTCATCACGTATCTCCTCCCATTTAATTAATATCTGTATCTCACGAGCCAATATAATCTCTTCGTTCTTTTGTAATAAATCATGATTACCCATTGATTTCATGTAGTATTTCATAGAGTCAAAGCCCGTCTCTCTGACGTTGGCACGGATACGCCGTCCGGCCACTGTACTTGGATCATTCTCTTTATTATTCTTTTGAAATTGTTGATATGCATCGGAGGGTTTTGCTTGGGATTGGTTGTTTATCCTGGCTGCAGTACGTCCGTTTGGTAGTTCAGAGTCTTTGGATGATGTGGGCGTTGAAACTTCCTCAGACGTGTCATCTATTGATACCATACTATCTATATCAAAATCTACAGCAGAAGAAGATGATTCGATGGCATGCTCTGTTTGTGATACATAGAATAATCGTTGTCTTCTATAAGAGGATGCAGTGGTGGTAGTGGTGGGGTGTAGAAGGGGATTGATTGGTGTTCTATGTGTGGTTGGAAGTTGAACTACAAGTGCTTGTGTTCCTGTGGATGCGAGTGCGAGGCTAGTTGCCACCGCGGCCGCCGCCGATCTACTTCGTCGTCTACGTGATGTTGTTGGTGCCATGATTGTTGTTGATTAGTGGTATATTGATATTTATGGAGGCTGAGGTGTTTAGAGTTTGATAGCCATCAACATTTTAGTGGTGACGCAATCAAAATTAGCTCATAACCTGATTGAATGCCTTGAATCAAGTCGCGACCAAACTGCCGACCTTTCATTTGCATCACATGCATGCTACTGCTCTCCTCTCTTTAGGACAGCAAACATCTACTATCATGGCCAAGAAATCCAAGAAGTCGCCACGCAAAAGTGGCAGCAGTGATAGCGGCAGCAATATGAACAATGATGATATTGTAGATGAGAGGTTCATTGCCGCTGCAACCCGGCCACAATTCCAAAAAGCCAAACGAGGAGGTAAGATAGATGATATATCTAGAAACAGTACTACTAGTACTAATGACAAAAACAATACATCAGCATCATTGGCATCATCAGGATTAGGTGTATCATTAACACAGGCAATAGCATCAGATGATAGATTTGCCGCAGCATTAAATTCAGAAAAGTTTGGTAGTGTGCCTTCACGTGATAAGTATGGTCGAAAGACTAAAAAGAAGAGTAAGAAAGATAGTGATGATACTATACAAGAGAATAGTGATAGTAGTGATAGTGATGAAGACAGTTCAGTTGAAGACACGACTTCAACAAAATATAAAAAGAAAAAGAATAGTGCACATCATGTGAACAATAAAGATAGTGATAGTGATATAGAAGAAGAACAAGATAACAGCATGGAGGCACGTATAGCCTACCTCAATGCATTATCACGTGGTGATATATCTACATCAAGTTCGTCTTCTTCTGAAGATGAAGATGACTCGGATGATAATAGCGATAGTGATGATGATGACAGTTCAACATCATCAACAAATATACATGGCAAATCAGGTATATTAAATCCTACTCATAAATCAAAGTATGATTCTAATTCAGAAGATGAAGAAGTGGAATTAACACATGAACCATCCAATCATTTGTGTATACTGAACTTAAATTGGGAACATGTCCGTGCTATGGACGTATATGCAATGTTACATTCATTTTGCCCCCCTGGCACTTTGAAGAATGTGCAAGTATTCCCATCAGACTTTGGTAATGAACGCATGGCTAAGGAACGGATTGAAGGTCCGGGATTTGCTGGTTTGTGGAAGAGGGATAAGAAGGGGAGGAGTGTAGAGCATGTTGATGAGTCTGGAGATGATAGCAGTGATAATGATGATGATGAGTCTGTAGACGACAACAGCGGCGAAGAATCAAGTGAAGGCAGTATAAAAGATGGGGAAGAGGAGCAGCATTCAGATGATGAAAGTGATATAGCATCAGATGATGAAGAAGATGTATTCAATCTAGCCGAGGCAACATCGAAATTATATTCTCACTTTCCAGATCAATCGACTGTAATGAAGAATTCACAATTACAAACACAAGATGAAGAAGAGGAAGGGTTTGATATCGAGGCTTTGAGAGAATATGAAGCATCTAAGTTACGATATTACTTTGCCATTGCAACATTTACTACATCTCAAGCTGCCGAGGTGGTATATGAAAATGTAGATGGGATGGAAATGGAGAATTCAGCTGCAGAGATTGATGTTCGTGTCTTACCCTCTGACCAATATGATGCTACAATTGAAGGACGTACAATCCGTGATAGCTGTAATCAACTTCCTGCCAAGTATGTACCGCCGGAAAATGTAGTCGCGACGGCATTACAACAATCAAGAGTAACATGCTCATGGGAACGTGGTGATGCTGATCGTGAACGAAAGTTAACAAAGTATGGTATGGGTAAAGATGCTTGGGAGGCACTCGCTGAAGGAGATGATATTAAGTTTTATTTGGCAACTAGTGATAATTCTAGTGAAAGTGAAGAGAGTGATAGTGATGATGAAAAGCAGGTCGATGATAATGTTAATGCCAATAAGAAGGATGCGAGTAAGAAGAAAAAGAAGGGGTCAAGTATGAGGGCAATGCTTGGTCTGGCTGGTAGTGATGATGATAGCAATGCTAGTGAAGATGACGATAATGAAGAGGAAAGAAGAAGGCTAATGGGAGAACAAAGTATAAGCGAAGATAGTAGTAGCGGTAGTGATGATGATAGTAAGTCTGAAGCGGAATTGGAAGGAGAAATTAATACTGACACGGCCAAGTCTGTTACTTATATCCCCGGAAAGCATAACCTTGAACAAAAGATTCGATCCAAGTTACAATCGAAACAAACTCTGGCAGATGGAGAAGTACAAGCTAATACAGATGATGAGCCACTAACTCCCTTCCAAAAGTATCTTGAAAAGAAGAAGGAGAAGCGCAGAGAACGCCGACAAGCTGCCCGTGGTGCAAGAAAGGGGAAGAATTTCAATAACAAGGACAGCAGTGATGATGAGTTGAATGAACAAAATGAGGCTGAGGATGATGGCATGTATGACGTCGATCCAGAGTTTGGAATCGCTAAGTTTTCGGATGAGGAGAATGATGAGACTGCTGTCACTTCCTCTACTGGTGGTGATGGGTTCTTTCTTAATGAGACCGATTCAAGTAATAACAACCAGAAGAACGACAAGTTCAATAAGAAGCAAAAGAAGAAGCTAGATAGTAAGATTGTGGATGAAAACAAGCTTGCTAGTACCAAGGAGGAGCTCGAACTACTTATCGCTGGTGATGATGGTGAGTATTGGTATCTCTGCTCTGATCGCAAATCTTGTTACTTTTCTGTTATTCGTATATCTCAACTGTCTCATTCTTATTTGCCTTTGTATTCATCAGATGAAGAGCACAAGAAAGACTATGATATGCGAGGCTTGACGAAGCTAGAACGACATGGAAAGAAGAAGCTTAAGGGCAAGAGGAAACATCAGCTAGAAACTCTTGCAGCTAACGTATCTGGACAAGACTTTCAAGTTGATACTACGGACACTCGTTTTGCAGCATTATTGGATGGTACCGATGATAGATTTGGTATCGATCGTACAAATCCTGCATATAAGGAGACTGGTGCTATGAAGGAATTGTTGCAAGAACAGTCCAAGAGGAGAAGGAAGAAGAGCAAGGTCAAGTCAAACACTTCTAGTAAGGATGAAGACGTTGCTAGACGTGGTGACAGTTGGAAGGAAAGTAGTAATGGAGCAATGGCTTTAAGTTCATTAGTGCAGAGCTTGCAACAAAAGGTAAAGAAGTGAAGAGTGAAAGGTGGTTGAGAAAGGCTTAGTTTATGACTTTTATCTAAACTTGACACGTCATGTAACACTGAACATCCTGATTAAATGAGTAGGACATAGCCTTGTTAATGCGTCTTTAGATCTTTATTTGCTCGTTTACTCTAGGAGTACTCAGAGAAAGGCAAAAAACAGGTGTAATCGCGAGAGGCGTAACTCAGGGCGAGAGGGTACCTCCCTAGGATACCGAGTTCGTGCGTACAAACATCAACTCGCAACCACATGATATTGAACATCACCTAGAAATATCTCTTTAGCGTTTGACGGATATAACAATACTTTAATCAATAGAATAGATTTAGAGAGATAGTAATAATGAAGTTTCATGTGACAGCCCTCGGAGCGGCACTTTGTGCCTCGCAAACAAATGCCTTTGTTCCAACACATCACTCGACAATACAATCAACACAACTTAATGCAAAGACTGTATCATTCCAAG
>Ga0214477_101264_pt1 | contig 12986 bp, 7 predicted proteins | sample M1_20Mar14CPVII9_FD_165058 | JGI IMG/M metagenome (GOLD analysis project Ga0214477, IMG submission 165058) | Marine eukaryotic communities from Monterey Bay, California, United States - M1_20Mar14CPVII9sort6BwellC16 | ecosystem: Environmental > Aquatic > Marine > Unclassified | place: USA...
CATCAGATCTACCTCGTTGGAAAGTGATCTTGTTATCTCCAACAAAAGTTCTCTTTAGAATTGATCACTGTATATGTGATGGTCTTTCGGCTGTTACTTTATTGAGAGAGATTGGTGTGAAGACCTCAACAAAGCTGCCGCTGTCATTGAGTGATTTATCACCCATCTTGCGTTCAATTGAAGAGGCCGGAGACTTGCGCATTGCTTTGTTACCCTTGAGACTATTGTGGCCACCAAACTTGTTCCGGGCTATATCATTATTAATCTCATCGCTATCACATCCAGTAGCGCATCCCAATCCGTTGCGGCCAGAACATGTTGGATCATTTATATCAAGTGAGTTCTATGGCACCGTGTACTTCCCAAGCATGCCAGTAGCTTTGTTCAAAGATATAGCAAGATCGATGGGCAATGGTACTACTATAAATGACGTTTTACTTCTCTTTTGCTCAATCACGATCGGTCGATACATCGATAAATTGAAACAACGAGGTCTTTATGATGATCATGGGGATATTGATAAGTTAAATGTTTTGTTGCCTATTGGCAATCCTCTGCAACCATCCAAGTATGGTGACAGAGCAGAGGGTGAGAAGCTTATGAATCTAAAGTGTGCACATGATATGAGACTCATTATACCATATACTCACATCATATGCCTCCTAGGTCTTTGCAACCGCATGACGCCCGTGGTTGTACCTCTAAGTCTTCCCCGCGACAATAAGACAAGTTCACTCTCAAATGAGCAAAACATCAATGAGATCAAGGCATACATGGAGAGGGTAAAGGAATCGAATACACCACTTTTGATGACCTGTTTAAACACAATATTAGCTCCCTTTCTATCAGTTGAGAACTTCAAGGAGGCAGCAAAACACTCCTTTGATGCAGTTTCAGCGGTGTATACGAATGTAGCAGGACCTACTCGGAGTATCAGCTTGCAATCACAAAGTAAAAAAGACTATGAAATCAAAGGCCTTCAAGTCGTTATGCCACATCCTGTTTCCATTTTCACTGTCCTTTCCTACAATTCAAAAATATTTATCAACATCACATTGGACACAAGAACTGGAATTGATGCTTTCATACTACGAGAGTCTTGGATCGAGGCTGTTGAAACTGTTGCAGAAACGGTTATATCTGATGACAAATGGAAGGATGAGCTGGCGACGTTTGATACCTCTAAAGAGTATGGAGGTAATGGAATTGTGTATACTTGTGGTACTCCCAAAGCAAAGGGCTAGACATTCAAAAGTTGATTTAGTATTAAGATTCAAATAAGTTAAGCTAGTTGTAAACTACAAACACAGAAACCTTATGATCAATCACTGCAACCCACAGCCAATAATAGATTCCTTTTGGTGAACTTGAGATCTCGAATAGAAACATTATTTGTCTTGAATATCTTTGTAGGTTCTCTTGTTCCAGGCCTTAGTCGTTCATTTGCTGGCATTCGATTCATCTGTGATTGAGACATAGTACCTGATAGACCATTGCTAAATGATGATGTAGCTGTCGATCCTCTTGTGGCGGCAAAGTAATCTGGATTAGAGAGGTGATTGCCAGCTCCTCGAACGTCCCATATACGAACAGTAGAGTCTTCTCCAGAAACTGCTAGTGCTGATCCACATGCACTGAAGGTCATTGCATTGATAAGTCCCTCTGAGTATGCTGATTGAGTAGTATCGGTACTGGGAGCTCGAAGTTCATTAATTAATCGACCATTGCTTAGATCCCAAATTCTAACAATGCCATCGTAGCCGGAACCAGCTGCATAGCGACCTGATGGAGAGACACGCACAAGATTTAGACCCCGAGCACTTCCAGACAGAAGACGAACACATTTGCCTGTCTGAATGTCAAACATTCGACATGTTTTGTCATCACTTGCCGTGACAACGTAGTTGCAGTTTGGATGCCATGTAACACAGTTGACACTGGGACTGACATGTCCGCTCAATATACGAACTGGAGACGTCCGATCAGTTGTCCAAATGCGTGCGGTATAATCAGACCCAGCGGATGCAAAGTAGTAACCACAAGGAGCAGAGGAGACGGACCACACTGGCGTAGAGGGAGCATGACCTCGATAGACAGACAGAGCTGCACCACCAACTTGCACAAGAGATTCTGCCTTGGCACCAGGGATAACAGGAGAGCTCAAGGATGTACTCGCTGGTCCACCAACAGTATGATTGGCGTTATTCCTTTGTATACTTGACGTGGTGCTCAATTTACCATAAGGCCCTACCGCCTGTGTGTCCCATAATCTGACACTGCCATCTCCACCAGCTGACAACAAGGTGCGACCATTACGTGTCCAATCAACATCAAAGACGGGAAAGCCATTTTTATGTCCGAGAAGAACCATTGATGGCTCACCCAGTGACGAAGAGTCGTATTGTTTGTTTTTGGATGATTGATCCAATGACCAGATTCGGACGGCGGCGTCATCACAGCCCACAGCCGTGAGACGACCATCAGGTGGACAAATTGAAGCTGAAACGATGCCAACGTTTGATTCAACCCATGATGGAGATGGCGTGGTCGGACCAGCACCAGCATCGGCTTCATTAGAAAGCGAAGATGATGACGATGAGCACAATGTTGCAAGTAGTACTGATGGTTGCAGTGCATCAGCAACATGAACCTGACTCGATCCAGATGACGGAAGCAATCCTGCTTCATACTCTCGTTTCAGCTCCAACGCTTGCAACCTCCTGAAACCATTGACCAACAGTGCCCTATTAAATTCCACGGCGGCACGAGATTCGACATCCTTACTATCATCTCCATCCTCAAGTCGAAGTTTGGGAAATGGCAATGCTTCAGATTGTGTTAATATCGACGATTGTGCCAACTTGTGATGAGACTCTGAACCAGATACCCCACTCGATGCCACGTCCTCTCCAGCCTCAATGGCACGTGCGATCGGGTCGATAGGTGCTGCCCAACAAATATCTTCTGCCTCCTTATTACCATCAACGTCCCCCAATATCGACGGGGGGCAGAATGGCTGTGGATCTCTTCGCTCAACAATCAAACGACAGCGACTTTGAAGTAGTGCACTCATTGGGAGTAATTCATCTCTCGAACTAACAAAACTCGTGAGGGCACCAAATGCTGACGAGGATATGGTGATGTTCCACTTCAATGCACGCAATCGGCGTAAAAATGGCAATGCCTGAAGCTTGGTCGTGAGTGCATCATTCTTGGATGTTACCTTGGATACCTTATCGCGAGTCTGTCCATACATTCCTTTAATTTTCTGCATATTCTTAATGTGTTCCTGATACAATCTCTCCTCTTCATCTGTACGCTTAACCTTATGCTTTAGCCTATTCCTCTCAGCTTCAACCTTACCCAGATGTTTGGCAATTTCACCAATTCGTGAAGTTAACATCCGGTTCTCTGAATGTAGGGCAGTTTGTGCCAGAACGTCATCATTCAATTCTACAATTCTTTTTGTAGTTTGGCACTTGTCCAATTCGGCAATTTCAGTCTGATGTTGAGCTTCATACAAATGGCGATACGTATCCAGCATTGCCACGGCTGTGTGTTCTAACCCACATGTTAGTAATTCACAGTAAGTATGTACCAATAATGGAAAGGATAATTCCAACAATTCAGGTTTGCAAGATGGTGGTAATAGTAGTGGATCATGTTCAATATCCCCTTCCGAGGGAATAGCAGCAGTTGCACCCAGTGGCAAAGTAAGTGTATGTGGAGCTGGTGGTTTGGGCTTGGAGGGATCATAGTCTTCCACGGTAGCAAGGGAGTGTTTAACAAGGTTGACAAGACCATCATGAGGTGTGTGTGTTTCTTCGTTGTCTCCTGATTCCTTTTTATCTTCTTCGGCCTTATCAATATCATCCCCAGTTTTGGAAAACGGAGGCCGGCCACATATCATGGGTGTAACGATGGGATTGGCCGGATCGTCGGGTAATGTTAATATCCAAGTAACCAAACTTGTAAACCCCTCAATATACCTACGTGCCTCATCACGAAAGTTAACCATTGCCTCGACTTCCTCAGCATCTTTCTTTTTGTCCTTACTCTTTTCAGTATCTTCCATTTTAGTATCCCCATCCTTATCATTTGCAGCTTTATCATTATCTTCTTCTGCAGTATCATTATCTACTGCACGTCCCTCTAATAATAATTCGGTAACCTTTCGATTACGCAATACAGGTGGTAAACTACCGGCACCCCACATAGCAATTGAAGGGGCAGCATCTAGATCGTATCCATAACCTCCACCACCCAAAGCTTTCTTAACTAAAGAACTGGAGGAATTAGTATTGAAGTTTTTCGTATCCTCATACTCTAACAAATCTTCATCCTTCACATCATAATTAATGGGTGGTAATTTCTTATTCTTATCATCTTCTTCATCATCATCCTTTGATCTTTTGCGTTTATTCTTTTTATTAGATGTAGTTGCCGATGCTGCAGCAGATATTTCATCCTTATCTTTTTCTAATATAGTTTGTAATTCAGATGCAGCATCTGTTAATCCATGCCGACGTAGGTATGATAATACTATTGACTCCTCTGATGGTTTGTCTGTGTTATTAATTTGAGACAAAGCAATAATTTTTGCAGAGGGTTTGGGTGATGTGGAAGTGTTATCATTGCCTATCGCTGCATTATCAGATGATTCAGCAGTATTATCACCCTTCTTCTCCTTCTTCTCCGCGGCAATACTTGCCCTCCGGCTGGATGATCTAGATGAGCGAGGCATGTCTATAATAATTTATACAAGCTACGATAGGTATGATATGTATTGAATTATGAAATAAATTAGCTGCAAGAGTCTAGTAAATGTGGGCTGTGGGCCGGCGGGATGAAGGATACCAGGTCTCAAGCAAAGTCTTGTCAAAGAGGACTCTTGCAACATTGTAGCGTGTGATATGTTCACTGTTGGATGTCGTCAGACAAACAATTATTACATGCCTTGGAAGTGGTGGACACATACGGCTAAACCCCTTTATTGTATTGAGTTTATTAGCCACCACCTCGCCTACAAATAACTCCACCCCAAATCAATCAAACTAGGTAGGTTGGAGCTTAAAACTTTCTCCGTAAATGTTACAATTGTTTATCGTTATCTTTGATTAATCAGAGATTGCAAATACGCCCCCAAAGAACCATCTGCAATCTCTTTCTTATTGTACCTTCTCCTTATTCTTCTCGAAAACCCAAAAGAATAATTCCGTAATATTTGTACAATATTTAACTCTCCACCAATTAAACCCACTCTCTAACTCATATCTTTCTATGCTGTCTTTGGCTTATCCACCCTTTGACCAAATTCATCAAGATATACCCATTGCCCCGTCTTCTCATCAATAAACTCAGTCCATTCACAATTTTGGGGAATTAATCCCTCATATAACTTAGGATCATTCGCAACCCATCCCTCCTTACCAACAATATCGGTAACAGTTTCTCCCTGTGCTTCTAATATTTCCTCTACCTCGGCACCTGGCTTTAATGCTAAATGTTCACATTCTACAATTAGGGGTGGTTCCGTAAATTGATGGAGTGGTGGTGGTGATGATAAAGTCCATTCTAGAGAGTCGGTAATTAATGGCACGACAACATTCTCTCCTTCTGATAAAGCAGCAAATGACCGGACAGTTGTCCTCTTTGTCACTATATATTATTGTTGGATATTATTGTTGGAATTGAGAGAGAGGTATTAATTGTTTGGTTAGGAAAGCAAACATAAAAATTGATATTTGATGTAGATAGACCAAACAACAATAAACCCTGGCCCCAGCTTAACAAAATAAAGGATAGCACGTAACATTAATATATGCATCACACTCATCCTTTTTTAATGTATAACACCGCCACCACAGTATACTATATTTATATTACCACAACTAATTGCAGCCAATACAATTTTGTAAAATATTTTGGTTCGCTCTCCGCCTACAAGCAACCATATCGTACACCGAGACCACCCCCTAAAAATTCATTAATAACCGATATAAATAAGGTATTTACCTTGCGATATAATGGCACTCCTCGCCACGGGTAGAGATCTCAAAGAGCGCAGGGCTAACATCATCGCACAAATTATTATGGGGGTTGTCAGTTTTCATTGTATAGAAACTCTTTATAAGATAAAGATACCGCATGGCCATTTTTGGCAACAACATTTTCTGTTATTTTTAGTAGTAAAAATGACATGCAGTTAGTTCCATTGATTAGGCATCCGATAATCCCTCAAGCATGTCCAATAATATCAGTAATACAACCGAGTTCGATTCACGCGCAGAAAAAAAAGGTGAATAAAAGTTTTTGTTGTGGTGATGAGGTGTATGATGGTGAAGACCAGCTTGCTTTGGAATATTATGATTCTACTTCACCCATATATCATCATCATCAGCAGCTCGAAGATGATATCTCATTTTCACAACAGAATAATTCCTCAGAACACCGCCATGATAATTATATATCTTTGCCTTTTGATCCGGGCAGTATATCTTCTTCTTCTTCTTCTTCTTCATTGGATGTTTCATATCGTAAAGGATTATTCAACTCTACAGAAGATGTATCTACATTGGATCATGGTGGTGCCGCCGCCAGTGGGAAAGCAGGCAGTTCTATTCTGCAACCCTCATATTATACCATCGACAACACAGAAGAAAATAATTATGGCGTGCATCCCAATACTTCCAATACACCACGATCATTAAAGATAAAATCAAGAGCTGTGTTCTGACATCTAGTGATGAATTTAATTCAGGGTGGAGGCACATTAACAAGAGTAAACAGTGGAAAAATCCATCAGATTATGTACCAGAAAATTTGAATACTATATTTGAAGGAGATGAAGAATGTAAAGATGATATAGACGTAAGAGCTGCAGCGGATGCACTTCATTCGGGGGATATTGATGGCAATAAAAGACCAAATGTATTCTTTTCGGGTAGTAATAGTGAAGAGGTTATACCATTCCTTCATGGGGATGAAGTGTCCAAGGTGTTCAACCATTTCAAGGACCCCAAACATGCAAGTAACTGGGCCAATAAATACTTTAACGGTAGCCATGGCCGTGGCACATGTGCCAATGCTAGTGGATATAGTGCAACTGCCGTGGTTAGAACGAATAGTAATGATGAAATAATCGTAGTAGTAACCAAGGAGGATAACATCAAGTATGGAGAGAGTGAGGGTATCAAAAAATCACACAAAACTGATAAGCCAATCACCCCAACACCGTATGTCCAGTCTACATTTCAACCTACAGTCGAATCATTATCACATGATTGGTGTGCAAGTGCTGCTATGGCATCCTTTTTAGAGGAACTAAACGACAATGGAACTATGACCCGCACCATTAGTCCTGTGAAATGGGCACTTGATAATCATCTTGAGTATAGAAGGAGACTTCCAAACATGTCCCAAGAGGAACGAATTACCTTTCTTGAAAAGGGTTGTGCAAAGTTTATCGAGTTGCTTGTTGACGTGTTGGGTTCGGTGAAGGGTGGAAAGTACTTGGAGCTACTCAACTTTGGTTCTCCACTGAGTACAGAGCATACCGGTGGGTCTTTACATCATTATGTGACCATTAACGCTTTACGTTCTCTTCAAACTGAATTGGACAAAGCAAATCACAATGGATGCCTCTCTAGAGATGATTGCATTTCTGTTTTCTCCAAGATGTTGCCGAGAATGATGATGAGATCAATCACTGATAAGTCTTCGGGTGTTGATATTTCAGAGACAGTAGTTGCATTGATTGATATGCTGGTAGTTGGATTACCAAATACAACGCTAGATGAATATGGTGAAGAACGCACATTGACACGAGAAGACAAGAAGAGAGAAACTGAGAATGTATGTAATGACTTCGGCATGACAAGAGAGGGAGAGGCGGATGAAACCCAACTACACTCGATCTCATTCTTTCTCTCGGGATATCGTTTTGAGCTTTGCGTAGCCGTCCATGGTAAAGCGTTTCTATTGCTTCCATCCACCCACAAGGCACCCGTATCATTTGATACTGGCAGGGCAACCGATCACGTTAATGCCATTAAGACGGTTTTTCATGGACAGAAGTTCAAAGATGAAACTATCAAGGATGCTTCTCCTCAAGTGTTGGCGGCCATGAACAATTCCCTCTCTCTATTCTTGATTGAGATATTGTCTGATATCTATCCCCAACTAAATGCTGATAGAGTTGTGCATACACTTGCCTCCGCCTTCTGCGAGAAATTGACACCCGAATTCACAAAGGAGGAGAAGGCTGATGAGAAGATTGACATTGAGTTCCGCCGACAGAATCGTATCTTGGCCAAGGAGGAGAAGGAAGCCAAGAAGAAACACGAGTCTACAGATATGGCGAGGCGCTTAGCTGCAAAGTCTGATCAGGAAGCCTTGACTCCAAATGCGGCTGGTGAATATATTTGTCCACACTGTTCAAACGTGTTCACCAGCAAAAAGGGTTTAGTTTATCATATTGGTGAGTAGACGAATTACGGTGATATTCTTGATGTACATTGTAGATGTGTCCTAATCATGCATTTTCATCTCCTCAGAAAAGCAAGTGTGTCTAAAGAAGAATCTTCTTAAAGCTTTTGAAAAGAAAGCCGAGCAGGAGATGAAGCGCGAGTCTTCTCCTGATGCTTCCACTGAACCATCAAAGCATTCCCTCAAATCAACAGAACCTTCTCTACAAGATGCCGTGAATACTAGTGATACAGTGGGTATCAGCCAAAACCCCTCCGGCAACTGGAGAGCTCAGATCTTCTATGCGGGACATACTCGCTATCTTGGCGTGTTCAAGACGCAAAAATTAGCTGCTCAAGCGCACGATGCGGCACGTGGCGTGCTTCAGAATGCTCCTCTCACTACCGACAAAGCTGTAATCGATAGCAATATCTCGTTGGCAAAGATAGCTTCCAAGCCTACCAGGTTGAGTGGTGACAACTTAACTCAGTTAAATGTTGAGAGAGATCAGTTTGCAGCTACTCGTATTCGTTCTATGCGCCTCGAAGCAATTATTAGAAGTATCATATCGTTGGATAGATCTGGTGATTTGCAGGTATCACTCCATGCCGAAGGTAATGCTGGCGAAAGGCGGATGCACTTTGAGGAGGCATTGAATTTGATCAACGAGAGTTGTGATTCTACTACTTTCTCCAAGATAGACATGATCAATGCACTCACGGATGTAAATCGTATGCCGTCTGGATATCGCGATAAAGATGTAGTTCGTCTTAGCAAAATTATTGTTGCCGAACTCAAACTGTTGGTTGACCCACATCATTTGGAGACACAATCGATTGTTGATGAGGTTGTCGAGGACACCTGGGCTGATCATCTGTCGAGTCCATCTGATGAGTCAAAGAAGACCAAGAAGTCTACTTCTGCATCGTCTGATGGTCAGGTTCCGAGGCCATCAAATTGGGGTAAGCGTAAGAGAGCGGAGCAGTCTGTCCGTTGCTTGAGTGTGGTGGCTTTTGGGCTCATTCTTTTGCCAAAGCCATCCTTGCTGGTTGTTGTAGTAGGGGTCAATTAGCGTAGCTGTAATTGCTTTTAGAGTCCATCAATAAAGCTCATCTAGTACCAACAAGGTCTTCACTACACCGAACATCAACTCCATCAGTTTCATACCAAGGGAGTGCGTAGTTACGGAGGCCACACTATTTAAGTCATCGGTACACCCTAAATTTTTCAACCCGTGCTACCTGCTAATAAATTATATATTATATCCTATCAAATAACACCTCTACACCGCAAACAATCCTACAGCATACGGAATATAGGTTGATAATAGCGGCAAATTAATACCATCGCGTGCACGAAAGTATTTGGTAAAAAATTCAAGTTTTTTAATAATTGTGTCATTGGCAGTACAGCCTTAAATCAATATTAATATAATGGTAAATACTAGGACGTCGGTTGAGCCAGAAACACCGTCTACCGGGGCAGAGGCGCCGGCACCGGTGCCGGTACCACCAAGCACCACTGGTTTATCCCAGCGTGGACAACAACAGGTCTTATTGGGTGAAACACCAAACAACAGTGGCACAAATAATAATAATAATAATGGCACTACTGCTACCTCCATGGGAAGCACATCCATGGAGGATACACATATGGGTTTAGAGGCCGCGTTACGCCGACAAATTGGTATGGCATCGCAGGGGGATTACGTCACGGAATTTGAGCGCCAACAAAAGGTTCAGGGTAATAATAATGATGAGGCTAAGAATTTTATGTATAAACAGTTTGCGGCTCTCGATGTACGAGTATTTGGATTCCTTCCTGATAATAGTAGCGACATAATTAGGTTTGGTTTCGCCGTAAGTCAGTTCCCGGATGGAGATGATGATATCGGGGATGCAATTATCATGTTTGTTGGGAATAGAAATAAATTCAACAATAATGACCCACCCATGTACAAAATCCCACCTGATAATGGGGTAAAGTGGACATCCGTGAAAACAAACTACGACGCAGAAGATTTAGTAAAACATTACAGCGTCCCTGAAAATAAAGGGAAGTTTCGTACGGGTGGTAGCGGTTCCAGCAAGCACATCCCGAGAATGATCTACCTCCCCCACGAGGCTGGATTAGCAGTAGTACAGAAGGAGTGCACCCCTTATCAATTAGTGGAGGAGTTAATTCGTTTGGAGGAGGATCCCAATTGTCGTATCGAAGCAAGCCATACTACGTTCGTAAAGGCATGGTGTGCAGCGGCAATGGTGGAGGGAGCGAAGAATAAAAGCAAGCTTGCCATGAACTTAACAGCAATCACAACACAAAACCCAAAATTCTTCCAGTTCAAGCACCTCCGAGCGATCCAACAACTAGGAGACCCATCAGGATCACCCCCAAAATCGTCAAACGATGACACACCTCGTAAGAAAGCGTATCGTGAAGAAATTAATGAAATGAAAGGAGTATTAAAAGAAGCGGCAATGATAGTGGCAGCTTCTACCAAAAGTCTCGCAACTAGCAACAGTATCGCGTCGGAGAAACAAGCAAGTGCAACTCCAGTAGCACAACTGTGCCCATTTGATGGCTCACTGCTGGCAGCTGTTAAGGGGTACAGTGGAAAAAGTGATAAGGAACGGTGTAGAGTGGACACTTGGTCTACGGTGCTGTCAAAGAAGAAGCTAAATGACAAGAGGGACTACGTATTGGAGAAAGTCGAAGAATGGGCCGCTGATAAAGGCTACACGATATGTAAGACTTTCCGTCTGGATAAGACCTTCTTCAAGGATATGGAGGATGGCAACTTCACGGTGGGGGAAGCACGAGCAACCGAATTCAACTTAGGCCGTGGTTTCTCCCCGCATCACACGTTAGGGGTGTCCTTCCAATTCAAGGCAATGATGGATGCACGTGAGCAGGCTGAGGATGACACTGAACATACCCGCACGTTTTGTGAGAAGTTGGAGCTTTTGAAGCAGGTGGAGCGTCAACCACCCGAAGACATCGATGAGTTCACAGTCAACACAAACACATACACGGGTCTGGTGTATACTTTCTATGGCGATGCTTGCCCATTGTATCACGAGTTGGAATCAGTGTGTGCTATCCTGAACAGTCCAGTTGTTACCCAAGCCAAGTCGTTATACTCGCTACTGGCAGTCAGGCAGTACCATTTTGCTATCGCGAATGGTGCCGTCAAGTTTTTCTCTCAGCGTGTGAGGGAAAGCGAGTTCAGTCGGGACTGCGTGGTCTGGCCCAAGACATCGTTGGCAGATCAGCTTATCCCTGCTATTGAGGACGGCCGGGAAGTGCCAAACATTTGCTTCCCAACAAGCTGGCTCACGTCCAAGAAGGCTCCTCAGCAGCAGTACCATGCACCTCCTCCTCCTCAACTGGCACTTCCCCCTCCACAAGGAGCTGTGCCTATGCCACCCCAACACCCGGCACCGGGACATCCGGGAGTCCGTAATCCTTTCCAGGAGCGTTCACGCATCAACAATGACGTACACAACATTATCAAGCAAGAGTGGGCACCGGTGATCAGGAAAAATGGCGGCACTCTCCCATCATTGAAGGGTATTCTGAAAGGTAGTGGTAACACCATGGATGACCTCCCAAAAAGGAACAAGTTTAAGATGAATGGAAACAACATGCTATGCTACACTTGGGTTCTTGGCGAGTGTCGTAAAGGTGGATGCCAGCTGATCCATCCGGGAAGCAGAGAGTTGGAACCGGACTTCTGCCGAGAAATCAACACGAAAACGAAGAAGGGGCGTGAGAAATTCCTATCGGGAACCAAGCGTAAGCGAGGGGACGATGAGGAATGACAACGAGAGGGCTGAAATTGCCCTGATGAGGCTGGTATCAACCAATGTCAAGTGGCGGCACGATACCAAAATGGAGTGACATTGGAACCTGGAGGCAGAGGAGGAAGGGAGCTTTCAGGAGTGAAGGAGGCAGCAATGCAGCAACAGGCAAGGCGAGCACAGCGGCTTGGGTTGCAGGATAAACAGAAGAAGGAGCCGAAGATGGATGAGAAGTGGTTGAGAATTTTGGTGGATAAAGAAAAGTCGAAGGAGGCAGGGTATGAGGCAGCGCTACGGAAGGAGCTGCTGGATAACGGTGAAGGTACGTCCAAGTTTGGAAAGAGAAAGAGACGGAGACGAAGGAGAAGTGAAGGTCGTCGTGGTGGGAAACAGCTACACATGTTAGCTGAGGACCAACCGGCGGCAAAAAGAGCACTGGGTGATGCGCCAATACATCAAGGTGATGACTCACATCAATCTCTGGGTGATGCGCCAATACATCAAGGTGATGACTCACATCAATCTCTGGGTGATGCGCCAATACATCAATCTCTGGGTGATGCGCCAATACATCAAGGTGATGACTCACATCAATCTCTGGGTGATGCGCCAATACATCAATCTCTGGGTGATGCGCCAATACATCAAGGTGATGACTCACATCAATCTCTGGGTGATGCGCCAATACATCAATCTCTGGGTGATGCGCCAATACATCAA
>Ga0214477_101266_pt1 | contig 12970 bp, 7 predicted proteins | sample M1_20Mar14CPVII9_FD_165058 | JGI IMG/M metagenome (GOLD analysis project Ga0214477, IMG submission 165058) | Marine eukaryotic communities from Monterey Bay, California, United States - M1_20Mar14CPVII9sort6BwellC16 | ecosystem: Environmental > Aquatic > Marine > Unclassified | place: USA...
CCAACACTGCCTCAGCCATTGATAAAGGTAGGTCACCCAATCCACTAGCGGCACTTCCCGTTGATATCGTTCGATCATTTGCACTAAACTTTGACCTATTCATACTGCTTGGTGATGTAAGATTCACAGTCGCAGGCGGGGATAGAAGTTGAAACTCTTCATTTGCCTTCTTTCCCCCATTCGATACGGTAACCGCGTCCTCAGCTGGTGGAGGAGACACACTCGACGAAAAAGCACGCACGGCAGTGCCATTGGTATTAAGACCACCCGTGGAATGAAATCGCATACGAGGTTCAGACAGTGGCGGTATCGCTAGCCTATCCTTATCATCTTTCGAGAATAAAAAGGGACGATCTTCATGTAGACGGGACATACCTGGTGGTGACACGGTTGCACATCGTTGTCTATTGGCCGTGCCATTTAAGGGCACATTGTCATAATACGAAGCCTGATGTTGCTCAAATGAGGAGGATGGCACGCCCGTGGTTGCCTCTGCCGAGAAACACCGACCTCTATTGAACCCGTTAAATTGAGGCTCTTTACCCCCAGTAGTACCAAACTCAGGACTGGGATGTCTGGGATAATTATTATACTGGGGGATATTGTGCATCTGTTGCTGACCTTGATATCTAACGGAATCATTTGATTGCACAAGATTTCTGGTCACAGGTTCATTTGAAAGTTTGCATGGACCACTCTTGGTTGATCCATGTGTCCCTACCGAATGAACAGATTGATCCGATGATAATCCCTCGCCGCCACTGCCGCCACCGGGGATATCCTCTGCACCGGTAGCAAGTCTGCCTTGTTGTTCCCTCCTTTCAGCAAGCCGTGCTCGAGTCATCTCCTTGAGCTCATGCACTGTTAATCCGTGTGCCGGGAGCTGCTTCTGCTGCTGCGCATCCTGAGCTCTTGCCGGAGGAGCATGAACAGGTGATTTTATACGAGTATAATTATTCCCCACTGGTTTACTGCACGGGGGTTCACTGTAACAACTTGACGGTGTTGAGGGAACAGCATCCCTCCTTTGATTGGGAGTCGCAAATAGAACTTGTGACTGTAATTATTGAAGAGGGATAAAGTAGATTAAATGGTGAGAAACATATCCTCTGCAATTAATATGCACTCCCCATTTAACAAATATATATTATGCACCCCCTCCTAACATTAAATAAATCCTCCCATCTGTTAATTACTCACCTCTAAATGATGTTCCCTTGTTGGGGTAAACCTTCCATTTACTGGAGATCTTTGAGGCTGCTTACCACTTGTAGTAGTAGTAGCAGCAGTAGTTCCCTTATATAAAAGTGCAGCTCTACTATTGTTCGGTGTTGGTCTTGCATTTCCCCTATTTTCATACCCATACGAAGATGACCCTCCATTAATATTAGTTGGTTGATCTGATCCTACACTACTATTCTCAGCACTTCCCCTATCTTTTAATACTGCTGCATGTCGAGGCATACGGGGTGTTGAATATTGTTGTTGTTGTTGTTGTTGTTGCTGTAGTGGCTGTGGATTTGGATAATAATTTGGTGGTGGTGAAGATGACAAGTGCTGTTGATGTGCTATTGGTAGGGATATTGGCTGCTGCATATTCTTATTCTTTGCCTGTTGCTGTGATCTAGAACCATTACCCCCTTTTAAACCCAATTGTGAATCTGTATAATTCCGTGAAGTTTGTTCATAACACGGATTGGGCTGATGATGCACATCATATGCATATCCACCACCAAAATTTGGTGGAGGAGGATGACCATAATTCATAGGCCCCCTTGGATGGGGATATCTATTGTGTGGACTGCCATAATGCTGCACTGGTGCATACTGCTGCTGCTCCCGTGGTTGTTGTTGAAATCTGGGATGATGTGGATGATGGCGTGGATAATTTGCATTCATACTAGAATGCTTTTGCCCTTTTAATGCAACATTATGAGAACTGCTTTCAATATTACCTCCCTCTTCCTCTGCCAATCTTCGGTACGTCTGCGCTTTTAGATCCTATTTGTATTGAGAAGAAGATTAATAAATGGTTGTTAGTATATTATGTTAAAGAGGAGTAGTTATTGCTTTCTTTTTGTTGCACAGCCCAGTTCCTTTCTTGTTGTTCACCAAAAATTATATAATGCGATTGCTACCATGATTGTGGTGCATTTAAGCAATTATAAACCGTAATTGCATTAAACACCTGTTCACTCCATATTATACTGTGTATTATACATACGGGTACCCTTCAATACACCCTTAAGAAATACAAGTAGGAGTAGTCACCATCATCGACACATAAAAGTGGCATCACTTACCTCTAAAGTTATTCCACCGCCTTGATAATTCTTTTGAGGGCTAGGCATTACTTTGACCCTTCTTCTATACATATAATGATTCTAAATTCCCATCGTATTGCCTTGCTTTATTAATAACCGAAGAGCCGCCGCACGTGATTGCTACAATTAAGCACATGTGTTTTTAGGGGGCAGACGGGCGTGCGTGTCGTCAGTAAGGCGTAGTAGGGACACAACCAATTGAAAGTGTTTGTAAAGGATGTTGTATATAGAACCCCGCCACATCTACGCAAGTTTTTGAAGAGATACAGAGTATGAACTCATTTATATTGAATCTAAGGCACTCTATCGATACAGAGCCATCATCTTTACAATTTAGCAATCATCCAATTTATTTATGTGATTGAGTAGCTGTGGAGGAGTGGAGCTCCGACTATTGTAATAGGCTAAATTGCAGTAGCTTGTCCTGTTTATAATAATCTAAATGCCCCCAAATCGAAAAGGGATTCTATGAGTTATGAGCTAGACTGTTGACAACCTTATTCACAATCTGAAGACCATCTAAACAATCACCCAACAATCATATCCTCACTTTTCATATCCCCCATATTCATCATTCATTCTACATCAAACAACCATTCTTTCTAGTTATCCGTAGGATCAGCACCATACTTTAATGTTCTTACACCCTCCTTATCGATAACCTTGATAATAAAGTTCTTCTGATTAATCAAAAATCTCATTTCCAACTCCTTCATACATTTTTCAACTAGAGTCACAGCCTGACCTTCCGTCAAACCCTCAGTCCAATCCCTATCCATAATTGATAGACAAAAGTTGGATGCATATCCCTGTGCACCATAATTTTGTTTCGTACAACTACCAAGATAATCCATCACATACATTGATCCGCCAGTGGGTACCTTCTCATCATACCCACCCAAAATAACATTAACCTGGTACGGACCCTTACGCAATGCCTTGGCAAGTTCACCACGACAAAAGTTGGCTTGTGCATGTGTGGATAATCTCATACCATCGTTGGATAATTCGTATAATGCAAGATTTTTAGAAATGTATTCAGAAAAGTTCACAAGATCACAATTTGGTCCGGATACGCCCATTGCCGAGTGTGATGATAATTCAGCTATCTTATCAAGATTCTGTTGATACATTAGAATTGATCGGGCATTAACCTGATCGGTAGCAAGTACCACTGTTGCGTTGTTTGTTGTAGTTGTGTTGATAGTGTGATAATTTACATAAATAAATAATTGGGTGAGTGATATGTATGTAAAACAAGATAGCATATACACAAAATGCAAACAAATACACAGCCAATATATTCCGTTATTGCAGGGTATCAGCCTGTATCAGCCATCCCTTTTGTTTGGTAACACAATTGCAAAAGCACATAATTTTTCAGGGTGCATCTTAGTGTAAAATATATATCCTTCATTTGCTCATAGATTTTACTACCGCATACCCCCGACGATGGATGAACGTACCTCCGCCATCATATGCTACACCAAACACACTATCCATCTTCAATAGTTTGTTTAATGTATTCGAGAGTTTAGAAGGCAGTCTGTTTATCGAATGTTGCTGAACATCAGAGGCCGGTATCCTCAATAAACTTCAATACTCTCCAAAGTATCAAAATTTGTTAGTTGACTTGGCTACTACAAGCCCCTATTGCAATATCAAATAATCACGCTGCTATTAAACCATGGCACCCAAAGATGGCGCCGCCGGTGGAGGATCCGATTCACGATTCTTCACAACCCAAAAGAAGGGTGAGATGCATGAACTCCGTCTTGAATTACACTCAACTGACCGAACAACCAAAGTTGATGCAGTGAAAAAAGTTATTGCAAGTATGACCGTGGGGAAAGACGTCAAAGATCTCTTCCCAGATGTATTAAACTGTGTCCAAACTGGTAATATTGAATTAAAGAAATTGGTATATTTATATATAATTAATTATGCCAAGAGTCAACCTGAGTTAACACTATTGGCAGTTAATACGTTTGTTAAGGATGCGAATGATCCTAATCCATTAATTCGAGCGTTGGCTGTTCGAACTATGGGATGTATTCGTGTTGATAGGATTACGGAATATTTATGTGATCCTCTTGGTAGGGCTTTGAGGGATGAAGATCCGGTGAGTTTAGTTTGTTGGTGTATAATATGTTTTATGTGCACATCTTGTGTATTTTTACTTCCCCAACAAACAACTCATAATTAATCCACTCCCCACTAATCCAAAACTATACATCAATAAACAAAACTACAGTATGTGAGGAAAACTGCAGCAGTATGTGTAGCCAAACTGTATGATATTGCTCCCGAATTAGTACAAGAACGTGGATTTATTGAAACATTACATGATTTAATTTCCGATTCCAACCCCAGTGTAGTTGCCAATGGCGTTGCCGCTCTTAGTGAGATTTCGGAAACTTCTGGACGTGATGTTATGAAAATTACTGCCTCGGTATTGCAAAAGTTATTGGCTGCTCTTAATGAATGTACCGAATGGGGACAAGTGTTTATCTTGGATTCACTTGCCAAATATACACCTTCTGAGGCACGTGAGGCTGAGGGTATTATTGAACGTGTCACTCCTCGTTTACAACATGCCAATAGTGCCGTGGTTATGAGTGCTGTGAAGGTGATCCTATCGTACATGGATGTTATGGCTGGTAGTTCAACCCCAGGTGCCACTGCGCATGCCGAGAGTATTCGAGCTTTAACACGTAAGCTTGCCCCTCCCTTGGTAACATTACTCAACTCTGAGCCTGAAATTCAGTATGTGGCATTGAGGAATATTAACTTGATTGTGCAAAAACGTCCAAGCATTCTTGAGAATGAAATTAAAGTATTCTTCTGTAAGTATAATGATCCCATTTACGTTAAGATGGAGAAGTTGGAAATCATCATCGCTCTCGTTAACGAGCGTAATATTGATCAGGTTCTTTTGGAGCTCAAGGAGTATGCTACCGAGGTAGATGTTGACTTTGTCCGAAAGTCCGTATCAGCGATTGGTAGATGTGCCGTAAAGTTGGAACGTGCCGCTGAACGTTGTATTGGTGTCCTTCTTGAACTTATCCAGACAAAGGTCAATTATGTTGTTCAAGAGTCCGTCATCGTTATTAAGGATATCTTCCGCCGTTATCCCAACCGTTATGAATCTATTATTGCCACCCTCTGTGACAATCTTGATACCTTGGATGAGCCCCAGGCAAAGGCTAGTATGATTTGGATTATTGGGGAGTATGCCGAGAGGATTGATAATGCCGATGAGCTACTTGATACCTTCCTTGAAACATTTGAGGAGGAGGATCCTACTGTGCAATTGCAGCTTCTAACGGCAACTGTCAAGTGCTTTCTTAAGAATCCAGAGGAGACGCAAGATATGGTTCAGCGTGTTCTAGACCTTGCAACTGAAGAGAGTGATAACCCAGACTTGAGGGATAGGGGTTTCATTTACTGGCGTTTACTGTCAACCGATCCCGAGGCTGCCAAACTTGTTGTGTTGGGAGATAAGCCCGTGATTGAGGATGATACCTTCCGTTTAGAGCCCAACTTGTTGAATGTGTTGGTTGGCCAGATTGCCACTCTCAGTAGTATCTATCACAAACCACCCGAGGCATTTGTTGTTAGAGCCAAGCGTATTCCTAGAGGAGATGATCTAGGCCTTGGTGATGTTGGGGAAGAGATTGAGGAGGGTGATGAGGAAGATTATGAGGATGAGAATGATGTTAACAACGGTGGAGATTTGTTAGATATGGGCGGACTATCAGTTAACGACAACGCCGCCACCCCAGCCAGCGCTGCCAGTGGTGGGGGAATGGACGATCTCTTTGGTGGACCTTCTCCTACTTCCGCTCCTGAAGCACGCATGGCCAAGGTTTGTGCTCCCGAGAAATCAGGTGGCCTCGAGCTCTGGGCTGGATTTCGTCAAGTGGCAGGTGCTGTTAAACTTGAGATGGAAGTTCGAAATGTGTCAAGCAACGTGCCTGTGCAAAGTCTTGCTATTCAACTTAACAAGAACTCCTTTGGTCTATCACCTGCCAACCAGCAGGTCGTATTCAACCCTCCCATTGCCATGGGTGGCTCGGGGAAGCAATCTGTTGAGCTTGTGAATAATCCTAACATGTTAGCGCCCGTCCCTGCTGGACAGCCCGCATCTCCACAAATCCAAGTGGCAATTAAGAACTTGACAACGAGCCTAGTCTTTTACTTTGCAGCCAACTTTGCATTGGAGGCCCTGTTTGCTCCTGATGGGACAATGGAACGTGCATCCTTTATTGAATCTTGGAAGAGTATTGATGACAAGAAGGAACTGTACGGCACGGTCAGCGACCTACCCCCTGCATCTACCGACATTGATAATGTAGCTGCCAAGTTCAAGATGCATCGTATCTTCTTGATTGCTCGTCGTCCTGTACCAAATGCTGAAGGTCAGGAAGTGGCCTACTTTTCGATGAAGACATCTACAGGTATGACCTTCATGGCTGAGTTGACCTTCAAGAAGGGTGTTAACGCTGCAAAGGTCTGTATCAAGACTGAGAACATTGCATACGGTGTTCAGGCAAAGGTTGCTCTTGAAAACCTGCTTCGTACTCAGTAAGTCAAGAGAGAAGCAGGTGAGGGATTATAGTTTGTTTTGGTGTGTGCTCTGTTGAGAGCACAGTGTGAATAATTGTAAGGTCGGAAATGATACTTGAGATATAGACTAGTCTATTAACTATTAGTCTTAGGATATTGTTATGAGTTATTCTATATTTAATCTACATAGAGGTAGAAAGTCTACCTCTTATTAGTGACTAGTATGTTCATCATCCTTACGAAATCGATTGGAGCTAATCTCACAATCGAAATCAAACAGACTTGAACTTATGCACTCTTTCTTTGAGGAAAGGCACAAGTAGAGCCCAATGCTCTCTTCTCGAATAATCAAGTGGTGTGTGCCCCCTCTTATCGCTGAGCATCAACAGTTCTGGTGCTTCATCTAATAACATATCAAACAGCTCTAAGTCAGGTTCCGCTCGCCAACAACAGTCGTGCATGGGCGTCCTGCCAAAGTCATCGCGAACATATAGAGAGACATCTGCCTCTTTGACAAGGAAGGATACCAACTCTCGACTACTTCGTCGACATGCAAGATGGATTAATGTTTCTCCAAAGCGATTTCCACATTGTAGCTTTGTACCATCGGCATGTAATTTTCTCAAAGCATCTACATCATTTGATCGGATGGCATTCACAACATCACCACCATACATATCAGTAACCTTAACAAAGAAACTATCATCCATATCCATTGATGATTTTGTCTCACACTTGGAACCAGATGATGATAATGCATCCTTGACAACATCAAGAGGTTTCACAACATCCGTCTTGGCATTCTGATACTTTATTCTATCTGGTAAGTCTGACATTATTATAGTTTCGGATGTGTTATTATTCGGTGTTGATCTTTCAGTCGAAGGCGGCAAACTTTCCTCAGCTTGAACTTGTATTGGCTTATTGAGTACCAATCCCTCTTGATGTGTATTGGCAACAATTTGCTGTGTAATGGCAGCCTGTACTTGGTTGATACTGTTACTACTACTCATCTTTTTCAAGGCTTGGATTTCTTGTGTAGTAGCAGCTGCCGCCTTACCTGCACTACTATTGTTTGTCTGTTGATCACATAATGACTTGATCCAATTATTACTTGAGTTGTTCCTTCGTAGTGTAGTCGATGGATGTTGTTGTTGTTGTTGTTGTTGGAGAGATGCTAGAGAAGATGCCGATTGTCCCGCCGTCGGTCCTCTTACTAACTGCTGTTGTGATAGATTCGAGGCAGATGAGAAACTTTGATTCTTCATACTAAATCCTGATGCACTCAGTCTATTATTCAATTGCTGTATACTTCCACCACTCGAGAAGTTACTAAAGCTTTGATTCCTCATACTAGGACTGTTAACCAAGAAGTTGGTCATTGATCTAATACGCAAGTTCTCCATACTACCAGTGACAGGTGTCCGACTATTCGATCGATGTATCTTATTCGATGATGTTGATGATGTCAACGAGGGTGATCGTGAACTTAGTGAAGCTAGGTCATCATGTGAATGTGTATCCCACGATCGTCGTTTACGGAATGAGGATGAGTTTAAATCACCCGATGATAACTTCTTCTTAATCTTATTCATTGCATCAGCTTGGAACTTGTTCAAATCCTCTTGAGACATGGCAGCTTGACCTGCTGCTAATGCCGAGGCGGCAATATTCCGTTGTTGTAAGTACTGCCCTACTGAGTTATTGTATTGTTCATTCATCCGTTCTTGCATCACAAGCTGTTGACGTAGTTGGATTGTTTGATTCGCTCTTCGTAGTCGATCTACCTCTGCTAATGATACTGCATTCCGAGTCAAGCCTCTAACCTGCTGTTGCTGCTGTAGAAGTTGTTGCTGTTGTTGCTGTAAGAGTTGCTGTTGAAGCAATTGGTTCTGAGTAGCTTGCTGTTGTACATTGTTCCTCAGCAGATTCTGTTGTGATGAGGTCAATTCCCTGAGTAAGTCTATCTGCTTGGGACTTAAGGGAACTCTTCCCCCTGGGGGTGTTTGCCTTTGCAACTGATGCTGATGTTCTTGTACAGAAGACTCACCCTTGTCGGCGGCGGCAGATGTAGTAGATTGCATTGTCATCTTCGCTTGACTTGATCCTGTTGATGCTTGTTGTGCCATACCTCCCCATTTACTTATCGAGGCTTCGAGTGCTTCCTTCTCTTGACCTGACATTGGTGCGGGTGCTGGCGTCGCTCTTGTTTGTGCCTCTTGCTGTTGGATATTAGTAGTACTATTTCCCGATGCCTTATTAGCTGCCATACGTTCCTCCATCATCTTCAATAGGGGATTCATCTGTTGTTGACCACCACTATTAGCAACTCCTCCCATTTGCTGCATCATTCCACTACTCATCCGTATCTGCTGCTGCTGTGATCCCATTCTATTATTATTCAAATTAAAAGTCTGATTCATACCGCCACCACGCTGTTGTTGAGGTATAATCCCACTCCCAAGTATCTCTGGTACAGTATTTAATGAATTCCGCGAACGTCGTATATCTTGCATACTTGCCACAGCACGAAATGGTTGAACACTCACTGATGCACCATTGACAGAGTTCTGTGCAGTTACCATACGTGATAGTATACTCCCCGCTTGTTGAGTTGTTAATTGTGACGGCATTGGTGGTAACATCTGTTGCTGTTGTTGACCTTCTCCTACTCCAATTATTGAAGCCTGCATGGGAGGAGAATCATTCTTTTGATTGTGCTGCTCTTGAGATAATCGACGTGCCTGTAGCATTTGACTTTTCAAATCAACTGACCCATTTAAGAGTGGTGGACTTGGCGGTTTAGTTACTGTTTGTTGTTGCAATGATGCATCATCAATGTTGATGTTGATACTTTTTTGTCGAGCCATTATTCTTCCTCTCTATTGAAGTTGCTAATTATTCTTTGTTCCTCCAAGTTTAGAGAGAGAGATAATATGGCTCGTCCTTTAGTGCTCTATATATTAACAATGTAGTATGTTAATTGCAATTGTCTGATATAATCTATGCTACTCACTGCCATTCATCAACTACGATCAAATAGCCACATCATTGTCACAGGTGTTATGAGTTGGTGCATTGTTGTTTCACATTTCAAGCTGTCAAAACGTGGTATCAGCACGGATTACTTCTCACTCAATACTCTGGTATCATGGGCAAATTAACAGATAAATGATGTGAGGATACGAACTTGAACCAAAATCCTGCGAGAGTGTTTATTTTTGAAAAATCCACTAAGCTCCTCTCTATCGCTATACCAATAGACACCATGAAGACTGCATTCTGCTTATCCCTTATCGGCACTGCCGCTGCCTTTGCCCCGGCTTCCATCAAGGTGCGTTTATTATATGATATGAATTTAAATAGGATACGATTTATGGTATCCAAAAATGAGCTTATTTAGTATAAGATGTCGTCATCTGTCTTGTTGCTTTAGTGTTTGGTATAGAGGATGATATTCTAGTGATACTGCAAGCTCTTCGTTTGTATATTTGATATTCTTTTGCTCACATGTTATGTCTCCATGTTTTGCAACAAACACAACACATACAAAATAAATTATACAGCCTGCTAGCACACAATTATCTTTAGGAATGGATGATATCGGTGGTGCTTCAGCTCCTCTTAAAAACTTTGACCCATTTAAGCTTTCAGAATTCGGTAGTGATGCCACACTTCGTTGGTTCCGTGCCGCCGAGCTTAAGCACAGTCGTGCTGCCATGGTTGCCACAACAGGATACCTTGTCAATGCAGCCGGTTTCCACTTCCCCGGTATGCTTTCTAGTGATATTAGCTTTGAATCTCTATCAACTATGAACCCAATTGATGCTTGGGATGCCGTGCCTGTTGCTGGTAAGGCACAAATCTTGGTAACCATCTTGGCAGCTGAGCTTATTACCGAGTCAAAGGAAGTACACTACATGAATGGCGGACCTTTACCTGAAATGGTCTTCCCAAAGATTGACTTCTCTGGTGTTAGTAAAGATGTTATGGACAAGAAGAGAACCAGTGAACTTAACAACGGACGTCTTGCAATGATTGCCATTCTATCATTTGTTTCTGAGCACTCCATCCCAGGATCAGTTCCTGCTCTTTCCAATATTGCTGCTTTCCATTCATAAGAGCTGGTAATTTGGAACCTACTTTATATACTCTTGAGAAACTAAAATGGTTGAGTACTTAGTGCAAGACTCAGCTACACAAAAATATATGAACTATGTGAGACATGTTAACTGATTGGAATGGTATGTTGTATAGGCTACACATGATTTCAGTTTTGCTTTTGGGTTCGTTGATAATACAAAAAGAACACACTCCATGACTTGTCCACAATCAAACCAATCCACCCCCTACTCCTCCACAAATACGAATTTAACTAGAACTAACTTATATATAAATGAAACCTAAAAGCAAAAGAACGTTTCTATTTCATTTAGGAAAATAGAGTTGTGAAACTACGTCAACTTGAAGGCCGTCCATAAACAAAGAGTCTATCACATGATACGACTGACTTAGGCAGGGCGCTTAAGATAGGTACCTGCTCCTCTTCTGAACTATACTATACAAGACGACTACCTCTTGTTTAACTTTGATCTTATATATCTTAGAACATATACTGTACCGTCTCATCACTTTCTGCTCCGTCCACTGATCACAGATAGCTGCAAAAGACAACACACAACCCCAACCCTATCCACATATTATATACATGCATCAATGTGCTCTAATCTGATCGCAAATCATCTTCAGAAGAGAAGCCGTCATCATCAACAATTGCAGACATTTCCTTGAGTTGACCATTAGCACTTTCAACTACAGGCTCGTTCATCTTGGCAGTAGAAGGTTCATCCTCATCAAGACCAGCTGTGAGCAACTCTTCGTCATCGCTTTCATCTGAGAATTGATTGGCAGCAGCATCTTCCACCAAGGCGCTGTTATCAATGCCATCAGTTAGCATCTCTTCCTCTTCATTTTGCACGAGCTCGTCCTGTGCTTTCGCCACGCTAGCATTATTGTTTCCACCAGCACCCCTATCCACTACCGAAATAGAAAGAGACGAGTCTACATTACTTTGTAAAGTAATATCACCGAGAAGATTTCCACTCTCATCAACCTCAACATTATCATCCATAGTAGCATACATGACCTTGAAGATACTATCCATAACTTTTGATACTTCTCCACTCCCCTCTTCTTCGTCTTCCTTCTCCTTGTACACTTGCAACATGAGCTCAATACCTCTCAATTTCTCAAAGTAAAAGTCACGTTCCGATTCCACAGTTTGGAGAGTCATCTCAGTCTCAGCTGAGGAATGCTCCAATGTAGAATACTTTGCCTTGAGTGTAGTGTTTTCACTTTTGAGTGACCGAATCTCGTCTTCATACTTGGCTTTGGTAGCTGCTGATGCAGTCACAGAAGCCTTTCGTGGATTGGTTGGTAGACGAGCAGATGACGATGATGTTGTTGTGTTGGTAGTATTTTCCTTCTGACGACGTGTAGCAGAGGATGAAGAAGATGTAGCAGATGTTGGACGGCGTGGACTTCTACTACCAGTGGTGGGGGTGGAAGATGAAGCACTGCTGCTAGCTGTAGTACGTCGTGATGCTCCCGATGACACTCCAGTCCTTGCTGTACCAACACTCCTAGCACTACTAGACTTCTTCACACCAACACTCTTGCCAACAGCTTTACCTCCTTTTCCTTTTGCTCTTACAGCAACTGGATCGTAACCCTCACGAGCGCCATTAATCCCTCCAGTTTGATCAAAGAATGCTTTTAACCATTGACAGAATTCTAGATTATCTTGAAATTTGCCACGGATTAACTTATCAACATCGATATACTTTTGAATCTTATTCTTCTTGAATGCATTTTGTAATAGTTTGTAGTTGGCAACTAATAAGAGATGATACGTATTTTAGTTTGTTTATCAATATGAATATAAATTATCAAAAAATAATATAACATACATATACATAAATAACATACCGTATTCATGACTACTCTTGGCACCCCAATTAACTTTAGACATTGGAATTGATTTTGGGAAGCAATATTCAATGAGTTGACATGCCACG
>Ga0214477_101267_pt1 | contig 12967 bp, 8 predicted proteins | sample M1_20Mar14CPVII9_FD_165058 | JGI IMG/M metagenome (GOLD analysis project Ga0214477, IMG submission 165058) | Marine eukaryotic communities from Monterey Bay, California, United States - M1_20Mar14CPVII9sort6BwellC16 | ecosystem: Environmental > Aquatic > Marine > Unclassified | place: USA...
TCTACGCCTACCACATATTAGATAACATTCGTCATCCTTTCTTCTCATCCATACACTACAATATGATGCCACCCATTCTCTTACCTCTCCTTCTATTATCGGTCACTATATCTGCACGTGAGTTACCGTCTACTACACGGGTCCGAAACAATAACAATGCAAGTCGAGGCCTAATCGATACAGAAGAGATCAAGGTAGACCAAGAACCTTGCAGTAGTATGAGTATGATCATGTCCACCCTAGCTATTGAAAAAGAGAAAGAAGATAACAATGGATACATTCAAGCTTGGCCGTCTCCTTTCGAGAAGATGGAAACATTATCACCTACTCCATCGTCCACTGTAAGTTGCTATATAACGTAGCCTTTGTTTTAGTATAGTTGAGCTCTGTATACTCACAATCTAATACATGCACGTCATAATCATAGGGTGATGCTCTTGCTAGTATCTACAGTGATAATGATAAAGAGGAAGCTAGTGATATTCTTGATAGGATTGAAGACAGTATCAGTGTCGGCGGTGGCTACACTACCTCATCATCTGGTCACAGTCAACACCATGTACATGATACTAAGGCAGGAAAAGGAAGTAAGAGTAGCAAATCCAGTAAGAGCTCGAAATATTCCAAACATTCATCCAGTATCCAAGAGACAACTCAAAGTGGGGTAGATTACAATGGATACGCTTCGGCTACGATGCAATATAACTTTGCTGCGCTTGTAAATTCTTCTTCTCGTACCACTGGATATGCATTATCAAAGTCAAGTGTTGTTACTGTGGCTGTTATGTTGTTTTCGACCTATCTTATGCACTAAAATTGAATGGATGTGGAAATGAATTGGCTTGTCCGGTGTGGCCGATATATCGGAGAGTCTTTCAAGAGTTGCTATTATAATGTATTGTAGGAGTTATAAAGTTCCTGTGTATCTCACTAAAACTAATAAGCAAAATGCATCTATTGTACTTGTACAGGTGCACATTACAAAACAATCACTAGTAAGCACAATTCTCATCACTATCTCAGGCCTAGGCCTAGGCTCAGAGACTAAGACTAATACCCTCAATACTATTAACAGTTAAAGAGGGAGGTTGTCCGACAAGTATACTGCCCCTTTCATATCTATCAGCAAAACTAAACTGAGTATAGTACAATCAAGCGTATCTAGAATGACCCCAAGGTCACTAAGCAATAATTAGAGTAAGCCCCTTCTCAAATGTCATTCTTCATTTAGAGTAGCCCCATAAAAGAATCACGCACACGATCGATACTCTACCCTCACTTGAGCGCTCAGCCTTTATAATGCTATACTTCATGTTGTAAAGAAGTTGCTTGACAGGGTAGCAGTCGAGTTTGTTGACAGGTAGTTAAAGATTTAGAATAACAGATTGCAAATCATTGCAATTCATCATTGCAATTCAAGCATATCATAACAATCGACATCTCAATATTATAATGACATCAGATCAAATGCACTATGCAACATATGGACGCTCTCGTTATCGTCGTAAGAATAATGTCAATACTAAAGCTACCTCATATGAGAAGGCAGCTCGCCGTCGGGTAGCAACGCAGAATAGCAGTGGTGACAATATCGAGAAGAAGAATATAAATCGAAAGGAGATGACATCAAGTTGGGGTCAGCATATTAGGGCAGTAGCAAAGGATGATGATCCGCCTACGGTTGTTACCAATGATATTGACAATAATAGTAGTAGACAGCATAGTAGACATCGATCTGCCTCACTATCAATAGTATCATCTAGTCTACGAGATTCATATGTATCGTCATCGTCGTCGTCATCTCCTACTCTTCAATCAACATCATGCAGTGGTTGTAGTGGTAGTAATCAGTCATCTCATAGTGACTCTGGTTCCTCTGTTTATTCAGAAGATGATAGTATATACAGCAGCGACAACAATGGCAACAGCGAAGATGGCTCATACTCATCTCAATCATATCATACCTCACCAACTATAGATCAGGATACCACATCATCATTCTACTCTGCATCAATCGGATATAAACGAAGTCTAACATGGAATGGTAAAACGTTTCATCCACACACTAATAATGATAATCGAGTATCATCATCATTTGTGCACAAATCAAATCATTATAACGAGTTGAACAATAGTAATAGTAAAGAAAGTAGGAGGACAATTGCTGCTAAGAAATGGTTAGGATTTGATGTGTTGAGTAAGAAGAAGAATCTTATTGCAAAGAAGAAGAAGTTTAGCTTTGGTAGTAGTAAACACAGTGCTAGTGATGTTGGTAACGGAGATGAAGGTAGTATGTATGAGGAGAACAGTGTTGAAGACGGAAGTGTTGAAGAAGGCGGTAGTGTTGAAAGTGGAGGAGAGGGAAGCATCTACAATGAAGAGAGTATCCACAGCAGTGATGATGACGAAAGTCAAGGATGCAGCTACTCTACCAGTGATGAAGATGAAGAAAGTAGCATCGGAAGTAGTAACATCTCAACAACACAATATGAAAGTAAACCATCCTTCCTCCGCTCTAGTATGAAAAAGATTGGAACAACAGGTAATCAATGCAAGAGGGTATTATCAAATGTTAAGATACCAATGTTAATTAGTGGTTCATCATGTAAGAAGATGATGTTGAAGAGACAGAGTTTGTTGCATGATAGTTATGAAGGCAGTAGTTTTGATAATGATGAGATGAATCTATCCAATTATCTAACAAAGACAAGGAAAGGTCTTGAGCAACATCAATCTACTATAGCACCTAATGATGATGGCTATACGGATGGTTCAATGACATATTGTTCATCATTAGATGGTAGGATATCGTATGATGTCGAGAATGGAGAAGAGGACGAAGAAGGAGAAGGGAAAGAGGGTGACAGTTATATCTCTGAGACGAGGGAGGAGAATGAGGTATGTTCAGGTAGTGATCTGTACATCAATGAAGAAGTTGCAAATGAAGAAGGAGATATTGTAGCTGATGAGATTAAGAAGAATGATGATGCGGATGATAGCAGTAGTATGATTCAGCAGAAGCTGAGTATTGAGGAAGAGTGTATCATTGAAGAGTTGCTCCATGAGAATGAACGTCTTTGTAAGTATTTTTATAGTCTATGCCTATGCTTGCTTATGACTCTGCTAACAGCAACTGCTCAATTACTTGGTATTTCTCTTTCTCACCCCTACCATCTTAACAGACAAGAAGATTGCCATGTTGCTATCTGAACGTGAAGAGCGTGCCTCTAGTAGTACTCAAGAGATGGTACAAAGCTCAACAAGCAATACTCTGGGGGAGAAAGAGGATGACAAGGTCCTTACAGAGGAAGATAATGATGACAAGCAGGCTCTGGTGCTTGAAGATAAGGACAAGGACGAAGAAGACAGTCAAGTTAACCTCCTCACTACTGACAAGAATGATACCTCAAGTACGCGTCTGCTAACAGATGAACATGTGGCTGATTCACATACCAAATGTCTTGATGAGATAGCCACATTGATCAATGGTATTGGTATATTACCATCCTCCTCGTCACCATGTGTATCAATGAACACCAAGGCTAAAGATATCATTAAAGAGCAGAAGGATACCATGGGAGACGAGATACTCAAACTTGTGTCCAAGATCCTGAGTCAACGTGTGATAGGAGTTTCACCTGCTCCTCCTCGAAGTACGGTCGATCCTCCACAAGTGGATGATGATAATGATGACAAAACTAATCCACCATCATCGGAAGGAGATTGTGAAGCTGTGAAGACTTCTCCTCCTAGACGTTCAAGCTCTGATTGTAGTGTTACAAGCAGTGCCGTCTCTCCTGAAGATAGGAGTACCTCCTCTGCTTCGACTCCGTATATTGTTAGTAAGATGATCAATGAAATGTCTTCTAACAGCCTGTTTGATAGTTCCCCTTCAATGTATCAAGAATCATCCAAATCCAAAGAGCGGCGGAAACAACGAAAGTTCGACTTTGAGGACTCTGAATCAACTCTCGAGATTGTATATGAGTACTATTCAGACTGGAGTAGTGATGAGAGTCGTGGCACGTCATCATCGTCATCATCGTCATCATACCAGCGAAGCAGATATACATCAGCTAGTGAGCATGTTGATATGCCACCACGAGGATATCATAGATACTCTCCAAGTCCAAGTCGAAGCAGACACCGCTCACGTAGTCGTAGTGCTTCCAAGTCAAGGTGTTCTAGTTCAAGTAGATATAGTAGATCTAAGAGGTCTTCTTCGAGCAAGAGTAGGACACCAAAGAAGTTCAAGAGCTCTTCTTCTTATAGAAGAAGTAAACCCAAGTCTAGATCTACCTCAAGTGGAAAGGGTAACCATAGCAAACGTTGTGCATCCAAGCCAGGTTCTTCAAGAAGTGAAGATCGTCGTAGCTACTCACCGCCTGCTGAGAACATCAAGGCTTCGGAGGCCAAGGATCAGAAGCATGATACAGTGAAAGCTGATGAAAAGCAAGTCAATTCACCACAAACTAATCAGGCTCATGCTACTTCAGCTTCAGCAAATGAAAGACCAAGTACAAAAGAAGATGATGTGGTAGTAGAAGTTGCCAAAAGAGAAGAGCAATTGTCAAGTGCAATTGATAATCACCTCAAATCAATTCAAGATATCATGACTAAGCAACCACAAGTCAAGAGTAAAGAGCAACATACAGTACCAGACCTGTCTTGTGCATTATCTGCTACATCAGATAATACAAGCACGAGCCGCCCATCTTTGGGTAGCCAATCTACAAGAGAGAGAAAGGGTATCTCTATTAGTATGATTAGCCGCCGCTCGAGCCGAATGGAGTCCTCTTCATCTGAAACATGCCTGACCTTCTTCATTCCAACATTGACCAAGAAACAGATAGATGGTGTACTCGAAGAGCTACTTGAAACCAGGGAAACAGTTTCGTCTAATCAAGTTGCCGACGGAGCCAACAAGGCAAGTAAGAAGAAGAAAAGAAAGTATCAAGGGGAGTATAATGAGGAAGGACAACGCCATGGTTACGGTATCTATACGAGTAAGAATGGTAACCAATACCGTGGAGAGTGGCAACATAATCAACGTGAAGGGCTTGGAGTGGTGAAGATTGGTCAGGGAGACGTCTTTGAGGGGCAGTTCAAGGGTAATTTGAAGAATGGTGTTGGCGTCTATCATTATGATGATGGAGAATGCGACTTGAGCAGGTATGAGGATGATGTAAGGGTCGGAGATACTATTCGATACTCAGAGGATAGACAGCATGCCTTTTTGTTGTCATCAGAACAAGGATCAAGGAGAATATCCTTGGAAGAGGCTGTGCTGATTGCAAAGGGAATGGGTACCATTGTGGCCTCAAAGGCGAGCTCTCCTTCGGAGCCCATAGTATAGATCTTCCTTAGTAGGATTATATGATAACGACGATGTAGACGAGGAGGATTAGTCGGAAGCTGAAGTAGATGATATTGTTGGTTTATATGATTGAATAAGAATCTAGTTCTAGATTAGAATAGAGGACTATAAGATCAACGACTTACAACAATTGAGCACTCCTCTCGTCTCCGTCTCTTTCTTAGTCATTCATCAATTTCGTAATCTATCCTTCGTTCATTTGCAACTAACTTGTCCCCATCGTCCTCATCAGCCCGATGCCCTGCTTATGTAATCTTTCCAACAATCCTCCTAATAATAGGTACCAAGATAAACCAACTAAACTTACAGATTGTACTCTGGATCATAATGCCTCCTAAAAGGTATCGTCTCTTGACTATCAATAGATGCATCGTCCATATTCACATCATTTTGCTGCTCCTGCCTACCTCCCGCTGCCCTTGGGACTACTCCTCCCATATCAATATCCATCATTCTCCGTGCCATACCTAGAGGTTGTGCGTTGTTTGGTGGGAGGACTTGAGGTGGTATTGCCTCACCAAAAATGTTATTAACAGCGGCGACGGGTGGCCTTATTGCCCTAATGATCCTCCTTGGCGGAACTTGAGGTTGAGCCGCCTGTGCATTCCCTCCAACAGCTGCTCCTGCAGCAGGTGCAACGACCTGAGGTCGAGGTTGAGCCTGTTGTTGATTGTTATTCCCTCCAATAGGTGCACCTACAAATATGTTGGCACCATTGTTATTCCTTCTGATAGGTGCATTATGCTCAGCCGAGTGAGCTAGGAACTTCGTCCACTCCTCAGCGTCACAGTTTCTAACACTCAATAACGCTTTATTAATGCCAAGTTGCTTTTGGGCAAGTTCAAATCCAATATGAAGGTCTCCTGGCGTATCTAATGATATTGTATAACGATTGGAATTAAACCGACTTGATCTGGTGAGATTAGAGCAACCGTGTATAATCATTGTCCCCTCATCTGCATCGTATTGAAAACCAAAGACGGTCTCCTCCTTAACCCACGGCTCCATTACATCCTGACGCTGTGCCCATTGATTGGGTGCCACACCTTCACCAGTCTGGTTCAAACGAAGAATACCAATGGAGCCAAGCTTGTAACTCTGTGCATCACGATTAATTACTCGTGGACCCCCTACCCCAGGAGCAAACACACGGCAGAGAACTCTAGTAATTCCGGTACTCGGCAATTGTAACGTTGAAGCAATAACAACGGGTTGTGACTCCGGAAGGGGATCAGTAACTAAAACAGTACCACCTCTCATTATTAATCCAATAGTGGGAGAAGGGACAAGATTGTTTCCTACCTTGCTATATGTTTGTCCAAAGGAAAACTTCTCTTCACTATTGATAAACTTCGTCACGATATCCTTATCCCCATCTTCCCCTTTCATTTGAAATCCAAAGTAATACGTCTCCTTGATAACCTTTTCCAGGTAATGATACACGCCTACCCAAGTCTTCTCGTCATCTGGTGCTCTCAATCCAAAGTCATTCTTCCCCTCAAAATGTGTCCATTTTTTCTTCTGGCCAAATCCGTCCTTTCTCTCACCGATATAGATGGGTCCAGTGAGAGTATCATCACTAACACTCTCCACCTTATCTTTAGCTACTTTTTCAGTAACAGTGTACCTTTCATGAAAAGTGAATGTAGTATGAGTGAAAAGGCTGCCATACATAAAAGATCCATGGAAGGGTAGGTACTTACATTGCAGAACAAGTGAACAACAGTTGCTTCATATCATCTCCCGATAGGTAGCTAACCACATTTACCAAACCATCTTCAGGTAACAAATTCAATGGACTACTACCAAATGTACGTGTTCGTTTGAACTCAGCAATATCACTTTGTACCAACTTAGTCTCACAACGAAATTTCTTACAATTGAAATAATTGAAATCATGTCGTGTGCCCGGAGTACTCTGCTCCAGACAACTAATACAAACTCTTGTCATACGAGGCATATTCCCCTTAGAGATGATATTCTTTGAATTGTATATCTCCATCTCTGAAAAGTCCGACATCTTACGACATTCAATGCAACCGAGGTTGGTACATTCGCCATTATCTGTACATTCGAGAAGTTCAACTCCGCAATTTTCATCACATGCAATTATACCGCAGATGCCACAATTACGAATACGCCCTATACCAATATCATCTTTAATACACCTCTCACATACCTGCAGCTATATACATGATATGAGGAGGTTATGATTAGTATGGTGTACCAATTGCAAAGAGTTCAATTTTGTGCACAAGATGTGCACAAATTTTGTCATTGCAATTAAACTTACAGAATATGGCCAATAATCATCCGAATCGGGAGAAGTATTGCCAAAACATGCACAAGTTCTCATTGCCGAGATATTGGGTGGCCTAACCATTGAATTCTCATTGTAATTACCACCCTGCTGCTCACCAACATTTACTGCATGATGAAATCCTTCCGTGTTTCGTTTGTTTGATCCGCAGATATGACACGCTCCTGACTGGTTCAGTTGGTCTATATTTTGACGACGTTTCTGTTCTAGATATTCGTGTAGTGGCATGATGCCTACCTTTCCTTTGCCAAGCTCATCCTAAACAAGCCTATTACCTACATATCCATCCCTTGCACTTGATACCCCAATTTAACTCAATTCATGACAGTAAAATCTACACTCCCGCCACTCTCTCCTTCCCCATCCTTATCATCCTCAACCAAAAACTTCTTCACAGCTACACCATGTCCATCATATGCCACCAATACATCATTCACATTAACAATCATCCTACCACTCCGTCCACTTGGTATAGCATGTGATATTTGAATCTGTTCTCCAGTAGTTGGATGGATTTGAAATATCTTAACAGATCTTGAGGAGGGTAACGAGTTGAAGAATGTTGCCACTATGCCACCTCCTGAGTCAATACTTGCTTCTTCTACATCACTTGTACTTATATCGAAATCTTCTTCGTCTACCAATGATAGGACATTCATTTCAACATCCTTAACTAGGCTCAGTACAGCCATTTCAACTTCCAACACTTCCCTTGGAGTGAATCTTGGCATGTCACCAATGACACTTGGAGAATTCTCAGCTAAATGACTTGCATCTGTTTGGGAGGTAAATGAATAGAAGGTATTTTGATATGAGTACATCACGTGTTCAAAAGTTGCAATAAGCAATAGTTAGTCATTACAACATACTTACCAGTAGTACCAGGAATAACACCCACACCACGATGATGTACCAACCAACCCAACACAACCTGAACAGGTGAATAACCATATGAACTTTCATCACTACTACCACCATTATGTTTCGCACCCAACCTCTCCAACTTTTGATATGCCCCGTGTGCTTTATCCTTACCATTCATGATTGTTGACGCGACATCATAACATTGATAATGAACTCCATGCTTAACTAACATTTCAATCATTTCATTTTGACTTAGTAATGTACGTAATGAGCCCTGATAGATGTGTGGACCTACGGTGGCTAAGTCAAATAATTCTTCTAAGTCGGATGGACCAAAGTTACTAATGCCTATGGATTCAATTGTACCATGATGATATAATTCTTCCAAGGCACGATAGCTCCTTTTCCATGCATTTTCTTTATCTAATAATGGACTAGTTCCTGATATTTGTTTGGTGTTTTCACCTAACGCATCTTCCTCTTCTTGACAGGATGTATACTTGATTGGAAAATTTGGTGACGATAGATAAGAATTGGATGTGAATAATTCATTATAACATCGTGGATATTGCAGTATGGCATGGATACGTATATCTGGTCCTCCTTCTGAATCATTCAACTTGCTACTGGAGGAAGATGGTAGACCCTTCTTATTATTACTGTGAGTGGCAGTATCCTTCTTCTCGGGTAATATATCCGATAGAGAATCTTGTACTGATAGCATAGTTCGTTCATACCCTAAGTGAGTATGCCATATCTTAATCATTACATGATATACGTTACTTCTATTATCATCTCCAATACCACTTGAAGGTGAACTATTCTTAGAGGGGCTACTACTGGAGAGACGACTTAATGACCGTCCAACTAATACTTCTAAAGCAGAATCAGTATGACTTGTATCAATCAATCGATAATTCAATGCCTCACCATAGAAGTTTAGTTCCCCCTTCTTTTTGGAGGGTGGTAATGTTGCCGAGGCTAATATGTACGGTATACGATTATGTGGAATGTTACCCACACCTATACCGATTAGTGGTATTTGTGGCGTGTAGGAGGTATCGACTGTTCTATGTTTTAATTTGTTATTATTTGATAATGACGAAGAAGAAGAAGCACGAGGATGTGTCGATGTTGATAAATTAACAATTAGTGATGTCTTCTTCCTTGGTGTGTCATCTGGACTATTATGATGCAATGATGATGATAGCAGAGAAGAGTCATTTTCATCATCGTACTCAACTCCATTTCGATGTAGGGCTGCTAATGTTGTGTCAAGTGTACATGGTGATAAAGCTATTGTTGCAAATAGCGACAGAGTTGTTATAGATGATCTTGGACGCTTCATATTATTGAGTTTGTTTGAATATATCAGTTGCAATAGGCGGCCTATCGGGCGTCAAAAGTCATCTATGTCAAAAGTCATCTATGTAATATGTAAGGGTGGGTGTGTGATAAATTTCGTGACGTGAAAAGTCTAGCCGTGAGACGTGACTTTGAGAATCTCCCAAGACCATCACCAACTGATATCAAGCACAGCCAATCAATACAGAATGTATACCAATTGACTAAGATGACGTGATCTACATAGCATATATAACAATGGGGACAGATACTTATAGATTTTTAGATATAGTAAGAACACAGTCGGTATCCTTACATTAGATGCCATGTTATCCGACTCGATATCGTATTAGTTTGATATAATTCATACTTAAAACCATGAACAATATGAGTAACTCATCACAGGCCATCGAGACAACCATGTCAATTATATTGGCAACTGGTTTTGCAATCCTCGTTGGTATGCATTTCATACAACAACAAGAAACAAAGTCTCAACATAAAACAAACAAAGAAGGTAACAACGAATTAGAATGGGAATGTAGCAAATGCAATAAGATAAACACCACAGCAAAACGCTGTCCGAATTGTAAAAGTTGGAAAGGTGGAAAAAGAAACAGCAGCAGTGCAGTTGTGGAGGAACGCACCCGTGAATCAAATATACAATCCGATGGTAATGCACCAACCAATAATCTTCTACTTCAAAACATACCAATACTACTACCATCGATACAAACCCAACCATCGAAGTATTATTATGAAGTATATAATTGGTATTATACAATTATATGGATAGCAATCTTTGGTTATATCGTTATTTCGCAATGTTATGAAAATTTTACTGCCTATAGTTATTTAATAGTTTGTGGTGGATTGGCATTACCTTTATTGTTGCAACCGTTTGTATATCCTCAGGGTAGTAGTGCTACAACATCCAATAAAGAAGAAGGAAATGCAATTCCAAATCCAGATGTTAATAGACCATGGTATCAACGATACTCAACAAAGGCAACACTCTACCTCCTAACATATTCATTCATTGGTAATTATTGGTATACACATTACTTCTATTCAGTATTAAAAGCTAGATATACAATGCCATCACATCGGTTTAACAACGTACCAATTGCAATGTTCTTGGCTACACACTTTTACTTTTGTACATATCATGTATGTATTAGTAATGGCTTGTTACGATATGTGGATGTTACATATGCAAGGGGATGGAAGAAGACAATGCTGTTTGTTTATACTATCTTATTTCTAAGTTACTTTACTGCATTTATGGAAACATTAACAATATCAAGCTTTCCGTATTATACATTTGAAGATCGGACTGTTGCATACATTTGGGGTAGTGCATTCTAGTAAGTGATATAATGTATTTGTCTTTGAAATTATGATCCGATGGCGGTGTGTCGTCGTCTATTCTCAAACTGAATTACCTAAAACGGTTCATCAATCCTGACCCATTCAAACCACATTATCATACACATACACAGTGGGATATACTTCATTGTTAGCTTTCCTGGATTTTATTACTTTGACTTTGATCAGCATATTGATGACGGGATATCATCATCGTCGTCGGTATCACTAATGGGCACGTTTACTACTGCTTGTGGTCATGGGATGATGATTTTGACATTACTTGATTTTGTTAGACTATATCTGGGTATACCTTTGGTTATCGGAGGAGTTGCATTTGAGACGACGGTATCATAAATTATAAAAAGCTCCAATTACAGAATACCTGGTCTAGTCCTAGTTCATAAGTATTGGTGTCTAAGGTACTCATAAATTGAGTCTTCACTCTCTGACTCTGAAGCATTCTCTCTTTCTAGACGTGCCTCTGAAATTCGGTTACGAATAGACGCGGCCAAGTCATACTGCCTTTGACTTGCAGGGAATGCCCACATGTTCTCGTATTCTCCCATACATAAGAATGCATTCATCCTCTTCAAATAAGCCATATCCGTAACATCCTCAATTCCAGTGGTGAGCATTTCAGCAACTCCTTCTTCGCTTGCTTCATTGTGTCTCTTGAGCAACTTTCCTGTCTTCATATCCCAAATGCATAGAGCGCACCCAATATGACTCGTACTAACTAAGATACTTCCATGACAGGATAGTGAAAGTGACCAAACAACCTCTTCTCTGTGATCAAGCTCGTCATCTACTCCAACGTCACACAAAGCCTCCCTCGCCCTGCCACCATGCAGTCCATACACCATCTTATCGCCTGTACTACGATTCCAAATGTGTACTTTCTTGTTTTTAGAAGATGCAACAATATAATCTTCAGATAGAGCGACATTGGTGACTTCCCAATCAGACACAGTGATTGTTTTGTTCAATGTTATCTCGTTGTTTGCTGCATCAAGCTTCCAGATGCAAATTTGATGTGGATATCCGACAATGAAGTGTGTCTTATCTGGAGACCAGGCAAGCCTTCTATCCATCGCATTATAATCATCTTCAGCACCTTCCTCTACTCTAATATCCTTTCTCAAAGAAAGTAGCTCTGTGTTGTTGTTATTGTTAGTATCAGGACCTCGTTCTTGTTGTTCATGATTAATCTCATAAAGTTGAATCTGACCACCATGGGAAACTATCAAATGTGTCTCGCAACCAATTATTTCTATTCCGCTACTGCTTGAAGTATCAAATTCAAATTGTTGTGTATGATTAGTTACCTTATCCCGAGCACAAACTTTGGTATTGTTTGAGGTGACAATTATCTCTAAACCTACTCGACCGCAGATTGCAACTTTCCAGTTGCTGATGGGCGATGGTCTTGAACTAAAAGGACTATTAATACTATTAAGTGTTGCAGCACTTCTTATTTCAATTTCATCATTACCTGCCATGTCTGAGACGTCTACGACTATGGATTCATTTGTGGCAACGTGTGGACTTCCTGTTTCTCGTTCGTCTCCAAAATCTGATACGTCATGCACAAAGATTGGTCGACGTAGAAAAGAGGTACCGACCTTCCAACCTTCTTTACCATTATTCATACCAAATCTATCTTTTGTTACTATATTCCATTGATTGGTAGT
>Ga0214477_101269_pt1 | contig 12961 bp, 7 predicted proteins | sample M1_20Mar14CPVII9_FD_165058 | JGI IMG/M metagenome (GOLD analysis project Ga0214477, IMG submission 165058) | Marine eukaryotic communities from Monterey Bay, California, United States - M1_20Mar14CPVII9sort6BwellC16 | ecosystem: Environmental > Aquatic > Marine > Unclassified | place: USA...
CCACTCGATGATCATTGGTGCTTGTAAAGGATAGAAAGTTTTGTACCTCGATTGAATGTTGAATGGGCTGGACTTGTACGGGTGGCGGTGGTGGAGGAGGCGGCTCTAAAGGAGGTGGTGGTTGCTATTGATTTGTTAATTGCAATAATTGTGAGACGGTGCACCTGATTTTACGTTTTTAACACTATAGAACCCGTTAGTTTGTGCGACTTTCTCTTAATCAAATGAAGTTTATTGTTGAAAATTGTTGAAATTTTGGATACCTTTCTTGTAGATACCGAATTTGCTCTTTATGTCTTTACTATATGCCTCGGGGTTTGGTGACTTTTGTTGTGATGCAATAGCCCGGATTGGCGTAATTGCGACGATGATATCTTACTAGAGAGGGTGGTATATACTGTGCCGACACACACAATTGTTCGAAATAATCAGATGAGTTTATAGATATAAATTTTTTATTGTTACGCCGACTATTGATTGACGACTCGTTACTTTTGTAGTGTAATTTTGGCTTAATTTTTGCAATTTTATTTTCAAGCGACTAGTCTAGACGAAAAGTATCTGTCCTGCTTTGCAATTCATATGAAAGTTAACAGCACAACTATATGCATGACAGCTGTAGCAGTAATGACGACTCTCTCTGTTGAGACATGTAGCGATAGTTCCATCACGTGTTGACAACTGACATACTGGCATTAATCTTTCATTTTTGTCAATTGTTGACGTACGTACTCTTTATTTGATTCTATCTCGTCTTGTTTGGCTCTAGCCTGTATAGCCGCATCTGACATTACATGATTCTTTCTACAGTTGGTGCACGTTTCGCAAACGTCTGATGGTATTCCGCAGTGTGAGAATAATAGCTTTCGGTAGCATTGATTGTTACAATTGATGAAGTCTTGATAACTTTGTATATTGAACAAATCTTGATAGAACTTTTCCAGTGTTGTATTATCTGTACTGTTGGGCACCATATTCTTCACCTTGATATCATTAAGTTGACGTTCGAAGTCCCCGTCTCTTGACGGATCATATCCAGTGTCGAAGATGTGAAGTGTTGCATGATCATGATTCTGTCTTGCCGGGTGGATTCTTCCAAATGATTGTATCAGTCGAAACAAAGAATAGCTTGCACTGTATACAAAGACATCTTCGACCGTTCCATTATCAATTCCATCAACAATAGTAGACACCATGCATTGCTCTTCTCTTTCTTCCCATGCAAGCATCGTGTCCTCCTTTTTGCTCTGAAGACAATCACTGGTAAGCATTAAGCATGATATACTCTCAGCTGATAAAGCTTCACGAACCGCCGCAGCAGCAGCATCTGTAGTCATGACAACAATGTATATCTTGAACGAGCAATCCTTCTTACTGATATTCAACTGCTTAATCCTTTGAAGAACAAGAACAGATAACACTTCAGCGTCACTGTAACATTTGACATTAATTACAACATCGGGTATTGGATACTGATCTAGCTCCCCAATGACCTTAAAGTTTCCCAACCCGATATAATGACCAACAAAGTCCATGAGTAAAGTGTTACCCGTTGCTGATAGTAAAGTGATTTTGATGTTGTGTCTTGCCAAGTTACGTAAAGTTTGTGTGATGGAACAGTTCGGGTTAGGTGTTGTGATACTCGTCAATGAAGATATTTTTGATGTTCCATTGCTGAACCTGATTGGGATCTTGTCCATCAAATCCTTGAAAGCGTGGATTGATATAAATAGCAAGTCAAAGTCAGAAGAGATTTCATCGGCTACAACATTGGATGGAAGTAACTTCTCTACACGCAAGCTTGTTCCAAGAAAATACTTCGTAGCTTGCATATGACGCAGTAGCTTGCATATGATGCATTGCAAGCAGAGAGTTGTGTGGAGAGATAACAATACTCTTCGGACGATTGACACCAACATGCAACAAGCAAGCTGTTGCAAGATGTATATGCCGCTCTTCCCCGTTCCACAGCCAAACAAAACAAATGCGTGCTGGAAATTGTTCATTAGATGCATCACCGCACTTGCTTGTTGGTCAGCTGCTCTTGCAGATGCACTATTATGTGCCTTCTTAGCAGCATTGTCTGTCCAAATTAGCTCTTGAGAAGTTACGATGTGATACTTCATTTGACCGTATCGTTGATGATGAACAGTCACCAAGAGCTGACCAAATGAACCGACATGTAACTAACACATTGTTAATCTTGTTATTGCTGTCGGGATCTGTGACAATGGTTCTGCTTGAGTAATGATTGTTGTGAGTCTGTGAAGAGTGATGAAACTGTTGTGCCATGATGGGGAGTGCCGACGTCTTATTCAAGTGTAATGGTGCAATGTAGTTGGTGATCTGAGCAATGAGATCTCGACACCACGTGGTACCAATAGACTCAAACATATCACTTGCCAAGCTATCAAATTGTGATGAATCAGTAAGATTGTAAGTCAGAGATGAATTGATGGCGGGGTAGAGTGACATAAGTTGGAGAACACACAACCTAGTTTGGATTGGCAAGAGCCAATGGACGACATTCTTGTTCTTCTTGACACCATGGAATGAAAAAGTGAGTATAACTCATACCGTAAAATAAAAATGATTTGATCTCAGACTAAACTGCTGAATTGACAGGCGTATAACTCCTAGCAGGAGACTAACCTTGTAGCCGTCCTCTTCTTTCTTATTAAACCAGCCATCTTTTCTCTTTGCAACAATAACAAAATATCCTTCTCTTCCTCTCTCTCTCCCTCTCTCTCTCTCTCTCTCTCTCTCTCTTCTCTCAACCTCCTCACAACCTCGCCCTCTTGCTCTCCCTTGTAACTGTATGTTGCTCTTATGTGTGCATCAACCATTCTATATATCCATCTCCTCCATCACCTATATGCTACTGGTTGTTCAATAGTGACTTACTTTGAGAGACTACACTGTGTGCCAATCACACATCCCTTTCAACATTTCTTCTCTCAGCCTATGTGATATTGATCAGTCCATCATCTGTAATTACCTTACATTGCTAGCTTATTTATGATATGTATTGAGTTATTTTCACGCAAAGCACCACTTATCAACTCAAAACTGTATCCCCATCTCCCCATAGATCAGAGGCGTAGAGCCGAATGATTGCGGTGGATACAATTTTGCCCTTGCAAGGGGCCAATGATTAAGTATGAGGTACAAAGTCTAAGATAACAACAAGTTTGTATTCCTTTCATTCATATGCCACATACACATCTACTCACACATGCCACACTTGCACTCGATCTCTTTTTGACTCCCACCCACTAGCTCTACAATTCTCTCGTCACACTCTCTACATGCCCTACTCTCCCTTCTTTCTACTTATCACCTCACTCTCATCTCTTGTTTTGAATGTTGTACATGTATATACTAATATATAAACTAAGCAAAGCTCAAAAATTGTAGCCATCCCCAAAGCATCACAAGGCATAGCCGCAGATTGGGGGATGGCTACAATTTTTTCCCCTGCGGGAGGCTCTCCACAAACACACATCCAACACCAACAGCATGATATATAGTCACCACGGATGTAGTACTATTGGCAAGAGTCTATATATATGTGTGTGCAGTGTATGTATGAGAGAGAGAGAGAGAAGTGAGTGAGTGCTAGCTAAGAAGAGGGAGTAACATTCCACCTGTAATGATTTATCCACGAGTTAAAAGTCAAACGGCCGAATTAATAAAAGCAAAAGAGAGAGAAGATGAGAGAAGATGGCCATTCCGCCGGCAATTAACTACTAACCATTAATTCACGGCCTAAATAATATACAAAGCTCTTCTGCTACTGCCGAAGAGAGTAGTGGTAATACAAGAGACGACGGTCGCGCCGGCGATTAAGCACAGCCAATATAACATCCGTGCACCAACCAACCAATCACACCAACTCAACTCAGAAGAAATAATATAATATATACTAAGATGACAATGATGCCAATTGAATCTAATCCATCAATATCCCTACCATTATTAATTGGTTTATCACGTAGTACTGGCTCCTCTACTACTAACAACAACAACAACAAGGCCGCAACCACTCAAAACGAAAATGAAAAGCAGCCATCAAATCTAACAACATCTACCACCACCACCACCACCACCACCACTAACAATACTAAACAATTAAACTTTCCACAAAAGTTACACGCTCTACTATCCAATAATAATACACAACATGTAATATCATGGATGGTCCACGGTCGAAGTTTCAAGGTACATAATGTAACTTGCTTTGTTACACAATTATTAAGTGAGTATTTTAATAATAATAATACGAGCAGCGTATTGGCGAGTGGTGGTGCCTCGAGCTCTTCTGCTAATACTAACAACACCACTAACACTAATAATCAAGAAGAGGAAGAAATAGCAGACTACGAACAATTCGAAACAATATTAAAATCATGGGGATTTCAACAATGTAATAATTCAAGAGATGTTGGTAGTTGGTATCATGAAAAGTTTTTAAGAGGACATTATGATTTAGTTACCGAGATTAAACAAAGTGTTGATAATATTAATAATAAGGAGGATGAGGGTGATAAAAGTGACAAGGGTGCCAAGAAGGGTAGCGAGAAACAAGCTGTTAAAAAGGGTAAGAGGGGCAAAACATTTGCCAAGAATCAATCCACTTCTTCTTCTTCTAACGAAGAAGAAGCACCCTCTCCTCAGCAACCACCACCTCCTTTAGAGCCGCCTCCTCCACCACCGCCACCCGTACAAGTCCAGCCCATTCAACATTCAATCGAGGTACAAAACTTTCTATCCTTTACAAGCACCAATGATCATCGAGTGGCTACACAATATTTAGAAATGGCTGCTAATAATTTAGAAATGGCGGTTAGTTTATTCATGGATCATGGTCAGCCATCCGGTGCAGCATTGGGATTACCTCCGTTACCTCCGCCTGTTGCTGCCCCTCCAGTTAATGCTCAGCCGGTTATTGCTGCTCCTCAAGAACCCGCAGCGTCTAATAGTTCCAAGGCAGCCAGTCAAGGTGAAGATAAATATGAAGCACAATCCGATTCAGACCCCGAGGACGATGACGAAGAAGGGGAAGAACCAGATTTTTATTCATTACCATTCATGCCACCCCTACCCCCATCACAACCATCTAAACCAAGAGTACATGTCACAACACCAGCTGAAACACAACTCGAAATTGCCTTAAGGGAATATAATGCATTTAGTATTATTCGTCGTACATTATTATATTGGTTGGAGAGACGTAGAATGAATAAGTTGGGATTTGTTACTGCTGGTAAAATGTTGTTAAAGGGTGCCGTGGGGAGTGGTGCCGAGGGGGATAAGGGGGATAATAAGTCTACGCCTGCTGCTCGTGGTCCCATTAATCAACCTTCGCCCAGCTTGGGAACATCACACTTTTTATTCAAATCATTAACACATTCTTCACTACCTGTACGTCGTTCAGCGGCACGTATAATTATGACTAATTTACATTATATTGAACAACGGAATACTAAAAAACGGTTATGGGAAGATGATTCTGTTACAAAGATGAATAGCGTGGGTGTTAGTGGCGTAGGTGCTAGTAGTTATGGCGGTGTTAGAAATGAAGGATTGCAACAAGTTCTAATCACATTATTACATACATTAATGTTTGGTCAAGTTCCATACCAACAACAACAACAACAATCACTACCAACAACCAATAACGTCAACCCTCACCAACAAACGATGATGATACCACGTACTAAAAATCAAGCACAGGGTGGTGATCCAGCATTACAAATCATGGGTATGTTAATATCTTTAATTACAGATGGTGGATTTACGAATATATTAGTGGGTAATGAAGTAAAGGAATTGTTAATATCGAATCCAACATTGAGTATTGGCTTGCCTCCTCCTTCAATGGGTGTGGGTGGGAGTGTGGGCGGAGATAGTAGCAATGCTATTTTGTGTAAGAAGTTGATACAGGAGTTGTCATCGGATAGTATTGAATCATTTGTGGCCGCGGGTGGATTACGTTGGGCATGTGGGAGTATTGTCCGGTTGGTACATATGCTTATTCATGGTCCCAATGGTAGTATGGGATCGAGCGGGGATGGCAATACGGGGAGGAGTAGCAGCAGCGGAAGTAATACCTTTATGCAGCACGGACATAACAGTGATAGCGATGGGAACAACTCCACACACAACACCTCATCAAACGTGGACCAATCTATGGAGGATATTACAGCACGGACGATACAGACACGTCTCATGTTATTAATTGATTTGGTATATCGTTTGGTATTGTATGGATCTGTCCCCGCGGCGGTTGATAACTCATCGTTATCCGTTACGTCTACCCTCGGCGGGGATGATAATGATAATGGTGGAGATGGTGGGGATAAAAAGAGTTCCTCCTCCAAGAAGGACGTTCCCTCAAGATCTGCAAAGAAGAAGCTTATCAAGTCTGCCATTCAATCACGAGAGCAAGAATTGTTGGAGTTATTGGCAAGGACAGAAGGATCATCTTCTGGTAACAATCCCTATTCCAGGGCAGGTGGTGGTGGGGAAACATCACGTACATCATCCTTACGGCAGTCATTACGTGCTCCACCCTTGGCGGGTAGTTCAAGGACCGAGCGTAAACGTGCGTTATCATCGTCATCAAGACTTTCAGGCGGTGGTGGCAGCCTTGCCAACCTTCCCTCTTCTTCTGGTGGAGGCGGTGGAGGTGGAGATAATGGACCTTCTTTAGCTGTATTAGATGAGAACAGACGCCGTAAGGACCGTCGTCGAGCTACACTTGAACGTGTACACAATTTATTCTGGTCATCTACCTTGCCTGCTGCCGTTTGTATACCTCCATCATCAACTGATACATCAACTGTACACGACGAGAGCAGTACGATGGCATTTGGTGAACTAACACCATTGGCTTGTCTCATCTCAGCCTATGAAATATTACGTTCACGTCCCACGTCTCATCCTACGCTATCCACCAACACATCACTACGTACATTTGATAAGGGTATAGCTATATTGGGACGCATTATTGATGCGGGGGCTAATAATCCCGTAGTAGTTGTCGATGGAGAATTACCTTGGGGATTGGCTAGTATCTTGAGTGATGATAACAAGAAGACGACATCATTAGATTCTCATGGAGTTAAGGAGAGTAAGAAACGTAAGAGGGGTCGTTCCTCGTCTCACGATGGACATCAACATCGCTCATCACGTTCTTCTAGTACTGTTCGAAGTGCTCGACGTGGTTCTGCTTCTGCTGCTTTATCAGGGGATAACTCACCCGCTCGTCGTGCCAAGCGTTCTCGTGCCTCTGGAAATGTTGCATCATTATTGGAAAGATTACAAGGAGATGCCGCCGCAGCAAGCAGTAGAAGTACAGGAGGATCAAGTTCAAGGACTACTGCGGCAAGTGCTCTAGATAGTGCCGTGGTTGCTGCTTCATTACGAGCCGCCGGCGGTAGTAGTGGAGGTGCCGCTAGAAGTGGTGCCGCGTCGGCAGACTTTAATCCATATCGATCTGCCACGGAAAGTATGTTACGTGCCTCACCCGGACGTGGATCCAGTCCTCCTCGTGGTAGTTCCCCGTCAGGTGGTGGCGGCGGCGGTGCCGCAGTATCAGCTTCGGCACTTCGTGAGGCATCTCTTAGTAGATTGTTAGCCTCGGGTTCCACCGCGGCACCCTCTCCTGGTTTGTTATCGGCCAATCGACGACGTACAGCGGCTGCCGAAGACTTTCTTGATCCTGAGGATATGATGGATGTTGATTTAGACGAGATGGAGATTATTAACGAAAGTGAAACAAGGGAGGACGAAGATGACGAAGGTGGCAACGATACCAACAACGATGATACCAATAATGATGACGACGATGAGAATTCAGACGATGACGACGAGGATAGTGAGATTGAAAACGATGATGAGATTGTTAATGTACATGATCTTAATGATGATGACAACCAGGAAGGTGACGAAGATGCTGAAGATTTAGTTGAAGTAGATGCTGAACAATTCGAAGATGCAGTGATCAATCTGGATGATCTTGAAACATCAGTATCCCAAGGTCAATCATCTCAGAAGAATCCTCATCGTCATTCCGCATCAGCACGTAGTCCTGCGTCTCGTTTTAGCAGTGGCGGCAGTTCTATGGAATTGGCATTAAAGAAGCGTGAGAGAGAAAGTACATTCTTGCGTGCGTCCATGAGTATATTGGCAGTTCAGTATCCTGAATTGCTAAATGGATTGGCCTCAAGGACGGTTACCCAAGGCTCATCAAGTGGTAGTTGCAATAGATTCTCAATCTTTGCTTCCCCTGCAGCACACGTTACTCCTCCATTACTTACAAACAGTGCTGAACAGTCGTTGCTCAAATCATTGTGCAACATTATCAAACCACCCCGCAAGCCACTGAACCTCAAGCTGTTCTTAAGAAGAACCCCGACTCAAGAGGTGAGTTCTCTATATGTTGTTGTGCATATCATGTGCACAAGATGTGTCTCTTTTTGTCTGTATCTTTTCATATAACTTTTATACTCACATCCTTTACCCTTCCAATACTATATCTCAGGAGTTCTTTCGAGGCAACCTATCCAAGAACCCGATTGGTTTGGCTTCGTTAAAACCTGCCGGTGCAAGTTCTGGTGGTGGCAGTAGTAATAGATCAAATGAACCACTAGTTTCTGATCTACGGCTTCACATTGCCAAGGATTTACAGATGGAAGATTCTGCTGAAATGTTGGAACTATTAGTTGCAAATAAGATATTGGATATGAATCTCAAACTACGCGTCGTCCAACAAGTTATCTGGAAGAAGTATGTCGAGGAGAATGCCACATCGGCTGCTGCAAGCGGCGTGGCGGGTGCAGGTGCTAATCATCAGATGATCAGTACAGGTAGTGGAATGAGCATGATCTTCAGCAGTAGTGCATTGCTTCGAGGACGGACAGCTGGGAATAGCGTGGCAGATGATAATGCCATTTTACAGTCCTTCCCTCCAATGGTAGTAACATATCGATTGGCAGGCGTCGATGGTGAGGCAACCGAAGACAACCTAACTCCAGAAGACATTGATGATCCCGAAGCACCCTCAGCTGCTAATTCAACACCGGCTGCCATTGAACGTCGTATGGAGAAGGAGTTTGGCATTACACGAATGATTACTCAAAACCGAGGAGTTGCCGTCCTGTTGGCAAGTGTTCAAGGAACCATTAGTGATTTGTTAAGAAGGATAAGACGTGATGAGGTAGCTCGTAGACGTATGCTTCGAAACGTCACCACGGCAGGGGAAGATGATAATAATGAAGATGGGAACACAACACGTGAACAGTTGGCCAAATCTCCGCCTTGTCCCGGCCTTACATTATTACGGCTATGTGCCAACATATCTGACAATCGTAAGAAACTGCTGGCCAACCGTGCCCCTACATTACTATTACGGATACTATTAGATATTCTAAATGCCATGAATAGATCATCAGATGACGGGAATAGAAAGGGACGTAAGAGAAGTTCTACAATTGATTTCTCTTCCCAATCTTCAATGGAAGTTGATAATCCAAGCGAGGGTGATGGACCAGTAGTACCATCATCAACAAGGAATAAGGTACATCATGTCGAGGGTAACCCAACAACTGAGGCGCTGCAGGAGATTATCGAAATGTTGGCATCTGATATTAGTACAGAAATAAGTGATGAAAAGGCATCTCCTCGTAAATCGTTGAAGAAATCAACATCATCCAGAGGATCGTTAATGAACTTGACCGAGGGTAACGAGGCGGCAGTCGGGCAACAAGAGGAAGACCGTACTCTTCCATTGGTATTGAAGAGTCTGTGAGTTCTATAATTTGTGCATGTCTTGTGTATCTTTTTATCGAACACATCATATGTCTAACCCCCCATATCCTCTATCCAATCAATACATAGGCACTCCACTGAGCTATCTCCACCTCTACGAAAGGTTATTGCCAAGCTGCTTCCGTTCCTTACTTATGGACAAGTATCACAGAGTCGTGAATTGGCTAGTTACTTCAAGAGATATGTAAACGTCAGTCAGGTGGGGTCGATGGAAGGAGATGATTCTCAACAGGGTAATGTATTGATGAAAACATTCGTCGATACGGCCATCAATCTCCCTCCCGTATCCGTTTGTGATAACCTCCGACAAGAACTCATATCGAATGGCTTTGTAGAGAGTGTACGGTCCTTTCTCATGAAGGATGCACCATCTCAGCCTCCGCCGTGGTCACCAGCCCTCTACTCCAAGTCATGTAAGAAGTTGAGTGAGAAGAAGAGTTCAGAGTTAAGGGAAGAGTGGAGGACTTACTTCGATAGGCCAGGTATAGCTGCCGCCTTTAAGATATTGACAGGATTATGTAGCGGGCATGATGCCACACAACTGCTTCTTGTTGGCATCAATGATCATGAAGATCAGGCTGGAGAAGACACGATGAAGGAGGATAGTAGTCAAGAAGATGGATTGAATCTCCTCACTTTGTGTCATTGGATAGAAAGTACCTCGGATAATACTGCATCTGGTATTACCAATCCTGATGGTATACTTGCCGAGACATTCTTAGATGCACTCAAGGAAGATAACGAGCTGAGCACTGAAAAGATTAATGCCATCCGTAAACAGTTACGTGACCGTAAACGTGAGCTTGCAGAAGAGAGAAGGAACAAGGCCTTGTCAGGTATGAGATTATCAGCCGGATCAGCTGGTTCTTCTACTGCCGCCGCCGGCCAAGGACAAGAGTCTGCCTCGATGTTTGGGGGGCTATTCAATGCCTTCTCTTCGTCATCGGCAGCAGCCTCTACTTCCCAGACACGTACAACAAGGGCTGCCAAAGCCAAGGAAACGGCGGCAGCAAAACCCAAGGAAGTACCTGCCTGGATGGCAGAGATGGAAGCCATGGACGACGAGGCTGGTGTTACTTGTGCTGTATGGTAAGTGTATGATATGTCTTTATCTCGTTTATAGAGAGTAGAAGAAGTTTGCTCACATCTTGTGTTCTCTTTTCTCATCAATCATCAACAGCCAAGAGGGTCGTACACTGCAACCATCCGAGCTGCTCGGTCTGTATGCCTACCTCAAGAAGGTGACAATCCCATCGAATCAAGGCGGCAACAAGGGAGATATTGATGGATGTATGATGTTACTATCCCTTCCCACAAGCTTGCCTAGTTCATTAACAGGTAATGCTGATATGAAGGCCTTGTTCACCAAGGCAAGAAGCGCTACCAATGCATTGGAAGGCTCGTCTCATGCTCTAAACGCTATGAGTGCATCGTCTTCTTCTTCGAGTGGCAGTGGCAATAGTAGGTCAAATTATTACATTACGACTGTATCAGCAGGCAATGCCATTCACTGCTCGTGTCACAAACGAGCCAAGACTGCTGATCGGAATCATCCCAAGGCACCCAAGTCGGAGTGGGAAGGAGCTAGTCTCCGTAACTCAAGAGTGACATGTAATGTTATCTTGCCTCTTGTCTCGTCCAAGGCTTCTACAGTGTCTCTTCTGAATGTTGAAACAGCACTTGCTGAATACAATGCCATTGCAACTAACACGTTGGGTGTCAGACAGAAGTCCAACTTGTGGGGATGTCTACATGACATGCGCTTCCTCCTTCTACGTATGGCATATGGAGAGTCACTAAGTGTGGACTGTGGCGGCGGCTCGTCATCGTCTAACTTTTTGTTGCTTCTATATCAACTCTACTCAGCGGATATGTTTGCCCAGAATGCCGAACATGATGAGAGTATAGAAGTTAGTAGACATGCACGAAATCTTAGTGCAGGCTTTATTGTGGCCGAGGATATCGTGGATGATGTGAATTTCGACAGGATTGGTACCAGATCAAAGAAGTTGGAGAAAGGATGTGCCGATGCTGCACCCATGAGTGCTCTACTTTCTATCCTGTTTTACAATATGGACGACACGAAGTCGGCAAGTGGTAGTGCCAAGAAGGCTAACGAGGAAAGCAAACAAACACCCTCTCCTACAAGACAGTGGGAGACTTATAAGGATACTTTCCTTGCTGGTTTAGTTCGTTGTGCTGGTCGGAGACACTCCCTTGGTCTGACGGACAGTGGATGTGTCACATCTCGTGGCATATCCACCGGCCGTAATAAGAATGTTGAGAAGGCAAGGTCATATCTTGAATGGTCTGAAGATGATGAAGCGGCAATGAATAGAACTACAATGATTGAAGAGTATGGCAGGGCATTACGTCCCATGATTACATTATATGCCGTGTTTGATCAACTCTCCAAGGAGTTTGTGGTAAACAACGATGACGAGAGTACCGAAGAATCATCAGAACGGTTAGCTGCCAAGTTGGAATCATGTTACAAGGCCGCTACTATCCAAGAACTACTTCAGATTGCCGATATTAATGTTGGTAATGATGTTATATCAAAGACTTTCGAAAAAGGATGTAGTACAGCATACTAATGATAAAGTGGAGAAGAGGATACCGTGATGTGTCATGTGTATGTAGATTTGAATGGTCAATCATGTCAACTCCTATCATGGGAGTTTAGTATCAGTTGAGTCTTTGCGTGAGAAATAGAACTGTAAATATACTAGATAGAACTATTTGTTTTGAACACTGTTAGTTTAGCTAACTCTATTGCAATAGACTGCCTTATCACTAACATTAATCTTCTAGGATGTACGAATCTCGTGGCGACATATCTATCGAGACAAAGGATGATATACAACAACGCATAACATCGCCTCCGCAGATTATGAGGGTTCAAACAAATCACATCTTCTCAATGAACCATCAATGCTCATCGTGTTTATACTCAACACCCTCCTAATGATATAGAGGTCGGCATGACAAATGTGCCAACCATTCAAGACAAACTACCCAGCCATACAGTATCTCCTCCATCCACGTCAACAACCACAAAGGATATGCAACGTTCACTACCCAATAATACAGTTTCACTAACAGAGGCCGGTCAATACTACTACAA
>Ga0214477_101270_pt1 | contig 12950 bp, 13 predicted proteins | sample M1_20Mar14CPVII9_FD_165058 | JGI IMG/M metagenome (GOLD analysis project Ga0214477, IMG submission 165058) | Marine eukaryotic communities from Monterey Bay, California, United States - M1_20Mar14CPVII9sort6BwellC16 | ecosystem: Environmental > Aquatic > Marine > Unclassified | place: USA...
CAGCCGTTGCCTGTATCGTCGCTAGCGCTACTCTATCGAGTGCCGCTGAGGTAAGTTATTTTGTGTTCAAGTATCGTCAGTCAAAAGTATATCGTCGTGAGATGCTCATCACCAATTCCACTCATCAATCCTTCTCATATTATCCATTGCAATACATGTAGCCCCGTCTTCATCTTCGTCACGTTGCCGATTATGAGTATGATGAAGTAGGAGCATACAACAATCCAAATAAATACGTGAACGGCCGCGGGTGAGTATAGTCTCGAGACTCGTCCACACAAACTCCTTCACCAACTCTCATGATTCAATGTGTGTCTCTCTCTCTCTCTCTGATATACCATACAACATACATACATCATAATTAAACATTAGAAACCATGGCAAAGGGGCAGCTAAACGGAAAGCAAGGAGTGCCGCAAGGAAGGTTAAAAACAAGACTAAGAAGGATGCTCGTGCAACAAAGAAGGCTGCTAGGAATGTAGGGAAAAAAGCCAAGAAGGCTGATCGTCGTGCAGCAAAGAAGATTGGGAAGAAGGGCAAGAAGGTTGGAAAGAAGGTCAAGAACTGTGCCAATGCCTGCAAGCCTCTAACCAAGAATACTGGTCACACTAAAATCTCCATTAGTGGTTGTAAATGCTTCATGTATGAGGAAGAACCGCTTGCTGATTTCTTTGAAATGTATGAGGAAAATGAAATTGACTTCATTGCCGAGTTCCTCTTTGACAGTTATGATGAAGACTCATACGATGATGAAGATGACGAGAGTGATTCGGAGGACTATTATGATGATGAGGAGGAGGACAGTGCAGAGGATTACTACTCATACAACTAAAAGCCAAGAGTCTATGCTTCAGTAGAGATGGAGAAAGAGGGGGGTATACAGATTGGGGGATTAAGAAGAAGAAGAAGTTAGCCATATAGTCTAGTAGAATGATAGTTCTAGTAACTTCCTTTGAACAACACTCACGTATGTCCATATCTCTAAGTATGTAGAGAGTTTGAAGTAGTAGTATATAGTTCTAGTTTAACAGTAGCCAGTAGAACAGAACCAAAGCTCTTTATCTTTCATAGTCACAATACACTCAATCCTAAGCAATAGCATAATATACAGTAGTATACAGTAGCAATAGCAAACTCCAGTAAAGTTCATCTCGTTCAGTGTCAGTCGATCAATACTTTGAATTGTAAAAGTCTGTGTCCAACCTCTTCTTATTTAGTTCCTCACGACGATGTTGCATATCTCTTACCTCGTTGGCATCTTCTAGCACTGATGCTTGATTTATAATAGAGTTAACGGCGTTGAGATGTTCTTCTTCCATTTCTAAATCATGCTCGCCGTCCGGAGCATCACAAGCATAAATATGTTTCGAAAGTACCGATTCATGCATGGCTGTAATTTTATCAGCATCTTCTGACACTGCAGAAACGTCAATAACCCGTTTCGCCCAATCACTTGATTCCTCCTACCATATACATATGGGTAAGATCGAGGAGAAATGTATGAGTTGTGTGTCAAAATCAAGAAAAAGCTTTTGTGCATATCTTGTGCACATATCTTAATCTTATGTCTTTTTTTATAATCATCCCTTTCAAGCTGCTGTAAATTGACGATTATATACACAGATATCTTACCAAATCTTGCAAATCATGAATTCCATCAGGTGAATCACAAGCATAAGCATTCTTACTAGTACTCATACAGTGATGAGAATTGACACATCGAAGAGGAGAAGAATTTTGAACAAAGAAGATATTGGGAGATGATCGTCGAGCGGCGGTATTTAAAGCCAGCGGAGCAGCGGCACGACGACGGATGATATTAATTGCAATGGATAGCATTGTAAAGTGGACGTAGGTTTTAATATATTAGAGCAGCGTGATGATAGCATCACATAGCTGCAGTGATCATGCGTGAAAAAATCTTTCAAAATGAGAACACGGTATCCTTTTTGGTCTCCGTGGCACCAATGAAAGAATGATAAAACAGATAGATGACTATGATATCAATGGCATCATTTATCATTTATTGCAATAGTATAATCGATCTCCATCGTATTATTCAACCACTGAAGTATACCTTGATGATATCAAAGCAAGAAGCAAGCTACACGATAGGTATCCTTTTATGAGAGCCTTCATCAGAGTGAAGATGGTTCGCGCGTTGAGGGATAGGTATAGGATGGTTATCTCTGTCTATTTCACTATGTTGGCTAGTTTCCTTCACTGATCAGTTGTATACCAAATAAAAGGTAAGTTAGTTTCTTAGAAAAAGGGAATAGGGTGGCTTATATGTCATTAATTATGATTTGCAATTCATGGTATTTTTTCAGCATTAGCATTGTTTTGTTGCAATGGTTAATCTCAAGTGTACACTTGGCTGTTCCGCCGGCCTTGAAAAGTATTAATGATGATCGTCGACAGTACTAGTGGATTGTGATATACATATTGAAGTTAAACAAACATATCTTGTGCAACAATACCAACGTACCTTGACTAATAATATTGTCTCTCTCGCTGCTCTATCTCGCTATTCATAATATGTATTAGTTATCATCAGTATACACACATATCGGTCGTCGTGCAATTCCAACAATATATCAACTAATACAAGTGTACATTATATACACACAACAAGGCAATAGTATATATATCAAGTTCAAGGAAGAAAAACAAAGGCAGGGAAAGAAAGGCTAAGAAGGCAGAGGCCGAGAGAGCTGAGATAGCAAAGAATCGTAAGCTGTGGTGGGGATGGTCAATTGGTGAGCAGCAACTTATTGGAAAGACCATTACATGTAATCATGGGCATGGCACAATTGATTTGTCTTTAGATCATCCTATTTCCAGGTTTATGAATGATTTCATTAGTCAATGGGATGATGCAATTTGGTATTTTTCAAAGATGATCACGTCTTTGTTCGAAAAACACCCAGAGGTATGGAAAGATGATGAATACAGGGAAATGGCAATGAACATTTTGATTAGAATTGGGACGAATATGCTACTGAGTGAAGATGCTGAAAATGTCAGAGGCGCGTTAGATATTGCTAAAACACTTGCTGTTCTTGAAAATCATGATGGAGATAGCGTTACTGCTGATGTTTACAATGGCCGAAGGGTACAAACAAAGTTGAGATGTCTTGATAAAAATGTTAGCAGCTGTAGACGCGATGTTTTGAAGTTCTTTTCGAAAAGAGTATCCTGTTCTTGTCTAAAGGAAATGCATCGGGAGGCGAGGAGAACATTTCCAAAGATGCTTAGATGTGCAGGTTGTTTTGAATTAAAGGAGCGTGTGTCACTATCAGTATGCAGTAGATGTATGATTACACAGTACTGTTCAAGGGAGTGTCAGGTTGCCTATTGGTATAAGCATAAGAAGTATTGTGATGTGTATGTCGGTGCTCATGAACAACAAATAGAACTAGTAGCAGAGGCTCTGGATGAATAGAAGACGCATACAGGTATAATGAATACAGTTACATCTCCTTTACTTTATACATTTAGCATAACATTTATGATGCCTTAACCTTGGACAAGAAGGCAAAGTAGGTATATTCCATTGACTCGTTACTTGTCTCATCCTCAGCCTCGTCATCTGCTGCGGCAGCAGTAGCCACGGGCCGCTTCTCCTTCTGTTTCCATGTCCACCATTTAATTGATGGCATACCATCTTGATTATATTCGCCGTGCTGCTGGTTATCATCGGCCTGTGGCGAAGATGTTTGTATACCAGACCATGGATTGATATTGTTGGCGAAGTTGGGAGTCACCTCCTTCTGACTGCCTTGCTGTTCTTGTGGACCACCAATTTCTGTCCATGGATTAGCCATGGTACCATTGCCTTGATGAGATGGTACTGTGGGATGAGGTTTGCTACCTCCTCGAGGACTATTCCTTGGACTCTTGAGATGATCATACCCCTCAAATGAATACTGGGCAGCACGTCCATTCTCTTGATCTCTTCTCTTATACTCATTTCCATAATCATATTCTGTCATGACTACCGAGGCACCATAATCATCAACATCATACTCTTCTTCGTCATTGTCATCATACCAATCTTTCACCTTTTTCATAAACTGCATACCCAACTTTTTACTTCCTTTAACACTTTTAATTGCAACTCGGGCAGTTTTACGGAATATTCCCTTCTTTTCTTTCTTCTCCTTCTTCTTCTTTCTTCTACTATTGTTGGTTGAGTTAGTAGTAGGTTCGACATATCCATCTAGTGCCACATTGGAATATGCCGAATATAACGATGTTGTATTTGATATATTCGAGTTTGACCTTTGTATTGATGAGTTGGTATCGTCTCTGTATTGGTTATTATATTGATCTGATCGTTGTGACGATTGATAGTTTGGATGATCTCGTGGTAATGTACGTCTATGTTGTAACCTTGGCTGCTGCTGTTGTTGTTGACCATACTGTTGTTGATCACCATCGTCATGTAGCACTTCATCACTGCCAGCTATCCTACTACTCCGTTGTTTCCTTAACTCTCTTCGAGTAGCCGACTTTTCTTGTTCTTGAACAACTTCTGGGATGTCTTCTTCCTTGTTTACACTTTGTTGCTGTTGATGCTGCTGCTCTTCTCTCATTAACACATCTAACAATGGCTCGGTAACTACACTACAGGCACTTTCAACATCATTCGTTGTTCGAGTTGTTGATGAGTTTGTCTTCTTGTCCTTGCTTTTGCCCTTGTTGCTTGACTTGGTGGTTGACTGGGTCTCTACCTTATCAACATCCACCGGACCATTACTAGCAGTAGAAGCATCTCCTACCTTGGAAGTAACTGACGATGACGATGTAGACTTTTGTTTACTATATTTTGAAACACGTAATACCTTTGGTGCTGACTTTCTTCTATTATTACTATTCTTCTTCTTTTGTTGTTGCTGAGAAGAGAATGATGGATTATTCTCTGAATCTTCTTCTTCTTCTATACTGGCTGACTTTGAGGGTGTAGCCGTTTCTTCTTGTTGCTTGGGGTTTGAGGAGATAGACTTCTTCTTGCCACTATTGCCGAATGTAGTCTTAACCTTGTATCCAACTGATTCAACAGATGTATCCTCACTCTTAACACTACCATCACTGCCCTTCTTCTTCTTTCCCTTCTTCTTTTTACTCTTCTTCTTCTTGTCACTGGCAGCCGACGAAGAAGCCGAAGACTGGTCTTCCTCTTCCGAAGTACTAGTTGTCGTAGCTGATGTTAATAACTCATCTAAACTTTGATCAAATGATACCGACTTTTTATATTGCAAATTTGTTGGTGATGATTGAATAGGCTGTTGAGGGTGAGAAGGTTGCTGACTGCTCGACTCTTCTTCACTTTCAACTGCCGCTGCTGCTGTATTGACTGCCTTAACAACTACTGCCGCTGGTTGTTCGTCCTTTGCAACAACTGCAGGTTCACTGTTCGTTGGACTGCCACTTCTACTAACAACTCCTTCCACACCACCAGTATTTGATAGTACATCATTAATATTAACAATACTCTCACATTGTTCTAAGCTACCGTACAAATCACTCTCGTCATCCTCATTCTCCCTTCCCTGTACTCCGCTTTCTCCTACGCCCTCTCTTCCATCCCTTACACCTCTATCGTTCGCATTAGCAGTGTTCACATCAGTATATTCTCTACTCCAAGACCTCTCCGAACTGTCATCATTGTTTCTATAGGCAGAGGCACGATTGTCAGTCTCAGCAGTAGAGGCTGAACATCCTGTTAAATAGGATGAATTATCATCTATATTATTGGTGTTAGTGTTAGTGGAATTGTTATATTGGTTTGGTAGATAGTTGGTTGTGTTATTATCATTCCTTGTCTCTAGTGCTGTGATAGTAGTAGATTGATATGATGGTTGTGTAGGTGTTGTTGGCTGTGGCGTTGGTTGTGTATGTAACATATTAGTAGGCGAGGGTAGAGAGGGTATCGATGCTTTGTTAATACTATTATCACTCTCTAATAATACCAACTCTAACCGTTCTGAACCTGATTTTGGTGCTTTAACTTTCACTCTAGATGTTGTTGCCGTCATTGTTGATTATCTATTGCAGTCGAGGCTCTAGTTGTGTATTGTTATTACAAAGCCGCTTAAGGAGGTTAGTCTATTGTTGTCTACCGTTAATAACAGCTCGCGGACTCACATGAAAAGCTCCTAACAGCGTGCATATCCAACTCTCTACTCTCTCAACGATCGTCTATCCTCGGCTATCATCTCGATCATTGGCGAGTTTTTGGTCGACAGCATCTGAACTTTTGAGTGCGTATCGACCTCTACTTTCACTCACAAAAGGTGGCATCAAACTCAAAATTCACTCAACGCCCAACTCTTTAAGTCGCAACAATCGAAATGTTCTGATAAGTAACTCGCTCAATTTTAGGATAGTGAATACAATTCATTAATATTCGGATGTATATCAATTAATTGGATATATAATTAGTAAGTTTCGATAGATACCATTGCTCAACGCACATGTGAGTAAGTAATAATTAATTATGTGAGTAGCCGTTAAGGGTGTTATTAGTAACACTACTGCATACTCACACACGATGAGAGCTCATTATTCTCATTAAGAGTTGGATTGATAATTGAATGCTCTATATAATTGCAATAGACCATTGATAGTATAATTGCAATAGACTGATATAAATACTCTCTCCTTGACGACGATACAATATCATCGATACAAATTATATATCCCATCGTCGACTATAAAATAACCAACATTCAAACAATGAATACAATCAAAAAGATTGCAGGGTCAACAATACTTGTGGCCACCCTCGCCAATGCCCAGCATCACACCTCTACTAACAAGGTAGCTCATCCAGACGCTGAAGTGAATCATCTAGCATCCTCGTTACTAAACACACCACCATCAACACTAGCTGCGATTGATCATCCCTCATCAGCCAAAGACAATGTGTTACATTCACAAACTCAACGCCGTATATTAAAAGAACGTGAGTTAATCCGTGATCGTACATCTCAACAGGCTAAACGTCAAGGTTTGTTAAATGAAAAGATGGCACGTCAAGAATCCAACACTGCTTCTGAAATCAATACCATCGAACAAGCCGTAGCAGATGGAGATGTAGATGTGTTTACTGCTAGTTATAACCGTCGTAAGGATAACAAGTATAATTCTTCCTCCTCTTCCAAGGATAAGAATGGCGGATATGGTAAGAAGAAGAATCGTAGTGGATATGGTAAGAATAAGCGTTCGGGCAAGTACTCCTCCAAGGATACTGACTACTCCAAGGATACTGACTACTCCGATAAGACTACCGACTACTCCAAGGACTCCTATGATTCGCCCGATGGTATCAAGTATGATTCACCCTCCTATGATTCCCCCTCGTATGACAATGGTGGATACGGCGGTAAGCTCCGTCCCGGCTACGGCAACAACGGCGGCCGGTACAACGGTGGCGGAAGTGGACGATACTCCAAGGGTTCCAAGCGTGCCAAAGGCGGAGGGTATGGTAACCGTCCCAACCGTCCTAGTTATAACAAGCCAAGTTATGACTCTCCAAGTTATGACAAGCCTTCGTATGACAAGCCTTCGTATGATTCCCCTTCCTATGACAAGAAGAGTTCAGCCTCGTATGACTCTCCCTCGTATGATAAGAAGGATTCAAGTTCCTCAAGTTATGACAAGTCCTACGATGGTGGACATTATGATTTAGGATACAATGGAGGGTACTACTACGGTAAGAGTGGCAAGTCTGGTGGAGGTGGATATTACTCCAAGGGTTCCAAGGGGTATGGCTATGGTTATGGCAAGAGTGGTAAGAGTGGCGGATACTTTAATGGTGGATACTACAATGGTGGTGGATATGGAGGCGATTATCATGGTGATATCAAGTACTCCTCGTACGACAGTTCCGACTCCTCGTCATCATCCGGTTCTGTTGATTGGGGTGCACCCGTATGGGAATCCTCCTCAAGTTCATCCAAGGACTACTCCAAGGATACTTCTGCTGATTGGTCTGCACCCGTATGGCAGTCGTCGTCAAGTTCAAGTTCAGATTATTCCAAGGATACCTCTGTTGATTGGGGTGCTTCATCCAAATCCAAGGATTCGTACAAGAGCAAGGACTCCTCCACATCTTATGATGAACCAACATGGGGTGCTTCTCCCTCCAAGGATTCGTATAAGTCTGACTATTCCAAGGATGATTCGTACAAGTCCAAGGATGACTATTCCAAGGATGATACCTACAAGTCGAAGGATGATACCTACTACTCCAAGGATGATGGTATGGATTACGGTAACAAGTATGACAGTGTAGACTATTATGATACCGATGAACCTACCATGTTCCCCACGTTAAGTCCTACATTGGACCCTACCTTGAGCCCTACTTTGCAGCCGTAAGTTTTATATTTGTGTTGTTTGTCATTTTGCTTATCCCCGCCTTAATCTCACACTCATCCTTCTTCTGCCGCTACCATTTTACAGTACCCTATCACCTTCATGGAGTCCAACCCTTAGTCCAACTTTATCACCCTCGTTATCGCCTACCCTATCACCGTAAGTTCATTGTTTATGTTTCTCTTCTTCCCATCAAAAAGGATACCGACATGGTATCCTATTTTTTCTCCTTGCTCACATCTTGTGTACTCTTTCTTTTCATCAACTTCTATCATCTACAGTACCCTTAGTCCTACCCTCGAACCAACTCAATCACCCGAGTATTCCTCAAAGAGTTGGGGTAGTTCATCCTCAAGTAAGGATAAGTGGGCCTCGTCAAGTTCAGGTGATGATTGGAAGTCGTCAGGGGATAGTTGGAATAGTCCCTCCAAGGATGAATGGGGAAACTCCATTGATTATTCGAAGGATGATTATTCGAAGGATACTGATGGTCCTACCTTGTCACCGTGAGTCATTCTCTTCTCGTTGTTGTTGTTCATATGATATGAACTACTCTTTTGTCTCTTGTTTTGAATCATATCTCATCATGCTTCTCCATCTTTCCTCTCTTCTTTCCATTACCTAATAGATCCTTTTCACCCACCCTGTCACCCACATTCCCCACTTTGTCACCCACATTGTTCCCTACGATGTTTCCTACCACATCACCTACGGACAGCCCTACGAATGTTTTGATTCCCTTGATTAAAGCTATTGACGATCCACCTCTTAGAGATGATGCGGATAAGTGTGATCTTCTCAATTTCTCATCAAGTGTTTGCGCCCTCAGTCCCTTCTGCCGTTTCGTTACCCTTCCTAATGGATCAGGAAGATGTATCACTAAAGTTACTGCAGGATGTAGCGCTTTCGACAACGATAGGAATGCATGTCTTGCGGCACAATGTACACCCCTAGGTGACGGAACATGTGTCCGACTACCTGGAAATGGACGACGTGATCTTCAAGTAACTAATGATGGATCGAGGCCCCGATACATCATTGGCAGTAGTGTACCTTCCGCTACTTTCCCTGTCACTGATAATGATTTATCCAATCGTGCATTTAGGGTTTTTACTACCGACGGTCCCTCCTCAGATGAAGGTACATGCCGGGTTTTCAATAACCGGCGTGTAGAATATGAACGACCAAGTAATGCTTTCTCGGGAAATACAACTTGTACATATGACGTATGTACTATCCGCCAAGCAGGTGATCCAACCGGGCGCCAGTGTTCGAGTGCCACTATCTTCATTAGAGTTGATCCTCCCGTTGCTGGTATTGAGGATATTGGAATCTCCGAGGGTGAAGAACCTGGTAAGTGATTCTATATGTTTTCACATGATGTGTTTTGTGCCCTTATTTGGTGAGACTAGTCAACTAACCCTACAATACCTATCTTTTTACCACCAGCTATTGTAGGAATTGAACCATCTACAGAAGAAGCCGCACCCACATGTGATGAAAGAGTTAAGAAGGGCGTCCCAGTATCAGATGAGTTCAAAACTTGCTGTGCCTACGAGAAGCCCGAGGGTAGTAGTACAAATAAGAGAGATTTCTGCAAGAGTCTTGGCTGTCGTGTTGCCAAGTGCCCGTAAATTGAAGACCTCTCCTACCCCCCATATCAAGTTTAAAGATTCCCCCTCAAGTTGTAATGCCCCCAAGTATCTGATATCTATTTTAATCCGATTCAGATGCTCATGTCGTGATGAACCACTGACTCTGTTTATTCAAGAGTCGTCATATATATCGTTTTCATAAGTGAAGAAACCCTCTGCGGTTATATGTGTTTTGTAAATAAACTTCCACACCCTATTATGGTGAGTTGCCTATCCTCGGATGGCTTCTCTATATGTTAAAGCCTATTCGTATTGACGATGGGATGGAAGTAAATAGATAGAAAGAAGATGAGAAGAACGTTAGTTAGTTAACAAGTTAAGTGAAAAGTTAGAAGCATGTTATAAGTATGTTTAGACCATGCTAGGTACTATCTAGATTCTTCTCTTCTATATGGTGCGGCTCAAGTTAAGGGACATGGAAACAGAAGGAGAAGCGGTCCGTGGCTACTACTGCCACAGATGATGACGAGGATGAGACAAGTAATGAGTCCATGGAATACATACCTACTTTGCCTTCCTGTCCAAGGTTAAGGCATCATAATGTATGTAAATATAAAGTAAAGGAGATGTAACTGTAATCGTGACTGTTGATATCGTAGTTCGGATTGGTTCATGCACTTTACTTTTATGAATGATTATGGATCCTTTTCTTCTCTAAGTCAAAGATTACCCCTCCAGTTTACGTAATAGTATCCTCTGTTCATCCTTCTGTTTCGGCATTTCGTCTACCGCTTGTGTTTGTTGTTCATGTGCGTTGACATAATCGTCACATTTCTCATTATGTTCAGGCCAATTGGCAACTTGACATTCCCTCGAACAGTACTGGGTAATCATGCACCTGCTACAGACTGATAAAGCCACACGTTCTTTCTCTTTCCCACAACCCATGCATATACCAATCTTAGGGATAGTTTCCCTTGCCGTTTGATGCATACTCTTCAAACATGAACACTGTACTCGTTTGGAGTAAAACTTTAAAGCATCACGTCTAATACTAGCCGAGCCTATACTGAGATCTCTCATCTTACTTTGCGTCTCTCGGCTATTAATGGCTGTAACTGAACTTGGGTTGCCATCATACAGCTCAATTACAACAATGACCCTGGCTAAATGGAACCCAGCATCATTTTCACTCAACAGCATATTCGTCCCAACTCTAATCAAAATGCATACTGCCATTTTCCTGTAACACTCATTATTCCAGACTTGTGGGTGCAAATCAATCACATCACTCATACTCCTTGTACCACAAAAAACTGTATCCATTAATAGACAAACAGGATGGTTGTTTGATGTGGATGTTTCGATCTCATTACCGCTAACATGTTTACATGCAATAGTCTTCCCCACTAAATCGCCCTTTGCCCATTTCAACCATATAGTACGCGCCCTTAATCTTTCAGCTTCCACCTTATCTGCCTCCTTCTTAGCCTTTCTATCCTTCCCTTTACTCTTCTTCCTTGACGTCCTTGATGCCATTTTGTTGTGTTTATATAACTTGTCTATTATGTTGTATAATATTATATTAAAAAGTGAAACACCGGTATACATCACTAATTCAACTAATACCAACATATAAGATATGTAAACATAAACAGCAACAGGCACCACTCTTGGCAACCAAATTCAATAAAAAAATAAAAGTCGCATTGCAAAACATATCGATGCAAAGTCTCCGCCCCTCCGGACCACCATACCACATGAGGAGAAACCAACTCACCTATCAAGGGGTACAACTATGCTAGCGGCGGCCAACGGCATATGTTGTTACTGCTTCAATCATCCTCAACACTTCTTCCGGGTCCTTCCACTTCCACTTCACAAAACACAAAATTGAATGACAATTGATAATTGGCGATAAAACGACGTTCGAGCACGTGAACACAATGGTAGGCCACAACTATCGGCGGTGGGAGATACAACAGGCACACAATCACCTCTCATTACTTCTTCTTCATTTGGTCACCGACTTCAATTCAACGTTTCATAGCGTCAATACAGCTTCTATATCACTTTATTAAAATGCTCTTTCAACTAGTGATAGTTTGGTGGTTGTGAGATATTGATAGTAGTGCGAGAGTGGTCGGGTATCTTTGGGTATCTTGACAACGACGCCATCATAAAGATAACACCTCATTCATTGTAGTCTTAGGGATTGAAGAGAGTATAATATGACACGGTCAGTGATAAATGTATCTGCTATAGTGATGATACTATATCTGACACAGCTGGCGGCGTCGGTGCTAGCTTTTACTACCAATCAGCAGCCATCAAGTATTACAACTGCACCGACACCGTCATTTCATATATGTGAAGCACAATATGCAGACTTAGCACAAGCAGCCGATCTAATGACCGATGGATTCTATCCACAACTACAAAACAATTCAATTTTGAGACCAATACGGTACTTTATGGAATTAGATAGATTGCAAACCAACTTTCCGTATGACGTTGATGGTAGACATTACTATTTAGTTGCGGTAGCAGCAGTAGAAGAAGATGATGATGCAACAACGAATGGTGGTGATAAAGGCAGAAGAAAGATTATAGGTTTCTGTGATATCGACGGTAGAATACCAGCAGCTGACTCTCCATTATCACCATTAGTATCAAACGTTCGTAGACCACAACCATACTTTTCAGATTTAGTTATACATCCAGAATATCGTCGACAAGGCATTGGTATGGCATTAATGACAGAGGCAGAGAAACGTGCATCAGATATGGGTTTTAAGGAGTTATATCTAGGTGTTAAGAGTACAAATCAAGTTGCATTAGACATGTATTCAAAGATTGGTTATGACTTCATAATACCGCAAGGTGATATGTTGGCATTTTTGGAGGTTAGAACAAACAGAGGTGTTAGAATGTTACGACGACCTTTATGATAGGTAGTGTAAATGAGGT
>Ga0214477_101273_pt1 | contig 12930 bp, 18 predicted proteins | sample M1_20Mar14CPVII9_FD_165058 | JGI IMG/M metagenome (GOLD analysis project Ga0214477, IMG submission 165058) | Marine eukaryotic communities from Monterey Bay, California, United States - M1_20Mar14CPVII9sort6BwellC16 | ecosystem: Environmental > Aquatic > Marine > Unclassified | place: USA...
CTTGCTAAGACATGAATATCCTGAAGATTGGTTTCCTCCTTATTGTGTTGGTGCAGGATATATGGTCTCAGCTCATTTTTTGGACCTAGCTGTTCAGCATATTGCAAATCTTAGGCGCATGCCTTGGGAGGATGTAGCAACTGGTATCCTTGCAGAAAGGATTGGTATTGAACCTACTGATGCAGAGAATGAGAAGATGGTGAGCAACTTCAGGACATATTTTGAGGAAGAAAAGAAGTATGTCGAAACAGGCGTCAAGATGAAGGTCGATAACTTACCACTTCCAGATATTAAAGGAAAGTTTATTCAGCATCGTATCTTTGATGACTTGGATATGTATCAATACCACAAGCTTGTCAAGAACCCGAAGGAGAACATTGCACCAAGAGGTTGCTGGCGCCAGTGCCCATCTCACGTGATGAATAAGAATATCATCATACTTGATCACTACGGAAGCGCTGGATTGAATGATCGAGCCTGGTTGTTTGAACAAGTTGCCCAGTTGGCTGGATACTTGTGTGCCACAGTTCGAGTACCTCCGCCCCGGACAATGGTAAGTGTATTAGGACGTGTGTGGTCACTCAACTTTCTGATATCAACACTCACATCACAAACTTGTAACTGTATCTCTGATCTCATAGTTGTCCAAGGAACATAACGGCGGCTCGTTCTTACCCAAGGAAACGAAGTGGACTGATTTTGTAGATATTCGATTCAAGAGTGACCGATCAGCTGCACTCCTCGAGTATGATACTGATGAGTTTGATGAGGACGATCCTATTTCGCCGTATCACCTAGATCAGTACTTTACTGATGAAGAGTACTCTAGTTGGCTACGACTTTCATTCTCGGACAAGGCAAGCGATCATGATAAGGAGGTCTTAGATCATATCAAGCAGCTTGAAGAGTTCACGCAGAAGCAGATTGAAGATCCGTCTTTCTCTAAAGGGTTCATTTGGGAGAGTAAGCAAGATTTCAACTGGTTCAATGGACTGTCTTTGATTAAAGAATACTTTCAAGGGAGAGAGGAGAAGCTTGATGCGGATCAAACTTCGGCCTTTCCCTTCACATGTCCGTACACATATGATGTCCCATCAGTTGCAACTCGAGTTGCGGGTGAGTAATAGATCTTTTGTTTTTATTGTATGATGATTTGTTTGTAACAGTTCATTCTGATACTTTCTGATTCCACTTATTATCACAGACTTGGTATTTGATAGCCTGAAGGAAAGCAACCCTGATACTGATCACTTCGGTATGCTCCATGTTCGTAGGGGTGACGCAAAAGATGAGTGTGATACCTCTCTCATCAAGATGAGCAACTATCTGACCTGTTCATTAGAGAATCTTGAAGTGTATGGCAAAGTTTCACTGCTATTTCGTAGTGACGAACGGAATGTTTGCTACCGAAATGCAATCAAAGAAATGATTGAATCACTTGGATTTCACTTCCTTGATCTTGACAGTTATGTCATGACTACTGTATCTCAATACGCGAAGACCCTACCAAGTGATACCAATCCAAGCAGGCTTGAGAACAACATGTTCGTCTTCAAGGTCGAGAAAGAGATGGTATGGCATCGTGATATGTCCTTCCGTATCAGTCAAAGGCGAAGTGTGGAGTGTGAAATTTGTGATAAACTGGCTTCAAGTTGGCAATTCGAGGACACACCAGTTATTGCCTCCAATCACAACCTAAAGGAATCAATTGACTTTCCAAAAGTTAAGCAGTCTTATGATACTTGTGTCAACACTGCCGAAAAATGATTGTAAAAGGATATCTATTTGGTACTTCTATTGAAGGTTCCATTATTTTAGAAGTTGGCGGTGGTGCTTGATATGTGAAGTGTAGGAAGTGCCGAGTGTACATAATATTACTATACGGAACGGTACAGTTGAATTGTTTGATGTGATGAGTTAGTCGAGTTAGTTTAACTTCGTATATAGTTGATAATTCGATGATGTATAATCATTCCTTCTCCCTCTACAATGTATTTTCGTAGAATGTAGTTGATTTGTTTGTTCGCATTTGTTGTTGTTTTTGTTGTTGATTGTTTGTGTATTTTGTATCATATTATTATTTCTGGTTGATTCTAATGTGTGTTATGTCCGTATTATTGTTAATATGATGTGTTATACGGTTTGTTTGCCGCCATAACTCTATCTATATCGTAGTTTATGATTTATGATGGCATAATATATAAAAATTAAAAATATCATTCGCCTATCAAATATTATGTGTGGATAACAGGGGTAATAAGTAATACAATACATAATATAACAATCTTCTCGCCTCTCCTGCTCCATTACTACCGCGTTTGGTATGAAACCACTGTTACTCTTGATTTGAATGTTGATAGCTGGCGTCTCTTCCCCAACATGTGTGCGTGTGTGTTTAAGTAGTGAGACCATTATGCACTAGAAGCTCTAGGCATATATTCGGCACTTATGTCCGCAATTTATTCTTGCAACGGGGATACCGATGTGGATTGCTACATATTCCATATCGTATATAAGACTCTCGCTGTTTAGTTTAGTTTATCGTAGTTTATCATCTCCGCAACTCCGTGCATCTCTCGCTGTGTCAGCACAATAAAAAGCTAGTTATTAGTAACAGATATGACGATAAGTCAGCTAGTAAAAGCACGGAAAGTGAAGAGAGAGAGAGTAATACCTACAACAGACCACAAAGTAGAATTAAAAGGGCGCTCTTGTCTTATGTGAATCTATAAGTAACCTCCCTCTAGCGATTTCTAGTAGTCTTTATATCTAAGAGCATCTTATAAAAGGGTTTGCAACAAGCAAGTCTACATAATATACGGTAAAGTTAAGCGTTCCCATTGACAGAGGCCATAAATACATAAATATTAGAATATATACTGGTGATATCATCTAAAAAACAAGAGATGTTATATCAAACACATCTACGGCAACGTGGTTATGGAGCGAGTTTCAATAATGAATACAATACAATGCGTAATAAGATGACAATGATATATTGATTTACTTGTTTATTATGGACACCTCGTTTATCACCGAGAAGTATAATGTACAGTGTGTTTGTGAAACTTGAAACATGATTCGCCATTCTTTCACATTGGAAACACTAATAATTTCATGACAGTTTAATTGAACCCTCGGTCCCATGAATGTTAGTTACTTACAACTGTAGTTGTTGGCAACATGTCAAGCATATATAAGTCAAGCTGGGAGAGCTTTGAAGCTCACTTGATGATTTCTCAAATTTGTATACGACGATTGATGAGTGCGTATACTCCCTGAATTCAGCTGCTTTGGTCTCAGATGGCGGTTAAATGTATGTCCTGGTGGAGACTCAACCACTAGATCATATAACCCCCATACTATGGTAGCTGTCTTCCGTTGAAGACAAGCTTGGTATTAGTATCGACCGCTACTGATGCAACAACAATAGCGCCTACTTCCAATACTCTTGGAGTAACAATTGGCGATACTAAAAGAGCTATGGAAGAAGTGGTGTATTCAATGATGTTCCAGAGATGATGAATGTATCGCTATTAGATAATGCTGACAATCCATTAGCAGTCCACAGTAGCAAGGCTGCCGGTGAATCGTTATTCTTCCGAGGCACAAGTGTATTCTTTGCGAAAGATGTTGTGAGTTCAGCACGAGAAAGATCGGACTACTTTGAGTTTCGTATGCCAGCAACAAGCGAAAGAATTCGACTGGCTTGTGGTGATAACCTATCATCTGAATGAATTACAGCAACTGGCAAAGAATCTTCTCTTTCCAGCATAGGGAAGTTATTAAAACTGGATGTTTGTATAGACATAAATAGGACTCTTAAGTTTAAGTTAATCATTTACTATTTTTGGTATGCACATCTCATGCACATCCAACAGCTGCAAGTCTCATCTAAACAATGTCATTTACATCCTCAACTTCTATCTGAGTTTTGGTCAAGTATTTAGTTCGCGTTCGTCGAACAAGAAGTTGTTCATGCACCTGTAGAGCCTCATGTATCAAGTTTAATCTTGAGCTGTTCGGCAACTCACTCATTTTTACAGTAGATGAAGATAGAGAGTCGTCTAAGGCATCGTCTTGTTCGGCATGACTCTGAGTAGAATCATAATATGCTTCATATTCATATGACTTCTTATTTGCATCTTCCACTGAGTTCTTTAATGAAGTTGTTGAGCTCTTGTATTGATCATTCATCATTAAAGTAGACGAGGATTGTTCTATTGCATCATTGTTACCTTCATTTTGTCTGAGATTGATGGATCCTGCCTTCCTTCTCTTTTTCAACCATGCGCTAGCTGTAACTATAATCTCCATCACTCTCTTACTTTTTCTTCTACGGAGTTCTAAAGTTGGTTTAATTTATATTATAATTCATTAGTCTTGCTCTCTTGCTCTTTTACAGCTCTTTGTCGAAGCATGATTTGTTAGTAGTGCCTTTTTGAAAAAACTACCATCATAACAAGAGAATTCTGTGTTACAAACAGTGCAAAGAGTGATTCCTTTCGTATGAGTGGATCCACTAGTTCTAGACTCCAAGGTTGTCTTTTCTGATACGACAAACTGTCCTTCCGTCACATCTTGATGCTTCTCGGCTTTTTCAATGCATTTGAGATGTAGGATGTCGCCTTCACTCTGATTATTCTGGCGTAATTGTCTTGCTCTTTTACAATTCTCTGTCGAAGCATGATTTGTTAGTATTGACTTGTTGAAACTTCTACCATCATAACAAGAGAATTCTGTGTTACAAGCAGTGCAAAGAGTGATTCCCGTGGTATGAGTGCATCCTCTAGACAATAGAGTTGTCTTTTCTGATACGACAAACTGTCCTTCCGTCACATCTTGATGCTTCTCGGCTTTTTCAATGCATTTGAGATGCCGAACACTATCCGAAACTACCTTTTTATTGGAACGACCTTTTCTACATGCATCAATATTCTGTAGAAGATCATTCATCTTCATACCAAGTAGTTCAGCAGTTGCCTCAACTTTCTTCAAGTCAACTTCATCAGCAGGTAGAGCTGAAAGCTTAGTCATGACATCAAACTTCAGGAGTCTCATAACGTGACTGTGATTCTTTTCGTTCTCCTTCTTCATACGATCCAAGGCTTGCTTAGGACTTAATTCATCAGCAAGGAGAGCATAATAAGAGGCGACGGCAACTTTAGCATCATCGCTACACTTTTTGCCACCTCTTGAAGACATGAGCTGATGTAAATGCCAAAGACGGATATCTGCAGCACTATCTATATCATCAAATTTATTGATGCATGCTTGGGTATTGTTCCTTGCATAATGATCATAGAACACTGGCACAGCAAGCTTTTTCGGTGAAAAGATATACTCGTTGCCATACTTTTCAACATGTCTACAAGCAAAAGATATCACTGCGCTCTTGTAGCTTTGGCCTGAGAATGGTGGTGACTGTGTAGTCAAGGCACAAAACTCGTTAAATATGGTGTCTGCTGATTCAGACATACCAACAGCATTCCCTAAAGCAACAAACGCATCATTAATGACTTGAAGGTCGTCAAGGGCTGCCACGTCCTCTAATCTGTTGAGGAATTGCAAGTGACCCAAGTTGTTGATGCTAACTGCAATATTATTCGGGTTGCGCCCTTTCATCATTAACTCTGTCGACTTGCTTCTCCCTCCTCCATCAATAACGACAGTTGGATTACCTAAAAGTGTCTGTGTCTCAAGGTAAACATCACTGATTGGTGTTATAATGTCAGCCTCGCGTTGCTTTGTACAAGGACAGGTCCATGGTTCCTGCCTCTTCTTAAATTCCTCTAAATCATTCTCAGTAAGAGGACAGTCAATACGGGAGTTTTCACTTGCCACTGGCATGAGGTGGCTAGAATTTACAAGTTGGATCCTTCCTTGAGAACGGAGTACCTCGATCAAGGTTAACTGAGCCGCAATTGTATCACATCTCCCAAACGTTGCGGTATCGTTGGCAGTGCCACCAAACGCACTCGAACGTCCTCCTTTGGAAAAGGGCGTTGGACAAAGCATATTGAAAAGCAATGCAGCAAGACCATTGGCTTCTGCATTGGTTATTGAAGTGGTATAATAATCGACTGCCGTGACAAGTAGTCTAGTCTCGGATTCACTCAATGGGAAGAGCTTCAATAACACCTCATCACGTACACGAGAGAGCTTGCTAACTCCATCTGCTTTGATTTCGCGTATGGAAGACTCGCTATGTTTATCCTAGATACATTATGATCAACATGTTAGTCTAAAATGTAAGAGAGGAGTATGATGACTAGCATTCACATAACACGTACCATAGACTTCAGACGAGAAATAAGGCCACCGTTCAATTTATAGAAGGCTCCGCCACCATTGCGCTCCTTATTGGCATTATCTGATACATACTCGGTGATAACAGAACGTCTATCAGTGGTGTCGAAACGAAGATTATCCATCGTCACTTGGTCATCATCATGAGGAGTTGGTGGAGAGTCTGCAGAAGCCGACGGGGCTGAGGACAACGTATTTTGTGTGGCATATGAATTATATGTACGGCACATATCAAAACCCCCGTCTTGATCAAGGATTCCTATGATATCGAAACAACCAAAAGCATTAACACCCGAACCGGTAACATTATGACCACCTCCATTGTTTGGTACAAAGAATAGAGTAAGATTGTTATCGACAACGTCCGTACCGCCATACTTGAACCCACCAACATAATCTCCCGAGTAATCATTGGCAGAACATTGTTCATTCACATACGAGAATGCTTCAGTACAAGGTCTTCTCTTCGTAAACTCTACCCCCTCCATGGCCCACTGGCCAGATAGAATAGCTTTACCATCACTATGTGTTATCTCCCCTCGTAGAGCAATAACTCCTACGGATGGCAACTCGATGGGCTCGGGGAGTTCCTCCTCCTCGGTTTTGCCTATATGATTAGTGACAAGTTCTGCAGAGGCTGAGAAGTTTACTTTCTTTTGCCGAGTCTGAGCTGGCGCAGTACAAGTATCATCAAACTTTGCAATTCCAACAATCAACGGACGGATAATACGGAGAAGTGAAGCATCATCATACAAATATCGAGACTTGAGTACATTACTCAGATCATGCTTGAGGTTAGCAATATCGACACCAATATCAGGTGTCTGTCCGACAGGGCAGATGGTGATTGGATCATCGAGGGTATGGGAAGAATGTCGAATCTTGGTAACCCGGTCATAAACAGCAGAGTCGAGATTTGGCTTCGTCAACTCTGTGGCTAGAGCAAGGGTGTCTTGGATCTTGTCTATATCCTCCAACTCTGCCTCAGCAGTAGAAAGCAAATACATCCCTTGACTTGGATAAGACAAGGTGCACTTCTCCCCGTTATCAAGATCGACACCAATATCGCAAGAATCTGCATTGGATAGTACCTTACGAATGGTACCCATCATTTCTTCAACATCAACACGTTGTCCCTCGACAGGAGTGGCAAGTATAGCACGTAGACGAGTCACCTGATGAAGAGTGATGAAAGGAGAGGATGATTGAGTACGATATACTGTCAACTTATAGACATACAATACTAATATCAATGATGCTTACCTGTAGTTGCACTTTCTCCTCGGCGAGACCTATGCTGATAGCACTCTCATAATCTTGAAGAGACTCTTTGAAGTACCTCAACTGATAATTGGCAAATGCCCGACGACAAAGGGAAGCCGCCTTTTCCTCATCCGGTATATCTAGTCGAAGACAATCACTATTACTTACAACAGCTTCCACCCACTGCTGCGAATCAATAAGAGCAACAGAAGCCTCGATAAAGGAAGCAATCTTTGCGGCTTCGATGATATCATCTTCGGCAGAGATTGGAATTGTAATCGCACGTTCATTTGATTCTTCACTCGTCTCTAGCGGCAGCAGCTCATCTATCACGCGCTCTACATCATTGTCATGACGTATAAGAGCATCTTTTATTTGACTAGTAGATAGTGGACTTGTTGATCCACTCGTGTTCAATACATTACGAACATGCGTGAATTCCTCGGAATTCTCATCTGTTTAAGGTATTCAAAGAATACAGAAGGGGGATAACGACTCATTAGTATACATAAACACAGCAAGAACATGACACGTAGGAATACGACTTACCACCAATAACCATTGATTGAACCTCTCCCCCAACTGGTTGCTGAACTTGATCTACTTCCATATTATCAGCCTCTGTAGCATTCCCACTACTCCTCTCTGCATCAACATTGTTATTATTAGAATCACTATTAGAAGTACTTGCAGTTGCAGATGATGCTACGTAAATGGTAAAAGATAATGATTAGGAAAGTAATGAAAATGAAAGACAACTATTAGCAACATCATATCTCTCACCTTTGTTTTTATTACGGTTCTTTCTCCCCTTATTCCTTTGATTCTCTTCTTTCTTATCCTTCTTCTTACGCTTTCTCGCGTTTGCCTTCTGTGTCTTCGACTTAGCCGGTGAAGCAGAGAAAGTACCTAATGGGCACGACGCAGGTAACAATCTATTGCATTTTTCACACGTCTCTAGATGTAACGGATTCGAATGAGTACACCAACGACACGCAACCACCGAATCTTCCATGATTATATATTAATTGACGGAACTAATGTTGATGGTGGTACTTGTACCACAATGGGTCGAGAGAGTATTCGACTTAATCGACTTCAATGATTGATTGAAAATAAAGTAATAAATAATTCGCGTATTCCTTTATCAATTGCGACGGGCACGTTGATTTTGATATTGTACCTGTATAATGTATTACTTCTTTTATTAGGATATAGTGTTGAATAGGCGATGTCTTCATCGACGGTGTAGTGAACCGCTGCCTTCAATGAAAAGTAAAGAGTTGCTTTGACTTTGATGTTGATTGCAAAAAAAGTAGCGATGATTTGGCGACTTCATGGTGTTGGTCCGGTGACTAGAATGCACAGCTACGATATGCCGCCACGCCGAAGCAGCGGAATAACTCCTCAGTACACCTCCTTCATCCCTCAACTAATGCCGAGAATGGTAGGGTTATCGATTGACATATTTGTGTGTAGTATCAACACCCATTATTAATGAATAACAATGAATGAAAACACATAAAACAACACATCAACACATCATATAAATGGGCTGATGCTTGATAATTATTTGCTGTTATGTGAATACAAAATAGTCTTACTTGTAATAAGGACAGCTACAGCCCTCTAGGGGCATTAATCTGATAGATATTACATCGTGTATTTGTTAGTAATATTTATGGATGATCGATTAGACTCTGCTTTTCTTCGAGATACTTATTGACTGATATCTATACTCATAAAATTATGAGATGTCAGGAGATACCATGCTAGGATACCTAATTTATACATTGATATAACTAATGTTGGGGTATGTTTCTATTTGCATCAGTCATTATTACTTGTAGTTGTATTCTAGGTATGTTTCTATTTGCATCAGTCATTATTACTTGTAGTTGTATTCTAGTTATACTATAGTGCAGTTGCCCCATTTGAGATATATCTCAACATAATAACCACTAAACCCAATGTAGATAGAATGGATCACTCATGCCTCCTCGAGAGCTGTTTCCTCCTCCATGAAAAACTCTGGAAGTAAAAACGGCCTCGATGGTTCATTAATTAGAGCTGCCTCGTGCTCGAGCACAAAACGGCCTTGGCAGTGCCGTGGTCATCCTGAGAAGTTGAGACATTTTTGGATGAGATAGATAAAACTGGGCAGTGGAAATTATAGCTTTGAGCGAGACCACGAACTTCTAATGATTTTTCAGTTATTTCTCTCGGTGGATGCTTGTATATTGGCTCATACATCCATATTACAATAATCAGGTAAGGTACATCTCCGCGTGACATATGATATGCAGCAATATTGATAATATATACACTTATCTTCTCTCTTCTTGTCAACAGCCCCGTCTCTACCATGTCCCTAGTACAAGCTGTTAGTAATATGGGAGATGACAATGCTCCGAAGATTCTTCGAGGGGGTGATGTTAATGCAAACAACGAGTATGTCGAATGTAAAAAAGACACTCTTGGCAGGGCGGATTTGGTACTGTTCATTGATATTACCGATACTCAATTCTTTGCAGAGTTTGGCAGTAAGAAGAATGTAGAGAATATATTCCTTGGTGCCATGAAGACATTGAAACAAAGTAGTAACTTCTCGTTTGATTGGAAGTTTGATAAGGTGCAAGTTAAAGAGCAGATCGATAGCCTCGGATGCGGCACTGGTATCTGGTTTGAGATTTACATCTCAGATGATGATGGGAATAGTTTCGATTCAAACAAGATTGCAGAGATTGTTAATAAGCTCAATGCTTCAATTGGATTGTTAACGCCGATCTTCTATCCAAGTGTTCCAGGTGGTAGCTATCAAGGCTTTGGATTAGCTACAACTACTCGGTTTCTTGTCAATGTCTAGTCAGTGAACAGTGATTCTAAAGTTAATCAACATAAATTTGTACATACCTGATCCCCCCAACCTCCGACAATTAGACCAAGTATGTCGTCCACCAAATGAAACATACCCCTTGCATTGCTTCTCGTGTCCACCATCAGTACATCCGAATTCATAGAGTATTAACCTTGTTCTCCGTGTCTTGGTTCGCCACAGCAAACAGAGCAGAGTTACAACTTTTGATTGCAGGTAAACCCTTGTCTGAAAGTGACTTCATCTGTGTTTTAATCCAATGCTGGCGGCCAATACCTTCTTTGAATTTACCTTCCAACCCAATCACATGGCACGTCTATTGTTGAGAGTACTCTAAGGGAGGTCAATGGATATTCTACTCACTTTGGATTCAGCTCTAAATCTCACGTGGATCATCCTCAAAGTTATTTGGAAGTTCACCCCAAGTGACAAAATTTGATATAATTCTCCGCATTCAGACTCCGTACCCTGGCCTCCAATCCTGCCTATTATCTTGTTGCCATTTATCTGATACTTGCACCAATTGATTGTAAAAATAGATTCATCTTCCAGTTCATTAACAATTACCGGTCGTAGAACTTTCCAATCTTCTTCAGTCATACGAAGGGCTCTGATTTACTAACCGGCGAGCCTGGTATAGCCCTTTCCATATGCATTATATGATAATACGATATTTTTCTGATTACACCTCGGGTTTTAGCCTCTCTGAAACTAGCTCCCATTGCTACTCTCTCTTCTTTTCTTCCTTGTGGTCGTGAAATTCACGTCTTCCTCTTCTTGTTGTTGTGTCTGTCCACATTCATAGGGTTGGTTCGGAAAAGCTGGTTATTCATTACCACCATATTATGACCATTGGCGGCAGCACAATGTATAGCAAATGTACCAGGAGTACTCAGTTTCATAGATTATGTCCACGATGGATCTAAATCCATCTCTTCTTCACAGTTATTGCATTTCACATGTCGTGCGTTCGATCATATTAATACGATTAATACATCCCTTTTCTATATTTTCGTCGCTCATATTGATAATGATATTTTTATGGTATGCGATGCACTTCTTTTGTACCCTCGACGGCATATAAATATGTGGAATAATCACCTTAATGAAAAAAACAAGCTACCAATTCTGCATTGTACTATAGAGTTGATGTCAAATTAGCTCAAATTAGTCATAAGTCAAAGCGACGCAAGCGACGCCTAAATTCCGGGCTTCCAGGTGGAGCTCCGTTGGGTGTTGGAAACCTTGGCCGCTGCACCTTTGGGCAGCATTACTGATTGATACGACAATTAGTTATTTGTTAGTGAGTCCTAGGTGGCCTTTAACTGGGATAATTTACCAGTTATATGCCCCTGATCTAGGCATCCAATCATGGACATGTATCAATGGAAGTGGACGGTCATGGCAGGCATTTTACCTGTCCATATCCATCATCAATCGGATACACATCACAAAACCGGGGCACCTAGATCAGGTAGCAATATTCTATTCTATCTAAATTCTCCTACATCTTTCTATTGCCATTTTCAATAACTCCCGAATATAAAGTATCTCTCCTGTATTCGTCGTGCTTCTGGTTTGGAAATATTAAGTCGTCGTTTGTTGATTGGTTTGTTGCAATGAGATTACTGGATTATGGTTAATACCATCGTATTAGTTTCACTGTGACAGTTGGATAATATAATAGGTTGGTTGTAGTAGTTGTTGCAGATGTACTCTGGGTTAATAATAAATCATGGGTCTGTTGGCTGCATCCTGCGGAGTTATATACTGATCGTGTCAGCAGAGGTAATAGTTTGTGATGGGATGTCACGTCGTGGTCGTCTGGTTTTGGTTGGAGGAAGTAGTGGGTTTGGCTCCAATTGTGGTATATTTAACAGCTCTTGTCGCTAAAATGATTTGATGAATTTGGATGTGGTGGTTGGTTCGTATTTGGAAATTTATTTTGTTGGGATGTGTTTGGTTGAATAAGGTGAGGAGGTAGTGCGGTTGTTGAACATTTCATGTGTGATTTGCAATGGATTTTAGGGTGTTGTGGTGTGGTGGATATTAGTTGTGCTACTGATGAGCTCTTGTCCACTCCTGACCATATAGGTTGAGCATGATCCAAAGCAACGGGTAGGGGGAGTGCTGTCCAAATTTTTATTCAGTATATCGTTATTGTTCTGGGGTATATGTTTAAAGTTCTGGTGGTGATATGCATTGGAATGGAAGTAGATGGTATTTGATATTTGTTGAAACTTTGGGTGTAGATGTCTTTCAGTATGCTGACTGGTTGATGCTGAAACTATCGTCTCAAATACAGAGGTTATATTGGTGAGTGAACAGAGTATGTTTTATAGGTGTGGGTGGGTGGGGATCAAAAATTAATCTTTCTTTGTATATCCGAAGAGCTCGGACTATTGATGGATTGGGTGATATACTTCGTGTATCACTATGTTGACTTGCTTGATCATTGGAAAATGAGCTCATGACTCTTCTCC
>Ga0214477_101276_pt1 | contig 12905 bp, 10 predicted proteins | sample M1_20Mar14CPVII9_FD_165058 | JGI IMG/M metagenome (GOLD analysis project Ga0214477, IMG submission 165058) | Marine eukaryotic communities from Monterey Bay, California, United States - M1_20Mar14CPVII9sort6BwellC16 | ecosystem: Environmental > Aquatic > Marine > Unclassified | place: USA...
AATACATAAATGAATAAACACATAAGATATGTCTGCGCTTACATTGACACCACACATCCCAACTCTTTCAACTTTATTCCTTCTCCGTAAATCAAACATTGTAAGGGCTACTACACCAGCACCCTTATCACTATCAGCAGCGGTACCACCAACATATCTAAAAGAGTATAAGAAAGAAGTTAGTAAGTAGGTAGATATTATCGTCATTGATATGTGAACACAAAGATACTCCAAACTTACCCAGTCGTGTACTCGCCAGTTCCAACCATCAAGACATTCGCCTTGTCAGATATCTTTGGACGTTTATTACTATCAGCCATGATTGATTTTATTATTATAAGCAGGAGGGAAAAGGTAGAGATTATGATCAATAATCTTGCCATCAAGTCGAGATTGATTGGTTTTGCTGAAAATAAATAACACTCTCATAACTCATACTCTCATGGCTGAAAATTGTTGCGGTATCCTCACATGCCTACTAGCTACAAGAGGAGAATGCTTGGATGAATCAACAGCTAATAGTTGAGATTGAAGAAAGAGTATACGATACTAAATCAAGTAACTGAAGTTTATATTGATTTATACCCAAATTTGAATTCCCCTTTCTTACTCTTGAATGCTCAAGTGAGCACAACATATCCCCTCCCATAGGGTAACCCAACTAATTATCCTCCTCCTCCAATTTGGCAACCGTTTCATTGAACTCCCAACCAGGCGGCACCGCCATTGCCCAATTGAACTTATCCCTCATCGTCTTCGAAAAGACCTTTTCAATCGGTACTTCATTTCGCTTGCAAAAGGCAACCGAGATACGTGGATCCATGTAATTCAACTGCACAATGACAAAATAGAATGGTATGTTGGTTAGTGACTGACAAGAAGATGAAGTCAATATGTATACACAATGATACCTTCCTCCATTCCACACTTACCTTTGATGTCCCGAGTGACACCTCCTTGTTGTCATCCTTATGCTTGATATTCAACTCCATCTTCTTGATCTTATCATTCCAAGTTTCAATCTTTTTGCTAAGCGATGTCTGATTAGGTACTGTCTTAGTCAAATGTGCCGCCTGATACTTGGCATCGGCGGCTTCCTTCTTCAAGGCCTTTGCCGCGAGGTCCTTCTCTGTTGCTGCAATCTTCTCCTCCTTCGTTTTCGCCTTCTCCTTCATCTTCTTTGCCTTCTCGAGAGCCGTGTTCGCCTGTTCTTGCAACTTGGCAGGTTTCTCAGTTAGCAATTTAACCTTGTCCTCATCACCCGCGAGAACATACTTCAAATGTTTCTCTGTGTGTTGAAAAGTTGCAAAGCGCAAGTATAAGAAGAATGTGTAAAGTGAACAAAAGACCTCATCACATCATATAGAACTCACTCAGTTGCTTCTTTTGATCCTTCAATGTTTGTAACTTAGCCCCTAGACCGTCCAATGTTGCCTCTTGAGCCTTACTCACAGTACGTTGATGGTTACACAAAATGGCGACCTCACGATTGGCATTATTGTACTCTACGACCTTCTCGGTAGCTGTTAGGCGGTTCCAACCAGCAGTCTTCTCGGTCTTGAGCAATTCATCTTGCAACGTTTTGGATGCATTGTAGGTACGGAATACCTTTGCCGACAATCCATCCATGATACTCTTGAAATGAGCATTGAGATCAGAGGGATCTAAATCACTGAACACTTGATCAGATGGCTTCTTCTTCTTACAAAAGGTTTCGAAATTCTTATAAACCTGTTCTCCCATTCCATTATCCTCCGTATAAAGAGCTGAACCAAAATCAATAGTTTGCTTGAAAAGCATCGAATCCTTACCCAAGAACTCGAGTTCAATCTCAAGATTGCCTTCTCCTTCATTGTTTGGGTCAAACTTCAGATGCTCTACACGTAATGAGCAACAACCGACCGTGTCTGCCTCCTCTTCGGTATTTTTCTCCCCACCCACACGCAATGCCAACCTATCAATAACCCACATGGCCGTGGCTAACTGACGAGTTGCATTATCCTTCGATTTCAAGTTCTTCTTGTAATCCTTGCGGATCTTATCAATATTACCACACAACTTGGCAGCCTTGTTGTACTTACTACGATCACTCTTACCCTTGAACGAACTTTGTGCGGCAAGTGACATATACTTGTTCTGGTTGTTGATATTCTCCGTCCAAGTGCATAGCCATTGAACTGATGGATCATGACGTACCTCGCTCCACGCATGTCCTTCGACCGCGGCTTTGGGAACAGGGGCACATTCGGACACGTTGATCATGACCTGTTCGGGAACTACTCGTTGCTTGAGTTTACCACATTTTGGATGTAAACCACGTCCGCGGAATGCACTGGGGGGTTCCACTATAGAGAACGAGGGTATTTGGTGATGAGACTTATGAATATAAAACATAACCTTTACCGACATACCCATATTTAATCAAACACTCACTGTTATAGTTTCCAACCTTTTCCAAATGCCCATCCACCATGGCATAACCAAACTTAAACATTGCCGCATTCTTAATATCCTTATTCCTCTGCCGTTCACTGTCTGTAACAGCCTTCTTAACCATCTTCTGTTCATCGAGGTGTCGTTTAATTGGCGAGAAGTCACATTTCTTAAAATCCTTAATCTGATGCTTCTTCCCAAGGATTGCCTTGAAGTCAGTAAAGAAGTTTTTAATAAATGTTGGAGCAATTTTGGGATCGCCTAGGTGCATACCCTCGGGGTCCATCCCTGCAAAGAAGTTGGCACTGTTTAAGTGTGGGAAAAAGTATGTTTTATAACATATCTATTAGACACTGATATACCTTTTAGGAGAAATATGATGCTAAAACAAAACCCAAAACTCACGCTTCTTCCTCATGCGGTTTCAAATCAACCTCTTCACCGTCATACAACATTTTCACACCATGTGCCACTATTAAAAGAGTTATAAATCAGGGTGAGTGATAATTTCATACATGAAACACAAATATGCCGGTTAACCCCAAACATATAAATAAATCTATCTAATCCCCAATCCAATACCCCATTTCATTATACACAAATATCAACTACACTAAATCAAACGATACTTACCATACGGTTCAGGAAAAGAAACACCAGCATGTTCCATCTTACTCCATTGACATCCCTTTGGTGGATTGTCACCATTCCACCATAAATATGCCTGCATGGCATGTGATATACGTTCAACCTTATCTTGTTTTTTAAGGGCTTTGGTACTACTCTTCTTTTTACTTGCTGCTGCTGCTGGTTTCTTTTTGGGTTTAGGTTTCTCGGCTTTAGTTGTGGATGATTTCTTTTTAGGTGCCTTCTTCTCCTTTTTGACTGCCTTTTCCTTTTTAACTTTAGTTGATGAAGTGGATTTCTTCTTCTTTTTAGCTGGTGGTGGTGATGATTCTGCAAAGTCATCATCAGAATCATCTTCGGCAAAATCACTATCTTCTTTGTAATTTGGACGTTTCCTTGCCGCTGGTTTCTTGTCGGAAGAGGATGTGGCAGCTGCTGAAGATGATACTACATCGGCATCGGGCTCTTTTTTGGGTGTCTTCTTCTTGAGCTGACCAATGGGAATATCGTCTTCGGAACTTGAATCGTCTGCCATGTTTTATTAATCTACTGCTGCTGCTGCTGCTACGGATATTGATATGTGAGGTAATAGAAATAAAATTGTAGGTAGTGTTGGTCTGTGTTGGTGTATAATGTTGACATTGATACGTTTTTTTTAGTTGTTTGTTGAGGGTTAAATAGAAGTAGAGAGTTGAATGTAAGGTTAAAGATTATAATAGACATCTTATACAGATATAAACACAACCTCATGGATAGACAAACAACCACCTTACACTCAACACACAAATGTTATCATATTTTTTTTATGTTTTGTGAAAGGTTTATTTTGCAATACAAAACTCAACAAACTCGACCCACCGCAGCAAGTATCAAATATAAACGTACCTTCTGATATCTAAACCTAGCTCAAAATGATGTATATTGATATGGTTTTATAATACACTCAGAGTTGCAACTTGTGGCAACTCAACTTTGATAATTTGAGAGTGGACAGGGACCAGGGAGATGAAATTTGGCGATGAACCAGTCATTTTATGTGGAGCATATTAGGTGGCGAATCCACTACTCTATGGCGCTTTATCTATCGGCAAGTACTATCCTTTAATATGCATAGTATACGTATAGCATGTCGGAGATGGTATAATATAAATCCACATCTTTGCCGGAGGACTTTCTCATCAACTGCGGCATCTTCCCCGTCACCTACAATTTCAACATCATCGTCATCACTTCATTATGATCGAGACACTGGTATCATTTGGGAGAAGACATTATCATTATCAAATGTACAGAAGAAACCAATATATCAAACAATAATTGGTATAGAAATACATGCCCAGTTGTCTATACCTACCAAACTATTTTCCTCGGCTCCTACTCGACATCACTCCGAGACTAATAACAACAATATCAATAACACATCACCTGCATTACCAAATACAAATGTACATCCATATGATATTGCATATCCCGGAACATTACCATCATCTCCGTCTATACAAGCAATTCAATCTTCTATACTTGCATCAGCTGCATTGAATTGCAACATTAATAGTATTAGTAGATTTGAGCGGAAACATTACTTCTATCCAGATCTTCCTACTGGATATCAGATTACACAACAACGATGGCCATTGGCTAGTGATGGAATGATAAAGTTTATGCCTACTTCTTCTGGTATTGATGCTAATGTGAGTGATAGAAAGATGGGAAAGAAGAAGAAGAGAAGACGGGGTGGCAGTTTGAATGACGATAAAGTTAATGTCGATCAAAAGCAAATGCAAGACAACAAATCTTCTTCATCTACAACTAATATCATTGAACCTGTTGAGTTGAGAATAGAACGTATCCAATTAGAACAAGATACTGGGAAAACTACAACACACACAGTACTAAATGATGACGACACAATGATAACCAAATCATACATTGATTACAATCGAGCTGGAAGGGCACTCATAGAAATAGTCTCACATCCAGACTTACGCTCGGCACATGAAGCATCGGGTGCCGTCGAGCATATACGAAAGCTACTAAAACATGTCGGCTCATGTGATGGACGGATGGAGGAGGGTAGTTTACGGTGTGATCTGAATGTATCAATTGCTCCAATAGTAGATGATGAAAGAAACGAAGATACCACCAATAGCAACATAGATGATAGACAAGAGTTGCCACTCAATACAGGTGAAAGAGTTGAAGTAAAGAATCTCAACTCATTACGACAGATCATAACAGCTACCGAATATGAAGCTCTACGTCAATCGGCATTAGCTCAGAATTGTAAACCAACCGGAAGAGAAACACGAACATGGAGTGTCAAACCAACATCAGAAACACATCCATTGGGTGGAGAGACATTCTGTATTAGAGCAAAAGGTGATGCTATTGATTATCGTTTCATGCCTGAACCAGACTTACCTCCATTGGTATTGGATGGTGAGACATTGGGATATGGCAGTAGCGATAAGAACATGTCATTAGAAGAATATATTGATATGCATATGCCTGAAAGTGCAGAGGATGCAAAATTAAGACTTGTAAGTGAGTATGGTTTGACGGAAGATGTTGCAGCTGTGATTACGGGTGATCCACCAGCCATTGCATTGTTTGAATTGACTGTTGAGACTGCAAAAAGTGAGCTTGAATCAACGAGAAGTGAGGAAATTGACAAGGCGGCTGACATGAAGAAGCTGTCAACACTTGCTGCAAATTGGCTATGCAATGATCTCTTTGCACTAGTTAAGAAGAGTGCCGTGAGGGATATCGATGAGAGCAGTGAAGGAGGACTGAATCATCTGATCTCAGTCGAGTATTCGACTGTCGATGGTCAACGACTTGGTGCACTAATCGCAATGTTAGTAAACGATCTATTAACCACACCAATGGCAAAGAAGGTACTAGCTATCATGTACGATGAAGAAGAGATACAATCACACCCTAAAGATATTGCAAAAGTCAATGGATGGGAGGTAATATCTGATATGGAAACACTCATCCAACTCTGCCAAAGTGTCGTGTTAGATTCCAAGAATGCAGGTCAGTTAGAACAGTATAAACTTGGTGGGAAGAAGGTATGGAAGATTGAAAAGTTCTTTGTTGGTAAGATTATGGGTGCTAGTAAAGGTAATGCTCATCCTGAGCGGATGAATGAGGCGTTGTCGATTGTATTGAGCAAAGTCGGCTTGTGAAGTGGTACCTTTGAGTCTTTTCTCGTGTATGTTGGAATAACTCCGGTATCCTCATGACATTTGTTGCGGTATCCTTCATCAAAGGAAGCAATACACATTGCCCTGTATATAAACCTCTTGCAGATACCCTTAAAAGCCAGAGTAGATGTTGTCCATGGCATGTGAACAACAAAGAAGAGCCAACTATCGAACAACATCCTAGGATACCACTCGGTATCCTCCTTCTTGTCTAAAAATAAGAAGAGAACGCTAACTTGATGCCTGGATGAAAGCTTCTTTACTCCTACCCCAGGTACCTCATGTGACGAATCACAGACAAAAGAGAGCTCGTTTACTTGCACTGCTATCGAGGAGAGTTATACAGCATAAAATGAGAACAGAGCCCCAAACAACACATTATGGGATTGAAGTATCAAGCAATAAGATGAGAGCTTTAGAGAGAGGATCACACTCCTCTCATAAATAAAACTGTGAACAACATATACGAATGATAAGAACTTTAGAACTGTGATAAAACCCACTATACTATTGAATTATGAACCTAACATATATCCTAGCTATCTTGAGTCTACCCGTTGTCTTAGGTAAGATAACTTTCATGTACTCTGTTACTAACAGAATCAAGTATGGTATCATCTAAATAATCCATCTTACTATCTTACACATATGCACAGGAGGCAATGGCCTACGCGGTCGGCGGACATTCCGAAACGGAATCGACCGGTTTGGCAACATCAAAAAGACTGCCGCCCAAAAACGTCAGGAGAAACGTGATGCTTATCGTTTTGAGTTCAATCCTGACCGTACGGAAAGTGAAGAAATCCGTGAGAAGATTAGAAAGAGAGATCAGGCCTACAATCGAAGGGACCCCCGTGTAGATCCCAACGATCCGCGCTTTGGTGAGGAATTCTTCCGAGAGAAACGTGAGATTAGGCGCTTTGCCAAATGCGATAGGCAGAACCGGGGCTGTTATTACGTAGCAGACGTCCCGACTTATGTTCGCATCAACCGTATCCAAGAAGATCGTCGGTATAATGATAGATATTTCTTCGATTATAACGATCGTTATTACCGAGGAATTGGAGTTGATATTGATGACGAGGTTATCTACCGCACTGATCGAAACTTTGATCTTGATGATTGTGAAGACTTTGGCTTTGACTTGTGTGACGCTGTTGATTTGACAAGTTGTCGAGCCATTTGCGTTGAAGATTATTACAGTGACAAGACGGAGTGCAGGGCTAGATGTCGTGACCTGGACTTTGATGACTTTGACGACTTCCGCACAACTAGAAACTGTCGTCGTAAAGCCGAATTCCCCATGTTGTGCAACGCCGATACATATTCAGGATGTAAATCTATTTGCCGAAATGATGTCGGTTCTGATGACCGTACTTTTTGCCGAACTGAGTGTAAAAGGATCTTTGTTGATTAAGGCGCGCCGGCCAATAGGATACAAGTCTGAATAGAGTTTGAATGATACAGTGGCTGAACTGATTGTATTGTTGCCACAGCCTTTGCAAATTCCTGTTTTGATCTGATATTGTGTAGAAGATAATCTTGCCACTCATTAAGTATTAGTTTGATACTTCGGGTGATATATCAGTAGTTCCTACCTGTTGTTTTTGAGCTGTCATCAGATATACAAATACTTTCTTTGCGTTTGCGGTATCATTCTATTAATGTTTCCTCTCTTACTTCTGCTTGTACAACATTTTTGAATTCTTTCAACATGTTTCCTAAAAGTACCTCTTCTGTATATTCTTGTATCTTTGTAGATCTTCGAAAAAGAGATGATATTACTCTTGGCGTTATAAACGTAAAGCTTAACTTCATTTCAGTAGTAATAATTTCAGATGATTCCGAGTTATTTTGTGCCTGCCGTGTAAACTGAACACTACCCATATTCTTCAGACCCGATGAACTTTCCCATTCAATAAGATTTGGTCTAGAGATTCTTGTATCATTGGCCGTCCAGCTGAAACTTAATCCCTTTACTCCTACAGTCCATTGGCTTACTCTCAATGGAATATCATCGTCTGTAGTTATTATTGTTGCATCATCTTCATTCACAAAACCCATATATCTTACATCAGTAAGATATTGGCACCAGGACGGTTGTCTCGTCAAATCCGAGAAGTAATCAAATGCAACCTCTTCTGAAAATGGTAACAAGATACTTGCAGAGCACTCAATCAACTTTTTAGTATCTTCTTCTTCTTCGTTAATATCGTTATTAGCAAGGAGTGTAACACTCGTTGTTCTGAATGATGTTCTATAATGTTGCAAAGAAATATATGCTGGTAGTGCTTGAAAGGCACATGATATTAGCACTGATGATAGCATGCTGATGATGAATATGATTATTAGTATAGTCTTCATAGTATGTGCCGACTACTAAATTATTGTACAATAATTTTTTTTTTTTTCATATAACTGTGTACACAGCAACAAGTAAATTCGTCACGATCAACTAGAACAATCAATACTAATGAAGTAGTGAGCATATTGGTCAGGCCCGTGGTGCTATATTCTAATTCCAACGATCCTCTTCCTCCTTCTATCAAATCATCATACCTATCACTCTCTCTTCTAATTCCTTCCACTCAACTCTCATAAAAACGGTATCTTTTACAAAATCACCGGTCACAACCAATTGAATTCATAACATAACTGTATTCCATTGCAAAGATGATGTTATTCATCTCTACACTATATCAATGCCGCCAAACAACCAGTTTGATTAGTAATGTGGTGACTTCAGAGCGTATTCTGCCTTTACTTTGTGAAATTGAAAATTGAAAGCCAAATAATCGAGTTTGTTGCATTGCAAACTCGATTCATGTTGCAATAGACTTCTGATTGATACTCACACTCCAATATCAGTGGTCTCTAATATATCTATCTATATTGGATGAGGTAGAGAGATGTTAGAAGTCTTCTGCAGATCCAAAGAAATCCTTAACTAATAACACATATTATAACCTACACATTACAAAATGAAATCACCAAACACCGACCGTTTATCAGCAGCAGCTGATCTAATCCGTAACTTAGATAATGCATTACTGGGTATGAATACCGCAGCTAATTCAGCTGCAGATGACGCCGCTAAAGCCCGACGGAATGCCAAGGCAGCTGGAGAAGTGGCACGTCGTTATCGTGGTGGCTCATCTACAAAAAGTGGTAGCAACAGAAAGAAACGGGGTGTTAGTAATACTGGTATAGAAAATAATACTAATAATCTGTTGGAAAAGAAACGTGAAAGACGAGCAGCAGCGCGTATGGCAGCCGAGGCACGTGAACGGCGTGAACATCCGTATACTCACTCTTCGCCATCTCGTGTTCATACTAGATTGGGTAGTCCTTCTCGTGGAACTACTCCAAGGACTAGTAGGTTTGTTAATGATACTAGGACGATTCAGCAGAAGTTAATAAAGGTATATTGGATGAGACTGTTGAAGCTATACAACTTCGTGCTACAGAGTTGGAAGAATCTAAAATGAAGGATATGGATGGTTCACCTTCATCTCAAAATGCCGAGGACATGGTTGAGGAAGAAGACTACAATGGACAAGAGAGGTATAGTTCATTATCAAATGCCACAGGTAGTACAGTATTTGAGGATGCCATGGACGAACAGGAAGATGAAAAAGTTATCGAGGATGACGGGCTCGAATCAAAGGAAGAGGAGGAGCAACTGCAGCCTAATGACGAAGGAATTGGAGCTCCTCCTACCAATAATGAGTATTACAATGAACAAACTTCGTATTATTCCTCACCTGATAAGCAACAGCAGAAAACAAATGTGAACCAAGATGATGATGAAGATGGGAGCTCAACTGCAATTGAGTATAGTGATTTCTCAAAGAATCAAGATCAGTACTATAAGGAGAAATTGGATGCTAGTACACCAAACAAGAAGAACAAGATTATGCCCATATCTACCACTATCATTTCCACGCCCACACACAAACATTCAATTCCACCCACACCACCTAGAAGTCAACCCACAAGTACAACCCGTATCGAAGCATCACATGCCGAAGATGTGTTATCTCTCAGTCTTGAGTTGGAAAAAGTCAGATCACAACTGACTTCAACAACTGCACAACTTGCCAGTGCTACAAGTCAGGTATCAAATCTACAAGATATTAATGATGATTTAACATCACAATTATCTGCAGCATCAGTACAACACAATCAAATAGCAATACTGCAACAACAATTGGATACCGAACAACGAAAGTCAAAGGCGGCGGAAGAAGACGCAGCACTTGCACTTGACTTAGCCAAGGATGCTAATAGTTGCAAGGAGGAATGTGAAATGTGGTTATCACGTAGTTTAGAAGAGATTGATTTATGGAAGGGAAGGTTTCTAGAATTAGAGAAACATCAAAAGGAACAACTATGTCAAGAAAAGGATGAGGAAGAAGATGATCAAAATAAGAAGTCGGTCCGGTTTGATATTAAGGATGATTGTCCACCCTCTCCTATGGTTAGTGTAGAAGATGGTGGGACTTTTGGGTTAGAGGAAGATGTTCATGATACAGCAATCAAAGCAACTCCACAACCTCCGCCGCCTCCTCCTCCAACCCCTGCTGAACACCTTGATATTTTGAGTCCAATTCACGCCAAAGGGTTAATGTTCAGTCCTCCTGCCAACTCTTCTACAATTGAAACTCCATTATCTAAAGAAGCGGCGATATTGGCTGGTCGTGCATACTTATACCGTGCGTCTCAGTCGCCCTCGCCATACAGTAAGGGTAGTTTGTCACCACATCCTAGGTTACAGGCATCTGATTTGTTAAAGAAGAGTGCAGAGACACGACGTTTATTGAGAGAACGTCTATTGACACCCGGTAGATATGGGCCAAAACTATCACGTCCGCCAATGTCAGTGATCAATGCAAATAGAAATGCTGCTGGTTCTACTACAGATGACAATTTTGCAAGCCGACAGGGAGCAGCATGTCAAGCGGTTGGTAAAACAATCCGTGAGAGTGGAGCAAGACTGAAATTAAGTGGCAAGTGGTGGAGTTCTTCTGATATGCTACTAACCAACGATGCCACAGTATCTAACGAAGAAAAGGGAACTATTGAGGAACTTGAATCAATGGTAAAAGATTACTGTGGTGGTGTTGAGGGTGAGATTGTTCAACAGCGTACAAAGATTGATGAGTTGCTAGCCTTCTGTGATCATTTGGAGAAGGAGATGATTGTGTGAGAAGTAGAAAGGAGTAGCTAAAGTAGAACGAAGCAGTCAAATATGGGTGTTGTTCATAAGTTATATGTTATGTTCCTAGAGCATCTATGTATGTTTTCACTGCGCGTTGTCAAGACTATAATGATATATGAAGCATGGCTAATGCAACAGTGTTTGACCACTGAACTTCCACAAACTTGTTCTCTACAACTGCTTTCTTAACATCTGATAGCTTCATTATCTTTATCTGTTGTTGTTCAGTATCATGCCCGCCTATTACTTGTTCTTGTTCGTTCTTTTCATTGTTGATATTTGATGTTATATATGAATATGTACAATCTGTAGCTAGATATGGATGCACCTGTGGTTCAAATAAAAGCATGTGGTTAGGAAATGAATAGCAAGAAAGATATGATCACATCACATGCATTACCATACTCACATACCCCATGCCTCGGTTCACATCAGTTCTATACTTTCCCAAACTAATCCAGTTGTTGCATGATATGTTTAATTCTTCGTTGACCTCTCGTTTTGCTGCCAATGTTGCTTCTTCTTTGGGTTCTATTATGCCACCAATTATGGCATAACTTGGTGTATCTAACGAATACTTGGTCTGTTCTAGAATAATAAACTTCTGTTCTTCGTCATCCTCTGGGTTATTAGATTGAGGAGCCTCTACAAGGACATTTATTCGGTCATGATAATCTTTTTTCAACATGCCAACCAGCCGACGACGAACTCTTCCGCGGCGCTTGCTCGATGATCCACCACTGCCGTCTTCCTCCGACATAATATCCCAACTATTGTTGTGTACTAATCGACTCTATCATCAATAATATGGGTATTGTTAGGCGAAGGGAGGTATATCGATATTGACTTCTTAGCTTGCTTTTTGAAAGCCATCACTCGAACTCTCGGATACCGTTTCCGACATAAAGAGTTGCCAGTTGCTACTATCTTCTGCCGCCGTGCCGCCGTCGCTCTATTATATCACAATAAATATGCTTTGGTAAACAATGGTGACAACCTCACTTCGTTATCGAGTCCATACCAAGAGGAAGTGCCTCATTTGGGCAACAATCCTACTCTTTGCAATTATTGTTATCCTCCGCAAAACATCGAAGTATCACAATAACAAATGTCTTCTATCATACGGCAAATACTCAGGATCAATATATACAACAAATGATACGCTTGATAACAAATGTCTAATTGAATCACCATGGATGAGAGTAGCACAACATACTGTGCAATTACTAGATAACGACGCTAATGATAACGCAAAGAAGAAGATAGTGATAGATGATTGGCTGTTTATCGATTATCATGACCGAATAAATGTCCTTGTAGAGGCTCCTCAATCTAATAACCCAGAGGATGACGAAGAACAGAAGTTTATTATTCTAGAACAGACCAAGTATTCGTTAGATACACCAAGTTATGCC
>Ga0214477_101278_pt1 | contig 12900 bp, 9 predicted proteins | sample M1_20Mar14CPVII9_FD_165058 | JGI IMG/M metagenome (GOLD analysis project Ga0214477, IMG submission 165058) | Marine eukaryotic communities from Monterey Bay, California, United States - M1_20Mar14CPVII9sort6BwellC16 | ecosystem: Environmental > Aquatic > Marine > Unclassified | place: USA...
TCAGTTGGTAGTACCGATACGTCAGATACCGAAGAACTAGATGTTTTAGAAGCTGACAAAGATGATGCACCAACTGATGATACCCTCCATGGAGAGAATTGGTTAACCAAATCAATTGAAGAGGGCGGTATATGGGAATGGGGTACATCTATATTGTATTCTTCTTCTTCTATAGTTGGGAATCCATTGCGTCATCCGTTAGGTCTATCATTGGGTATCTCAGCGGTAGCAATTGGTCAATTCTTCTTATTAATATATTTTAGATTACATCAACAACAATCTCTAGGCAATACTATATCAATACAAAGTCGGGGTGCAGTGAAATACAACTATTTAGCTGCATTACAAAATCATTTATCACAACCTGGTGGATTTGTTTTGTTGGGTTTATATCTAAGTATTACATGGATATTTAATATGTTACCATCATCGTATTATTCATTTGAGGGTGGGATACAATATACACGTGTTGCTTTATGTTTGGTAGTACAAGATTTTTTACAATATATTATGCATCGTGTGGAACATGTGGCTCATCCTAAAATGTATAAGATATCGCATAAGCCACATCATAAGTTCACTAATCCAAAACTCTATGATGCATTCGACGGGAGTGTACCTGATACAGCAATTATGATATTATTCCCATTATTTGTTACAGCACATATTGTTAGAGATTGTAATGTGTGGACATACATGGCATTCGGATCGAGTTATGCCAATTGGTTAACGTTAATACACTCGGAAGTGACATTTCCTTGGGAACCAATGTTTAGACAATTTGGTTTGGGAACTGCGGCGGATCATCATGTGCATCATAAATTCTTCAAGTATAACTTTGGACATTTATTCATGTGGTTTGATTGGATTGCAGGGACATATAGAAACCCCAAGGATGTATGGGGAAAAGAGTTCAATGTAGGTGTTTAAGTGAGAGTGTGGTAGTAAAGTTGTGGATGTGGAGAGATCAATGTGTAGAGAATGTCTGTTTGTTTGTTTTTATGTTGTATGTTTAAGGTCACATAGTAAATATATATTCACCTGTCCTTACACTGTATTAGAGTTTCTTAACTAACTATGAGTAAGTGTACAATAAATGAGGAGGTTCTATCATCAACCCTCACCTTGTCTTCTCTATCTACATATTGTATACCCTTCTAGAAGTTGGCGTTAAACTTCTCAACAAAAGATAAAACACTCTTTCGAATGTCAGATACCAACAAGTTTCGACACTCGACACAATCAGCCGTAGTATGAAAACCACTTTCCCCGTCCGGAGCTTTAGGCCCCGTTTTCCATTTGTTTACTTGGACATCAAGCTCTTCTTCATCAGATGTATTACCACTGTGAACTTCAGGCAACTTCAATACTCCAGTTGCAATTACTGTACTTGCACCATCGACAATCTCATACTCAATATCAACATGAAAGTCATAAATGTATCGTTTCTTGCCGCCAGCAATAGCCACTGATGCGTCTCCCTTAAGGTCTGTGACCTTCTTAACGACTGCAACAAATGATTCGGTAGACTTTTCCGAATAATAGGCAGTTTTAGTATCAATCAAACACTTCTCAAGTGAGTTCTTACACCAATCAGTGGTATCCTTCTCTTCCCATGTGGTGCCTGATGCATTCCAAACACTTGCTCCTCCTACCCCTGACGATTTTGTGGGAGAAGAGGCAGCAGCTGAATCATCTAATCGTTTAGGTGCAATACAGCCTAGTAACTCCTTCTCCTTCTCGGTCTGTTCACGATTAAAGTATGATGTGGTACGGCCATCAGAAGTCTTTTTGTACCCACGAAGCATGGCTAATTCCGCTGCAGTCAACTCTTCATCGTCACTATCATCTTTTGTATTGTTTACAGACTTGTTGGCATCCCTTTGAGCTTTCTGAGCCGCTCGTCGTTTCTCGTCTTCTTCCTTTTTTGCCTTCTTGCGAGCTTTTTCCTCTTCTTCTTCCCGCTTGCGACGTTGTTTGTCCCAGTCATCGAATGATATCGCTTCTTGAGGCGGATCACTAAAATATATAATTTAGCCATTGGTTGTCAATAAACCATATGATAACATAAAACACACACTGATAAATGATCACCCTGGTCATAACTCACCTAGACATTCTTTGTACACATTCATCCTCCCACTCGGCCTTTCTTTTTTCTAAAGCCTCCTTTTCCTTTAACTCTTTCTGTTTCAGCTCTTCCGCTTTCCTCTTTTCTTCCTCTTCTTTATCAGAATACAATAATGAACTACCACCCTTACTAAATGCTTTGGATAGACGTGCCTTCTCCTTGGCCTTACGATCTTCTAATATCTTTTTGATTGACTTTAGTTCTTTCTTTACTGCAATATTATCAGGATCGTTCTTGTATGCAAGACGAAGATCATCCTTTGCGGAATCGACATCTCCCATGGCTCTATGTGCCACCGCTCGACGATATAATGCCTTTACATTTGTTGATTCAATTTCAATTGCCTTAGTGGCTACATCCCTTGACATTTTATGTTTCTCTTGTTTGTAGCAAACCATTGATAAATTAGTTTGTAATGTGATTAATAGTTGCTTAACTTGATCATCGCCAGTATTATTTGCATTGAGATTTTTGAGGGCATTGGTACCACGTCGATATGATCGGGTTGCGGCCGTGTAGTCACCTACATAAGATGTGATCAGAAAATTGCAATGGCAATAATACAACATAACACATCAAAAGACTAAAACGTACCTTCCTTGAATTGCGCATTACCCTCTTCTTTGTGAGCTAGGGCTTGCATAAGTTTAATCTCGGGACTTGAGTCATCATTTTTGGTATCATCAGTTGGTGCATCATCTTTGTCAGCTTCTAAAACATCTAGTTCTTCGGTATCTGACGTATCGGTACTACCAACTGAACGATTGGCATCAATCTCATCTATAACTTCATCAACCTCTCTTTTAGCTTTTTCTAGATCCGTCTCTTTAGTATCATCATCCGCTTTACTAGTAGTAACATTGGTATTGTCAAGAGGTTCATCTGTGGTAACTTTTGTTGTTATATTATCTTGTAAGGTATCTTCTTCTCCAGCGGGCGATGGCGGCTCGTCAGACGGCGGCAAACCATAGTCTTCAATAACGTCGTCGCTAGCACCCTTTTTATCCGTAGATACGTCCGTCATATTAATGGATAGTAGGAGGAGTATTAGTGGCTGGTAGGAGGGCAAGAGTTTGATTTCTATTGCGTTTGTTCGCCAAGTTTACTTCTAGATAAATGATGTCAAGGCAAGAGGAATTCTGATGCAAAGATATTGCTAGTGCAACAACAATAACAACAAAGAATATCCATTCCTGTTACGAGCAATAAGATATTGGAAACAATAATACATATAGTAAACAATCAATCATAAGAAAGCGCAGTAGAAATATCAACCGAGAGTACAATATGTCGGAAGAAACCTTTGAACCATCTATGCAGCCATTTGCAATTTATAATGATGGCTTACCGAACTCTGTCTATGCTGGACTACACCCTGAGCATGAGATTGTATCTCACATCCCTGATGAGGCAATTGATGAGATCTTTCCAGCCAGTGCTGAAGATGTGAGTTGGCTTCTTTTACAATGTGGAAGTGATTCTTTGCAATGCATATGAATATGATACGCACAACATGATGTTGATGCATATATCTTTTGTGTCAACTTTCTTCTGTGCATATCTTATGCCCTCTATCCAAACTCATGCCATTATGTACATATTAGGTAGCTGAGATGGAAGCAGCTGAGGACTTTGTAGAACAAATGGCGTGGATTTCCTATCTTGATGAGCAGGAAGAACAAGCTCGCAACAATTTTGCTGGATTCGGCAAGCGTTGGGAATCACGTCGTAAAGCAGGGCTAATCAACAGGCCCCATCAAGCAAGGACTCATCGTGATGATGATAGCTATGGCTCTGGAAGTCACGGTCTCTCTAGCGTAGATGAGACTGCATTGGTTACCTACACTCCTCGTATGTTTGAAGTTAAACCAAAGAAGCAGAGTCGGATGTTGTATATTGCTCCTCCTAAGCATGTCAAGGGAGTTCATCGACCCAGGAGTCAGTACTCCAAGAGGACTGGACACTGGTAGATGATAAAGGTCTTGCATTATGTAAGTACTATCATATCAAGCTCACTCTCCAACTTGTCGGTGCACGAAGACCAATAGACCTAAGTATAGAATATACACTGCCAAGGGTTTAGAGTAGAGTTCATTTCATCTTGTAGAACTCTGCCCCTGGCAAGTTATCCTCCTCAATGTAAACATGAAAAAACAAAAACAAAAAAGTGTACACTTCCTTGTACACTACACATAAAAAGATAGAATTCAATTTAAGAATGTAATAAATAAGCACCGACTATACTTTAAGATTCTCCATTTGTTATCATACAACTCTTAGTTTGCATACTCTTTCATCTTATAACTTTGCCGATACAATACACTGTGTCATCTTTGCCACTGACTTTTAATCATACACCAGAATCTCTTATCGCAACTATACCATCTCTCAATTGCCATTATATTGTTGTATAAAACTCGTCACACTAGAGTCAAATCTTTTCGACGTTATCTTACTTGATGAGTGCAGTGTTGTGAATGGATTCATCAAACTTTCCGTATAGACGCGATGTATATTGGCCTACTCAGAGAAACAAAGGTATGTGTGTTAGTATTTGGGTAGTCAGTTGATTGGTTGCTTTATGTCCATGTGCGTAAAGTAATTACTTACCATCAATACACATAGCTCACTTTCACGAGCTTTCAGTACTTGTGTATTCTCAATTGAATCCTCTACTAGAGTTATATATCTCGTATTTGTTGTTATATAACCTTTTATATTGTTTGATGAGAGAATGTATTGATATATTTAGTAATCATACATATCAAATCTATATACATTGCAAACTGATATTGAAAATTTCTACTACAACTACTTACCATATGCTCTCATATTATCAGATGAGCAAAGAAATCCAACCCAACAATTATCCATGCCGCTAGCACCTTGTGCCTTCCATTTACTTTCTCTTAATACCTCTTCTAATCTTTGTGTAGCTGAATGCAGTAGAAATTGATACTTGATATTGCACGGCCAATTATCTAACTGCTTGGATGACATTTCTTCAATATTATCTCCAAATATATCAACCGAAGGTCCACCATCATTTATATCATCTAATTGACCATCCAAGTTAAATATTTGATGTGATTCGTTGGCATAATCTCTTAAATACAGTGGAGTATTTTGTCTGTTTACAACAGCAAGTGCCGCTAGAGACATGATGCGGTGATATAAGATATAGTATGATATTATATATCAAAACCTCTATATGATGCGATGATTGTTGGCCTCCTCTAATGTACAACAGACAGAGTCATAAATGAGTAAATAGTGTGTACTCTCATAGTGCGAATGCGTAATGCGAAGCTTTGAAAATTGTTGACTTTGAGCTCGCAGAGCTCTCACGATCAGAAAACGGTATCTTTCCAAAGTGACACGTGAATACCGGTTAGTTTTCAAAAGGAAGACTCCGATTTGGTGGAAGATGACTCCATTTTTGTTACGGGAGCTTACTCGATGGGAATAAATGTGGCGATAACCTCTATATTTTAGCGATGATGCTCAACGCATAGTCTGCAAAAACTCAACGCATGGTCTGCAATGTTGCAGACCGGTCTGCAATCGGTCTGCAATGGTCTGCAGGTCGGTCTGCAAGTAGTACAATTGTAATTGAGTCTTCTATAGCTGAGGGGATAGAAGTATATACTTATTTTACCCCTAGTATACTCAATTCCCTCCTCCGCCGAAGTCGTCCGCCGAAGTCGTCCGCCTCTGTCTCCATAATACTCTACCGACATCATATGTATTGCAATAAACTATCAACTTTGAATCATCTAAAACTGCTTGTGCTTATAGTAAACTAAACCTTGTTTCATACTGATTGTCCGCTTAGTTGGTATAGAATATACATCGGTCTGTGTTGATAACTGTCTTATTCTTTTGCTCCACTTAGTTGTTGCAATATTCATCTATTTGCAGTGTTATAGTGTATGTTTTCAAAGCCATGTGCCGCAGACTCTCCGGCACAGAGTATCTATTGATACTAGTGTAGTCTCTCATGTAATTTGATGTGGTTTAGTTGTCTCCAATGTCGGTCTGCATCGGTCTGCAAGTTGTTCGGTCTACAAGGGCGATAGCCGTTGAGACAATAAGCCACCAATCATCGTCAACAGCTATTTCCATGCTTAGTTATTCATTGTTGATGTCGTGCTAATGGCTGATAGACTACTCGATGATTTGCAAGTGGTCTGCAAGTTGTCGGTCTGCATAGTTGCTCGGTCTGCATAGTTGCTCGGTCTGCAATGGTCGACAAAGTGATAGCCGTTGAGACAAAACAGCATCCATTGCTATGCCACATATATCTATTTGTTACATTGTTGATGATGCGAGATGTTGGCTGATCTTTGATTTAATAGGTGTTGGTAGGCCATCAATTGCAATTAGTGATTTACATTAGTCTTTCCCAGCGATGATAATATGTGACGATATGTTGTCTATTTAATGATGGTTTTATATTTGATATAGAGGAGAGATATGAAGCAGCATATCAAGCAACCAAACTACTTCGGTCTGACAAGTTCGATTTGCTCGGTATGCAAGTGGTCTGCAATGGTTTGCAGACCGGTCTGCAACTGGTCTGCAATCGGTCTGCAACTCAGACTGGTCTGCATGGTCTGCAAATATGCGTTGAGCATGATCGCCAAAACAACGTTGCAATCGCTATATTTATTCCCATCGAGTAAGCTCCTGATCATCATGGGAAATCTCCGCCCTAGTAGATACCGCCGCCATATCATATAACCATATGTATATTTATTGTCATACTGCACTGCCTCCCATACATATACTACTACTCCATCGGAAACCGCTGAGTATGACAAAAAATAATCAATATCAAGGAAGTTCTACTTGATGTTCTCAACGACAGTGAATTTTTGCAATGGAGGAAGGTGCATCATTATCATGTGTCGATTGAGCGCCTACCACTCGACGGCATCACGTGGTATTCGACATACGGTTCATTTAGTTGTTATAGTAGCGCGCAAGGTGGGCGGCATAGTGGCGTACTGGTCTCTAGGCCGGCCACCGATCGAGGTACCTCCTACTATCGATTTGATGAAATTCACCACCCTACTACGATACCATCACCATATCATATAACCATCGATATGTTTTAGGGACTACAATGGTTCATCTCATCAGACTACTATTGGAGAAGTATAATCAGCAGAGTAGTCCCTAAAACACGTAAAATTAAGGAAGATAGATCGGATTTACTTATCTGCACTGCTCGGCGGTGGGTTGATGTGCCTCTTCATCGATCTTTTCGACCACAACGGGGTGCACATGCTGTGGTACACCTTCTGCTAATTACATTGAAGATTAATATAAAGATTAGACGAGACAATGGCGCATGTGGAACGATGTTAACGGTCATCATCGTAATACAAAGTAGTACTTCAATACAAAACTCGGAGGACGGAGGTGGTGGGGTATAATATCTCTTATGGAAAGGCAAATGAACAACCTACACACTGGCAACTTATATACAACATGTTGATTGTATAAGAGAGACTCTTTATCAGTTAGAAGTTGGGAAGAATCATGCTTTATGAAGACTTTGAAGGGTTAAATATGCAAATCATATCTTATATCAGAGGTATGATGAGAAGACCATTGCGATCAACTTAATAGAGTAGAATATAAGCCAATTATCGCATTTACTACTTAAACTAAGTATCTGATACGTTTTTAAGCATATATCTAGTGTATAGTACTCTGTAATGTGAAGAGTTATGCATTTGTATTGATGAGAAGATATGTTTGTGTTGATTTTAGCTACTATAACTGCCATTTCTGATACGCAATGAAGCAGATATGATACCACGTGATACAGTAGATATAGTAGAAGGTATTTCTATTGCAATACGTGCCATATCCTATCGATATGGCGGTGGAATGACGGCCTTAATGTAGTATGAGGTGATCGAATTGGAGGAAGATACCGCTCCTAAGTATCCAGATAGACACGTAAAGTATCCGATCACTTGGACACTTACTAAATTAGCCTATTTGGACAGGATACCCCAGGATACCGTTACCTGATCGTGAGAGCTCTGCTCGCTCGACTGATACAATTACTCTTCATTCAACATATTATTCATCTGATATTATATCGTCAGCAGAATACTCTTGATATCCAATCCCAATATTATATAGAAGAGGAAGAACTGATTATCATATTATTAAATACGGCGGTGCTCATAAGAATTTATTTAAACAATTGATTGCAACAAACTATATTATCTCAAAATTTGTTAGAACCGCCCTCGTTATCACATAACACAAAGTAATAGTCCAGTTCCTTGCTATATACATACCTGAAATACAGATCAAATAAAGAGAGATTTGCTATTGTATTCTACAAAATATAAACTGCCAATTATTAGAATCGTCTACAACTCATCTAGATAATATAAATAAACTCTCAACAAAATACATAGAACCGTCCTACCATGATTGTATATGCATTAGTATCGAGACAAAAGACGGTATTGGCCGAGTATACTGCAACATCTGGTGAGTGATAATGTGGTAGTTTATATGATATCTTGGTCGGCACTGGGACGAACAGGTCGATAGCATTCGGAGTTTGATATAGGTCACTCTTACCATACTGTGGTCATCCTCTAATTAATTATACCTCTTTCATCTGATAAGTTGCAGGCAACTTTCCTACTGTAACAAGAGTATTGTTATCAAAAATACCACCAGTGGATGGTCGGATGACCTACGTTTACGATGAACATGTAGTAAGTTTTGTCATGACAATACAACTATATAGAAATATAAAGTTGCAAACACTTACTCAATCTCTAATCCCCATTCTCTCCCAAACAAAATATAGTTTCACTATGTAGTAGAAGGAGGGATATGTTTCCTATGTATGTCAGATGAACAGAACAAACCCAGAGTACCATTTGCATTCCTAAATGATATGAAGGAATTATTTACATCAAAATATGGATTAGAAGTACCTCAACGTGCAATAGCATTTAGTTTAAATGAAGAGTTTGCACCCAAGATACAAGAACGTATGGATTATTATAATAGTGCTGGAAGTAATGTTGATGGCTTATCGGCGGTGAAGAATCAAATCGAAGATGTCAAGGGTGTAATGGTTGAAAATATTGAGAAAGTATTAGAAAGAGGTGAAAAGATTGAGTTGTTGGTAGATAAAACTGATAGGCTCAATCAACAAGCCTTCAAGTTTGAGAGCAGCTCAAAGAGACTGGTGAGTTATATCTACTGGTAATTATTCTATCTATAACTGTCCACTCACTTCATTTTATACTTTGACTTTTAGAGACAAGCCATGTGGTGGAAGAATGCAAGATATGCTGCATTTATGATAGTGGCTGGAGGATTCCTAGTATTCTTTGTAGCCGGATTAGTATGTGGCTTTGACTTCCACAGGTGTAAAGCAAAATGATATAGTTAGTTATAATGATATTGTAAACTAGAGAGATTACTGTTGAACCATTTAGTTGTAGCTCCACCGCTAGCAGCTGCTGCAAACTCGATACAATTAGCAGATGTCAGTCCACATCTATACCATTGGCATCTAGTAAGTGTCTCAGTTTCTTCACTTCCTCGTCTTTGTCATGTACTATCTGTTGCAATCTATTAACATCATTTTGGAGTTCTGTAAGCATTTTCAGCAATACTTTGCTGTCTGGATCTGCAAGCAAGCCTTTCTGTACAAGTTGTTGCATTATCTCATGCGCTGTGGGTCTGTTGTCTGGGTTTTGATCTATCATTGATCTCACTAAAGTAGCTCTGTCATTATCGACTTTCCATTTCTCAGGTAGCTTTCCTTCTCGTATATTGCTTAGTACTTTCACTCGCTCCATACCTGTTTGAAAGTTGCTGAATAATTCAATCAAAACTATCCCTAGACTATATATGTCGGCCGTCTCATATCTACCTTTATCAACCTCTGGTGCACTATAAAGAAGAGTGCCCACGCCAGCAGAGCTTCCACCGCCAACACTAGCATTGCCGTCTATCTCGGAGTCATCTATAGAAAGCCCCAAGTCTCCTATCTTGGCGATCTTATCTTTTATAAATATATTCAAAGGCTTGATATCTCTGTGATAGAAACCCTTCTCATGGATAGAGTACAAACCCTGTACACACTGAGCAAAGAGTGACCATCGTAGAGTATTACCGTCATCATTGTTGGGTATCTCTTGCATGGCATTTGCTAGTGTATCTCCGCCATATTCCATCAAAATGTAAAGACATTCAGGTAAGATTTGCTTTTCTCTAATATCAATTGCACTGGCGTCAATGTTTGGCGGTAAGCTCTTCTTGTAACATTCAATGCATAGATTGAGAGGATGTAAAACACTATCGATCAATCCCCACTGCTCGTATGATATTTCCCAATCAGTATATTTTTCATTGCATAAATTGCATGTCTCTACATGACGATTTGCAGTATCATTGCCATTATTTGCAGTAGTACTACCAAATTCACTTGAGAAGCTTGAATTGTTGTTGCATGTTGCTGTATCATTATCATTATCATCTTTTTCGATTTCACCTCTTTCAATCCAAGCGCCGTAATATCGCACTACATTATCACTTCTCAATGAAGAGAGTGCATCAACTTCTCTTAGTATTCTCTTTGAAACACCTCTTATACATTTAAGTGCGTATAACCTCTGGAAGATGCGCGTTATCAGTTTATGATGATGAAAGGGAGGAGATTATAACATATGTTAGTACATGAGAGTTGCAAGGGTAATCAATAAAGGCAAACCAACGTCAAATAAAGCAGTCAAGTATGTGATATGCAGGGTAATCAATAAAGACAAATTAAGGTCAAATAAAACAGCCAAGTAGTCGAGACTTTATATGAGCACACGAATTCATATCATAAAACAATACTAAGCGGACTTTCCTGATCAACCAAATTACGAACTAAATGAGTTGTACCAAACGCGCCCGAACCAAGTATTTTGATGTGCTTGTAATCATCTGTTCTCTTACTTGATGCTGCTTCTGATACCGCCCAATGCAATAATTTATGTTGTGATAGTTCAAGTGGAGCAGCAATACAGTGATGGAAGATGTAGATGTTGATGTGCTCCGAGAGTATGACATGATGATGATAACTAGCCATCAACAACCAACTAAACTTGGGGAGCACTTTTGCCTAACTATATCTATCTATCCCTCTATTTTGTACCATTCAAAGCACACTATACTTTACTATGCTCTCTGACAATGTGTGATCTCGTGTGTGTATTGCAGCCTTGCAGAGAAAAAGAAAAAAATTACCGTCGGTATCCTACTAGGATACCTTATGCTACTCGTGCAACTTTCATTTTAACAAGAGGATGTACTCTACTTTTCTCGATCGGGTGGTGATGAAAAGATGGCACTTTATGTATTGTATGTTATAAACTATGTTAAGTAGATAGGTTAGGTTAGTTCCTGAGGATGTCAGAGTATGCTAACTTTTCTTCTTCTTTGACTTGTCCTTCTTCTTCTTTTTCTTTGGCGGTGATACATCAGTAGTTGTTGTGTTTGTGTCTATATCTTTAGTCTTTGACTTTTTCTTCTTGGGTTTACTTGCCTCTTCATCTATTATTGGTGTATCCTCCTTTGTTGAATCGTCATCGTCACGTTTTCGTTTCTTATCATCTTTATCTTTCTTCTTCTTTGACTTCTTCTTTTTCTTTGCACTATCTCCATTCTTTGTGTCTTCCTGCTTTATACACTTTGCTGTTGATTCACCTTTATTCAGTTTAGCAAGTTTCTTTGCTTCTATCTTTGCACGTCTCTTCTCTTCGAGTTTGGCTTGACGCTTAGCTTCAAGTTTGGCTGCCTTCTTTTCAGCCTTCTTCTTCTCTTTTGCCTTTTGTTTACGCTTCTTGGCTTTTGATTTGGCATCTCCATCACTACTACTACTATCACTATCATTGTCTTCTGCAGCACTATCTTCATTAGCATTGTACTTATCAAACTTACGTTGAATCTCTCTACCATCACCATACTTAACTTGTGTAGCTTTAGTTTTATCATATGTACCCTCTTTGAGAAATGGGAAGTATAATGGATTATTTGGTAATCCATCTTCACGGACTGTTTGACCATTCACTTGTTTCGTTTTTATCTTACCAAAGTTATATTGTGATGCAGTACCTAATCCAGCAGACTTTTTAAGCTTGGCTAATGTATCGTGTAATGCTTGTACTTTTTGTTCTTCCATACTTTAATGTGTGTATGATTGTTTTGCAAATGGTTTGGATCTGATCTGAGTACAGTTTATAAAGTATTGCAAGTGATGTGATATGTTTTGGTAGTATCCTATCACTGTGAAATTATATCAATGCCAGCACTATGCTTGCACTCCTACTGCTATACTTGATGGCTTGATAAATGTCTATTCTCCCTCGCAATCACTTCTACTATTCAAGTCTCAATCTCTCTACTTCTGCAATCAAGTATCAATCTCTCTACTACATCAATGCAACATCGCCATCACTACGATATCAAAAAAAAAATTATGGTGGATGAAAAAGGTTACATGTGGAAAGTTTCCAGCACCTTTCATTCAAAATCATCAATACATATATTTCAAGGACGGTGGTGGTAAGTATTATTCGGGTGGAGAAGTATCAGCGGCGTATTTTTATTATAATATATATTAGAGGCTAGTTGTAGTTTATTGCGCTGGCGGGGGAGGTGTTGATAAGCCGTCTACAAGGATACCAAATTAGGTTTTGTTGGTTTGGGCCGTTACATAAATAAAT
>Ga0214477_101282_pt1 | contig 12882 bp, 6 predicted proteins | sample M1_20Mar14CPVII9_FD_165058 | JGI IMG/M metagenome (GOLD analysis project Ga0214477, IMG submission 165058) | Marine eukaryotic communities from Monterey Bay, California, United States - M1_20Mar14CPVII9sort6BwellC16 | ecosystem: Environmental > Aquatic > Marine > Unclassified | place: USA...
AAAGAAAGAACTTGTTGGTATCATTTTATCAGAAGTTAAAGACTGACGAGACCCAAACTTTTCAGCTCGTGAAATAAGTTCAAAGAGTACATATGCCTCCCACGTGATGAATTGGTTGTCTTCGATTGTTTGGTTTCGTGCTGTCGCCGACCGAGATACTTTAACATTATCAGTTGTCTTTTTGACCGTGCCGTTCGTACTATTAGGAGTTGTGGATGTCACTAACGGACTCATTGATCGCTTTCGACTCCTTCGCTTGGACGACTTTGAACCTGCTTGAGTGTTAAAATAATCCAACCACAGACCTTGTGTCTGAGCAGCAGCTGTATTCAAAGATTCATCAATAAGCTCGTCTGAAGATATCATCCTTTGATAAGAAGATAGGAATTGTTCTCGTGTGGTTGTGAGCTTTGATTCCTTTTCAATTGAGGGCGGTGGTTTGGAATTAGCCGAATTGGTGAGCTTCCTTCTCTTGACGCTTGATGGCGGCGGAGGAGCTCTCTCTAGGTGGGTCACTCTCGACCCTCGAGTGGATGAACTGCGAACTGATACATCATCTTGATTGTTTGCGCTTGTTTCTATTTGAGTAGTGTTTCTCTTTGTACCCTTCTTTGCCCTAGGAGAAGCTGACAATACTGATATTGTTGACTCTAGAGATTCATGAGAATTGCACCTTACCAAACGAGAGACGTGTGATTCATCGTTTACTTCTTCATCACTGTTATCTTCTGTATCAATATCAAACTCATGTCGTTGTGAGATAATGGTTTGAAAGAGCCAACCAGTTGGCAGTACCTTTCCACCAGCACTCTCCACTTTTGATACGCCTCGCTCTTTTAGTTGAGACTTTGTGCTTGGATCACTGGTAAGGATAATTGTCTTGAGTGGATTAAACGTATTCGTCTTGGATAACGATTTCAATACATGTCCCCCTGCCGCTTCGATAACTTTATTCAGTGGAAGAGTGAAATGATTAGAAAGTGGTCAATTTGTTCACACAACAATCATCAAACATTTTTACTCACTGAGATGCAGCTCCTTCATTGTAGGTGCTCGATTTCCAGCAACGCCTGAACAAATGTAAACAGACCAACCTCCCAAAACACCACCCCTTTTCTTTCGAGCTAATATCCCATTGCGTATAGTGTCTTCCATTGTAAATTCATACCGTTTCTCAGCCTCCCGATCATTCAAAAGAAGATAGCCATCCGTATCCAGCACACGTTGAGACGCGGCGGACTGTTCAAGCCATTCAATGCTGAGTATTTGGGGTGTTCTGCAGACACATATCATAAGTTTCGGTGTTCGTCGTAACTTTACTACACCATCACTGACAATAACGTGAGTGGCCATGTGTGCATCTTCGACTGATTCAATGTACTCGGCACCAATCGTTTCAATCATCTGCATATGCTTTTGTGTGGCAGTAAAGCCAGTGAACATTAATCGAACCGTTTCCTTCGTACCTTCACTGCGCTTCCTTGTTTTAACCTTGGTATATACCTCCTTGTTGTCAAATGGTGATTCGTCAGAACATAAAGGTGTCTCGAGATTACTCTTCTTGTTTGAACGTCTTCCTCGACGAGAGGTCTTTGGCTTGGCTGTTTCCTTTGGAGAATCTGTCTTGAGAGGCACATCTTTGTGGTTCTCCTTCTTTGTGGCAGATTCTGCCTTCTCCTTTTCAGAAGATTCAGCCACAGGCTCAACTTCCACTTTTTCATCCGTGGCTTCATTGACATCAATTTCACCTGCTCCTTCATCATCAACCTTCTCTTCCTCATTCTCAGGCATACCCCTTGATCGTGTAACACGTTGAGGAGAAGATGATTGATCATCCTGCATCTTTTCTTTAATCGATTGTAACTCTTCAGCTGGCAAGAATGACCATTTATCATCATCTTGCATATCAACATCATTATCTTTTGTTATTGGAAAATCTGCCTGTGGCGGTGGTGCTTTATCTGTAGTATCATCTTTCCCTGCTTGCATTTCCTCTTCAACATTTGTAGCTTGTTGTTCCTCGGATGTATTCTTGTTAGTTGTTGGACGTTTCTTACGCCGTGAACGATGCATCTTTCTTGGAGAGCTGTTGATACCGGGATTAGATGTAGCCTGTTGCTGCTGTTCTTCGGGCTCTTTCCCTTGTTGTTGTTGTTGCGGTTCATGGAGAGCCTTTTTATCTTCTTTAGGCTCAATATCAGGTTGAGTGGCAAGTGAACCAGTACTCTTCTCCTCATTTCCTTTATTTCCTTTTTCACCGCCATCAACTATAATACTAGCAGCAGCAGCAGCAGCAGTAGCAGCAGTAGTAGCGTTAGAAGCGTTAGAAGCAACCTCCTTCAAACTATCCTCAGTCAATGTCGTATCCTCAAGTAACTCATCAACCTTATCTACAATTTCAAATACATAATCTATGTCTCTTTTAGAACTTTCATTCATCAATTCAAATAACTTTGTTTGTAATATTTCATTCTTTTTATTATCATCAATTATATCATCATCTTCATCGACATTATCTATGTTATCAGTAAGCGAGGTGTTATATGTAGAATGTATAGCTGATAAAGTTTGTATAGCCAATGTTAATGGTGTTTTAGTTTTCATTTCCATTGTTTGAGTTGCCTTTATACATCTATTGTAGAGCCATTGTGCATTACTTGTACTACTATTGTTTGATATTGTTGGATTGTATGTATTTGTTTGATCGTCTTCCTCTTTTTCTTTGTCTGCTTCTTCTTTTGCTTCTTCTTCTTTAGCAGGCATATCAGAAGTCATCTCATCTTCATCCCGCTGTAACGAAGGTCCCAAACCAATAAAACTACTCATACCATTATTATTGTAATCTGCTGCTGTACTTTCATGTGGTTGTTGCGGAGATTTAGATTTCTTATGTATTATATCCTGTACAGAAAATGATGTAGTATTGAATTGTAATTGATTTAAACATTCTTTGTTTTGGGGACGTATTTGTATTGTATTATTATTAGATGTAGATGCTGTTGTAGAATTCGATGATGCTTGTAGTATTGATGTATTGCCAGCTTGGGGTTTAGTTGTTTGTTGTTCGGAAGATTTTGTAGTTATTTCGTTTGTTGATTCGGATGCTACTTTCATATTATTATCCTCATCCTTCGACTCTGTAGCCACACCATTATCAACCTTATCATTTATTGATAATTTTAGAGTATCACCATTTATATCCTCGACTGTATTGTTATGTATATCGGTATCATTCTGTTGCTTGTCTTTGGCAATCTCTCCAAGGTTATTGTTCGAAGTAGTTGTGGCAACATTATTATTGACGGTAGCTCTACCGACCCCGAATCCCCCACCAGGCCGTGATCTCGCACGACCTCGACCACGCCGTGGTACTATATCTATACCGTGTACTCGAGGCATTATCTAATACCTCCTTGAAACAATAGGTAATCCTACCAAGAACAATGACAAAAGGGAGTGAGAGTAGTTGAAGGTACTAACCTCTGCACTATTAACTGAGTGACACTTATTTCTATAAAAGTATTATATGAGTTGTTTGTTTTAATTATTGCTCTTGATATTCAATTCTTCTTCTCTCCTTGATACACAACATGAACATACCGAACAATGACAATATCCCAGATATAAAGTAAGACTCCCAATTAGGAGATGCTTACATGTGGAATATCATTTTTCTTTTCCGATGAAATCATACAACATTTGCAATTAGGAGTGGATGGATATTTCTACTGCAAGAGTGGCATATTGATTGACGACCGTGTATATAAGAAACTTGTATTGATCTAGTATTTTTGTAATATCATACCGTTTGGGGTAGTGTGTACGAGACTTAGATTTAGTAGTATCATCTCATTCGAGGTGCTAAAAAAGTTATGAACGAGTATAGCAAAGAAACATTGCACAGGATTGAGCAAAACGATTTGATTGAACTAGGAATATGTAACAAGAGTGATGTCCTTATACGACGTGATGGGAGATTTTTTACTTCAACAGATGGAGGTGATTATTCTAGACTTGGTAGTTACATCGGGAGGAATACTAATTTAAAAACATTATATGTCGAAACTGATGGCATAAGATTATCTGCAACAGATAGTGGATTCTTTGAAGGTTTAAAACAAAACTCTTCTATTCGAGAGTTTAAGATCAGTGGTTACTCTCCAATAATAAATCACAACCCACTTGGTGAAGTAGGATGTGAACTATTGAAAGCATTTCAAGAGAATAGCAGCCGTCTCACTGTCCTTCGTATTTGGGCTTGTGATATTGGTAGTGTGGAAGAACTAGTTATAAGTAAAACGTTGAGTAGTTGCAGAAATGTCAAAGAGTTAGGTATGAATCACAACAATATGACGGATGAGCAACTATTGCTAATGGTTGAATCATTGAGAGGGCACCGATCGTTGGAGGAACTTAGATTGGAAAATAATAGAATCGGAAATACTGGGTGCGACGCACTCGCTACATTACTCGAAGATGCGAACTGCAATATACACACTCTTAGTCTCAACAACAATAACATTGGGAATGAGGGTATGAACACCCTTGCCAACAGTTTGGCCAGCAACAACAAATTGAAGAAACTCCATCTCAAAATCAACCAATTTGATAAAAGTTGTGCTGAGAATGCCTTTGTTAGAGTATTATGTGACACATCAAGTATCAATGCCACATACTCCTCCAATCATAATCTTGTCACGCTAGTTTTGACAAGTGAAGATGATAGAGAAACCAGAGATCCACTTGACGACCTGCTACGAACGAATGAGGGCACCAACATGAAGAATGTTGCTATTGACAAGATTCTGGAGTACCAACCAAACTTTGATGTGGAACTGTTATTTGAATGGGGCTCCGAGGACGAAAGAAATCTAATGGCACTGCCTTACTTAATTGATTGGTTTGATAGGGCAAGTGTGCTTATTTCAAATAGATATAATGGTTTGTCAAGACGAGATCTGATGAGGTGTTATAGAAATCGCGATCAAAGAAAACTGTCGGTCCAGAAGTTATCTGCAATTTACGAGTTTTCCTTGGCTATGCCATTACTGTTTGATGTTCAATCTATGAGAAAGACGACAAAGGAGGAAGAGGAATCTTTGTAACCGAGAGATATAGAGCATAGTAAGAGTTACTAGAGCAACCATTCAACATCTAGTAATCTAGTCTAATTACATAGAGGAAACTGAGAGTGAAGACCGAGTAGATAGATAGGTGTGATGATAGATGAAGAGATATGCTTACAAGTGGAATGTCATTTTCTTTTTCGAATTTCGAATGCTTGAATGATTTCCTTTGCAATACATAGGAGTGGATGGATAAATCTACTGCTAGAGTGGCATATTGATTGCCGACCGTGTATATAAGAGCCTTGTATTGATCTAGTATTTTTTTTATATCTTTCGTCTGGATCGCTGTCTAGAGGTACCAAAAGTATAACATAAAAATGAATGACACAGAAGTAACAAAATTATTTGCAGAGCTTGGTATTAGTAACCAACAAGCTACCACTCTTCGTACAATACTCCTTCCCGAGGCACGTGTATTACTTGATGAATTTATTATATCTAATGCTGGTAATATAGAGGAGATTAGTACGGCGTCTACGGAAAAAGAAGTTGTAAATCAAGATTTGCCAAGTATTGAGGAAGGTGCACCATCATGTGAGGATAGTGCATCATTATCCATCAAAGATTCAGCCGCTGCCGATAATGGCTATACCTCAGATGATACGTTACGTCATAATAATCAGCCAAGTATTGAGGAAGGTGCACCATCATGTGATGATAAAGTTTCTACTACCGACACTGGATATACCTCAGATGACACTGTACATCATGATAAAGCTAAAGAGGAAGAGGGTATCCAAGAATCAGAGAATACCGCCACACTAACCGAAGAAGAGGATAATGGAGGTGTTACTGTTGATTTATATGAATACCTCATCAAAATTAGTGGTGGGGATGCAGTTGTTCTCCGTCCAGTACTACATCCCAAAGCTCGTGAATTACTTGATGAATTAGTATCCGAGGGTACCATTGAAAGTACTGCTGCCACAGAGAGTATGACAATTGTAGAAGAAGGTGCATTAACAGTTGATTTTTATGATTTACTAGTCAAATTAAATATTGAAGATGCAACCCATCTCCTTCCGGCTCTTCATATCAAGGCACGTGAATTACTTGAAGAATTAATATCCAATGGTACCATTACCAAAAAGGAGACGGCTTTAGCAGCAAAAGAAGAAGTTGCAGCAGCTGATCAAAGCAATAAGACAAGTAAGAAGATATCAAGTCCGACAAGCATTGTGGACACCCCAAATGAGGAGAGCGGTGGTGGTAAGCTTGACAGGACTCCAAACGGTACTTCTGCAAATCTAGAAGAAGAATTCAAGGAGAAATGTACCACCAAACGATCCAATGAGGTCTCATTGAATCTTCCTGAATTTATGCCGAGTGGTGGATACAAGACGTACGATCCTAACGTAAATTATCCAGCGACGGCTAATCCCGAGCCAGACATGGCAAGGGCATCAAGTGAAGTTCTACGACAGCGGAGGATTGTTAAGGTATCAAGGTGAGTTTGTTGTCCAAATAATTGATTATTCATATCTATTCTGATTGCTGAAATGTTAATGTGTGTTCTTCTTCTAGACACAGTCAAAAGTTTGGAGGCGGAAGAGGTTCAGGTTTAGCACTAGCAACAGCATCAGTAGCGGGTAAAGCACAACAACGTGAGGCAGAAAGAGAGAAGAAAAGGTTATTGCAACGTAACAAACAAGAAAGATTACAGGCGGAACTTCAAAATGAGATTGAAAGACAATCTGCACTAGCGACTGTTCTAACTGGAATTAGTGAAAAATCAAGTGATCCAACCGCAAATGCCCTACCAAAAGAGTGTGCTTGGGTTCCAGATACACCAAAGAGTTCAGAGGACAAGCCTAATATGAATCCAAGTCTTGGTAATACCTCAAAAAGTCAAGGAGAAGAAGTAAAGAAGCATGTCACAATGGACGATTCACCCTTTTGTAACATCCTAGCAGCCGTGGGCACACCACTTCTTTCCTACCTCGAACCACGAGAATTGTTCAATCTCAGCCTTGCCAATCATTATGCATATACAGTCATTAATGAAAGTCTCTTTGATGTATACCATATGCAACATCAACATCGTCGTCGATTCAAACAACTGGAACCACCAATAGCAATTGACGAGATTGACAGTACAATTGATAACGTGCTGTTGATATTTTAGATAAGCATACATTTACTACACGTGAGAGGATTGCAGATTGTGTACTTGATAAGGTACGTCTTGCTAATCTGAGATACCATAGGACAGGCACATTTGTGTGCACTGATACGTTGGAGGTTACTATGGAGCAGGTGATGGAGGATATCAATGACCTATCAAAGTGGTTACATGCAGACGGTGCTTGGTATGGGACATTTGTAAGTACATTTGTTCTTTCATATAATATTATTATGTGATACATATCTCACACATCATATGTAACTAATATCTAAATCTACAACAGAGATCTGACCCGAATGAGATCTGGAAAGACTCTACTCGATTCAGTGTTGGTTGTAGATTGGGAGAGCATGGACAAAAGGGACGGAGCAAACGATGTTGGATTGACTACTTACTTCGAACGGTAGATCAAAAACGGTGCAACAATGAGGTACTTCTCGAAAGGGAATGGGCAAGAATGTTGATTGCCCAGCGAACCACGAGGGGCCGTGAGTGGCAAATCAAATGTAATGGTGCTGAAGTTTTGGGGTTTATGATATACAAACCAAGTCCTCACGATGAAGACAAGGCAGTACAAGACATTGTCAAATCGTTACAAGGCAGAAACCCTGATATGTTGAAGGACAACTTGGCACTTAGACAAATTCAAGCTCACATAAATGAAAAGCTACAACAAATTGAGATTCGATTCATTTCGGTTACTCCAGCCAAGCCTGCAAATAACCCTCGAAGTCTTCTCTCTGCCTTTGGGGTGTAAGATCTATTGAAGCATACATACCATTGATGTGTTTATTTGTATCAATTTGTGTTTACAAATATTCAATCGATGCGATGGGATATTTTTGTTCAACAAACAAGTAATGACATTGAAACTAAAGACACAATTATCTAAATCTATGTATGGTTCATATGACAAGTCAGAGTTTTAGTTTAGTTACACCTAGGTCTGAGGAGATAAATAATCTCCTCATTTCTCGTGGATCAACCCTCGTGATCTCAGTTGAGCCATTGTTCTACCCTCTTCATCGCCTTTACTCTTCCAAGCCTCTTCTCCAACTCCCAAGACGTGCAATTTATCACCAGATGCAACCGCCATTCGTCGTCCGTCAGCTGACCATTGAAGACGGTTCAATCCCGATGATGATGATGATGAATCTCCAGCAGTACTACTATCAATAGGTATGCCTTCCGTACCACTAACAGGCTGATCAAGTGAGGAGGCAAGGTTCCAAATATTGACCGTGCCATTACTCGATGCAGTGGCAAAGATGGAAGGATGGACAGGACTCCATTGAGCATCACACATGTAATCATACGAGTTGCTTAAAAAGCTCATCAACGGTGCATCGGTATATGATGGTGCCCAAAGTTTTGTTGACCAATCAACACCAGTTGTAACCATGAGACCACCTGCTCCTCTTGAAAATCCCTTGGATGAACCTCCCAATTCGGATGTAGTTTCCTTATTGCCGAGTCGAGGAGTAGAGCCAGTAGGAGGCATGATTGGACGAGTAGCAACACTGGTTACCATACCATAATGTCCCATCTCGGCTAATTCCGTGGCTGCCGAGGTATCAGCATCGTCCATGGCATTCTCATCATCAGTCACTATAACACCCCCGGGGTGTAATGTACGGATAATACGTTTATTCGATGAACTACCATCCCGTCCAGTACCTGCCAAAATCGTATGCAATCCTCCTCTTTCATCACCACATACTATCCCCTCGTTGGTATTACCATGTAGTACCTCCAAACAACTCAAATTGGCATTCACCTTGACATGTTCAATAGGTTCCCGCAGATTTGATACGGACCAATAATTCACTTTCCCGTCGGATGAGGCTGTTACTAATTTCGATGTTGACAACCCACCAGCTCCTCCGCCACCACCAGCTGCAGTATTATTATCATTACCCAATACCTTCATACCAACTAATTCACAATCATGTCCACCACCCGTAACGGCATTAGCACTCCTCTGGACAGGATATCGACCAACCCGTGAATCCCAAACCAATACCTGACCACTCGATCCACCACCCAATATCAACTTGGGATGTTCCGTTGGGTGGAATTGTGAATGCAATATTGGACATCCCGCACAGAATAAATGTTCAGGACGGGATGGCATGGACAAGTTGTATATTGCTACAATACCCTCGTTGGGTATAGCGGAGGAAGATGATGTTTGTAAGAACGATGACGATGGATCTAAAGGATTCAAATGTCGTGTAGTTGGATTGGAAGATGGCATTCCCTTGGTTGCACTCTTTGTACCACCCTCCCCACTAATCTCATTCCCTCCATCCCTAGCATTACTACCACTAACAGCATTATAACTAGCCAATACCCATTCCTTATGTCCAGGACACCACTCGATATCGGTAACATTTCGTCCATTTGTAAATTTTGGAAATTCATATGTAGCACGAGCATTGAAATATCCACCAGTTTGATATGCCTCTTCTTTTGTCTTCTTTTTCGAACGTCGTTTCTTCCTCCTTATTGTTTGTGTAGTAGATGATGATGATGATGATACACCATCTGCCAATTCATCATCTGAATCATCATAATATTCATCATCGTCTTCATTATCATTTGCATAATCTACACTAAAATCGACAACACCTCCACCATTGCCACTAACTCCACTACCATCCCCTGTAGAAGACGAAGTTCCAGTAACACCCCATCCACTACCATTTAATATACCATACATATTCATATCACTAGCGCCTAATAATCGTTCAACACGTTTCGATGCTGTTGATAGGAATGTATTGAAGGGTTGTGATGATAATAATTTTTCTTTTTCGGATTCACTTAGTAGTAGTGGTTGTGTTATATCTGATGTTTGTTGTGTTGATGATGTACGATCTTCGTAGGATGCAGTGCGTTTAATTGAAGAGGTAGATTGACCTCGTTGCTCATGCTCGCCAACAGATGCACCGTCTTGTGAACTTTCATCATCTTCATCCTTCTCCTCATCTTCATCCACAAGAGATGGTGGTGGAAAATCATCTTCCATACATTGGATTGCTATTTCAAATGTTTCAACCTTTGGTGTTTGTGGTTCTGGTTGTTGAGTTGGAGCTGGTTGAGTTGTATTTTCAGTACTACTCGGAGTTGCCTCATCTTCCTTCTTCTCGATATCTATTGCAGATTTACTCTCCTCTTTACTTACAGCAGCAACAATATCAGCACTACTAGCAGTAGTAGTAGTATCAGTAGAAGCAGGCTGCAAACCCTTTAATCCAGGAGCAGTAGTATTTAATAAGTCATCGATATAACTATCTAAGCCACTACTTCCACCATCTGTGGTTGTTTTTGTTGTTGTAGATGTACCGCCACCGCCGCTGCTTGCAGGCTGACGACGACGTGCCTTAATCTCTTCTAGACGACGTTTCTTCTCGGCTAGTGCCTTTTGACGTGCCTCTCTTTCCATGCTTAAGGTGGTTATGTATTATATTGCAGTATAAACTTGAAAATGTGTTGAGAAAAGTTCAATAGGCAGATTCGGATACATAGGTATCTTTTATCATTTGCTTACAAGTGGAATGTTGCCCTTTTCTCTCTTTGTATGTCTCTTCTTCAGCTGAATGCTCTTTATGTGATCAATCTATGCCGCTAGCGATGAGTGAATATGTTATATGAGCATGATAATCTTCCTATAATTGCTCAATATGTACATATTAGTCAGTACGATTCAGTCTCTGATACTTAGATATCATTTATTATGTAGTTTAACAAAGCTTCCGATAAGTAAGATGTCGGTCCGGGTTGCAACCAATGAACACAATCCATCCCTTGTCCAACATGACACCATTCTTGTGCGAGAAAGGTTGCCTCCCATGTTTCAAGTATTGGAATGTCTAGCGATTTCAGAAAGGGAACGAGTCCGACATCATCCCATGCCTTTGATTTCTCCTTATTGATATCGGATGATGGGACACAGACAGCTGACTTGGTCGTTTGCAAGGCTTTAATAGAATCATCATAGTACCCATCTTGTGTATGAAAGTGTGCTCCCGTCGTCTCTCTCCATACAATGTGAGCTCCCTTTCCCTTCGCCGCCTTTATCACTTCTTTGTTCTTTATAAATGAATTTAGCAAAAAGTCATGTCCTCGATCTCGTCTCTTGTGTAGTCCTTGATTCAAGACAAATGTGTCACCTTTCTTTGCATTATTTAGATATTTGGTCAGCTCTCCAACTCTACCATATTCTATAGCAGCTACGACATGAATATATATCCTTTTTGGACCAAATGATCGGAAGGTAGCTTTTGCATGATTCCATCCAGTATATCCATCAAAGTTTACTTCACATTCGTTGGCTCCATTGCACCAGTTCTTTGGTGGTAGGCGGACTATTTCCTTCCTTGTAATTTCCGATATCGATGCCATGAGACAAAGGAAGTCAGCTCCAGATTGACATGTCATTGAGTCTCCAATAAAGTAAATGGTCGTACCATTGACTAACTTGTCAAAGATATCACTAGCATTTGGTGGTTTATATCCTTCATATGGAATGTATTGCAGTTTACCACACTGTCTTCTTTTCTCAAGATCTATCGGCTTTTTGAAACTTTCGAGGTTCCAATGAGCTACTTCGAATATACAACTAAGATTTCCCATGTATGGTTGTCGGTTTGATATCTTCCAAGTCCCCTGTTGTTGTGTTGTTGGGATATTAACATTTTGTATAGGCGTATCTTTTTCCATTACTGTATCTTTATTTGTTGATTCGTCGTATATTCTATACTTTGGTACCATACGCTTCAATTGTTTCCATGCATCATCATTGTAATTCAATTTGTCTTGATGGAGTGTGTAATACTTTGAATTGCAAGTTGCCTTGACCCCATCTTTTTCTAATGCATTGCCCCTTGAACAAAGTTTAAAGTCAAGCTCTTGCTTCGATTTGAAAGCATAATGATGCAATACTGCAATATCAAAGGGACCATCTTTATTTTCTTGCCTTACTGAATAACCGCCTTGGCCATTGGCTATTCTTGTCTTGCCATTTGTATCAACCATATATCCTTTCGACAGTGTCACGGTATGCCAACCGTATTCTATTTGTTCTGCCGCATAGTTTGGTCGAACGATGTTTTTCATTGTACCATACCGTTCACCATGAACATTCCGTTTTGTGATGGGTACCGGAGAGTATGATGTTTCATTACTTTCACTCATCATTAACCAATTTACTGATAGCTCTCCACAATCTTCTTTGCAATACTCGTCCATAAAATCAACAACATTATCATGTTTCTTAAGCACAAGGAATTCATCTACATCGAACAGTGCTGCATATGTTGAGTTGGCAGCTTCCTGCTTTAAACAACGTTGATATGCTTTAACTTGTCCAGGATATTCTGGAAAATGTATCAACTGTATATATTCCCAAATATCTTCTCTCGTTTCATACCAAGTGTAAATGCCCGAATGTAATGAGTTATTCAACTCGAATGTTTTTGTATTATCATATATAATAATTGGTGAGAATCCCAAAGCAATGTTATAATCTAACCATTCATCAATGTACAGAGTCTCATTTTTAACTATTAGACATATTGCAACGTTTGATGTACTCTTTGATGGTGAAAATACTTGAACTTTGTT
>Ga0214477_101284_pt1 | contig 12878 bp, 9 predicted proteins | sample M1_20Mar14CPVII9_FD_165058 | JGI IMG/M metagenome (GOLD analysis project Ga0214477, IMG submission 165058) | Marine eukaryotic communities from Monterey Bay, California, United States - M1_20Mar14CPVII9sort6BwellC16 | ecosystem: Environmental > Aquatic > Marine > Unclassified | place: USA...
GCCAGGATTTCATATTGTGGGAAGTATCTACTCCCTCGGAAGTGACGTTAATCCTTCGACCTTTCGTGTAGGTGACCGTGTTGCCGCATTACTCCCCAATGGAGGTGGGAATGCCAAGTACGTCTCGATCCCCTTATCAAGTGTCATGCGTTTACCCAATAATGCCGACCATGAAGATATTATATGTCTCGTGGGAAACTATATGACAGCATATCAATGCCTCAAACTTGCCAAGAAGGACGGAGCCCCGTTGACTAATGCCAATGTTCTCATCACTGGTGGATCTGGACCTGTTGGACAGGCATTGGTCGAGCTAGCATTGAGAGAGGGTGCCAATGTATTTGCCACGGCACACAAGATGCATGAAGAACACTTGACCAAGTTGGGTGCCAAATGGTTCAGTGTCAAGCCTAAGAAGTGGCTACCACAACTCGAGGGTAAAATGGACGTCGTTATTGATAATCTTTGTATCGATGGGTATGACTCGTCCTACCGTGCCTTAACGCCTGATGGTACCCTCATCTGTAACTCTGATCATACCTCTGCCGAGATTGAGAATGATCCTCGTGAAGTCTGCTTAGGCTGTGATGATGGTGGCATGACCGTTTGGTGGAGCGGAGTCAAGACAAAGTACTTTAGGAACAGAGCAATCTTTTATGATGTGAATGAATCATATGAAAAGAACTCCAAGATGTTCTGCCATGAGTTGAATTACTTGATATGTAAGTTACAGCGTGGTGAGATTAACCCCAAGGTTGCTGGAAAGGTATCGTTAAATCAAGTTCCTAAAGCTCAGAAGCTTATAGAGAAGGGACTTCCCAACGGAACGGTAGTATGCCTTCCTTGGAAGAAGTTGGATCCTAAGCAAAAGGTTAGGGTAGAAGAGAAGAAGGTTGTCGAGCAGTAATAGAGATTAGATGTTTGAAAGAATGAGATGGTGAAATTAGTATTGATGTGATTGTGGATGGCAACAAGTGGATTGTGGATACGCTAATAGAGACCGAGTTTAGCCTTTTACATGATAACTGTGAGGAAAACTTGGTATTGAAACAGTCCGTACCTTTGTTAGTGCCTGTAGATGTTCAATAGAAGAAAGACGTGATTTATGTGTTCCAAGAAAGAGAAGAAGAAGAAGAAGAAGTGTAGGAGACAGTACTCCCTTAGTCGATTGATGTGATAATAGTGATAAATCTAACCAAAAGTAGAATATTAATAGCTTACATAGTTTGTGTGTATATCAAACACATCTTAACTTATTGTTCCCTCCTCTTCTCTACCCTTTCAATACAATGTTATCATTTACTTTCTTTGTGCACACCTCCATACTCGTTACAGTCAAGACCTAAGGAGGGCTGCACCAGTGCCCATGCCATTTACAGTTATCCGCCTTACACTCATCTTCAGGACGACCATAACATGAAACTGCATTCTCCCAGCCTCCTTTAGGTGCACAGTATTCACCTTGCCATTGGCATTCCTCATGGTCATCACACATGCTACTTGATCGAGAATACCTACCACAATCAAATCCAACTGGTGTCCGAGAACCGGACTCCATTTCAGCAACAAAAGCATCAATCATTGGTTGTTTAACACCACGTAGAGTGGGTACCTTGTCGGCTGTAATATATGTTGATATGAGACACGAAGAGATATAATGATGATGCCATATGTGATTGCAAAACAGTAGTAGAATAGTAATATGATGAGAGACGATATGATATGAGAGACGGTGATATACAAGATGATTATATCATTTGAAGATTGCAGTACAAATAAGATGAGACACAATGGATGATGTAATGTGATTGCAAAACATAATAATAGAAGAGTACGGGAGAGACATAATATGAAGATAAATGTCGAGGCACAGAGAGAACTTACCCGAGGTGCCGACGACGATCATGAGTAGAGCAGCTACGCTAATGATATTCATCTTGATTTATTCTGCAGTTAATAGTAATGGTTGCAATTATGAGACTCTTGTAGTAGCACACTCTTTGCTGATCACCCTCATTTTAGCTCCCAGTATGTTTCACAGTATTAACGCGTGTTCTTAAATGGATGAAACGCGGTACTAGAATATCTCGTGATATTGATATAAGAGAGGCGACTTTTGCTAAAGACTTGGCGGCGGCAAACTGCCCCCAGTGTATTAGTATGGTTGGATATCAAGATAATATATTAGATTATATAATAATGAGAGCAGCAATGGACTCTTCTTCATATATCGGCGTGTTACATGATCGAAGAAGACATATGAAAAAGATGGTGGTCGATAGTAGTAGATGTGTGTCGATTGTTGAAGTAGAATTGCAATACTTGAATCTGAGATATCTAATTACAACTCAATAAGTCAACAAACTAAAAGTGTGCACAAGATGGCCACCTACATCATTTGTGTCATCATTGCAATAACAACGTCCCATCAAACTGTGTATGGTTTCTCTACCCCTCGTAGTACGACATTACCATCCACAAACACTAAAACTGCAGTAGTAAAGTTGAGGATGTAATTGCATCATCACTCGGGGGTGCATTAACAGGCGTTGCCGCTGGATTATATACCGATATTGCCACTGACGTATTAAGGGATACAGACCTACCACCATTGGCACCCCCCGCAGTACTAGGCGTGGTCTTAGGTGCAAGTGCATTCGTCGGCGCATAACTTCATCGGATCAGCAGTGAAATTCATCTTTGGTAAACCAATCTTAGGTATTAAGACTAGGATTACTAATAAGATTACAGAAACTGTTGATGATATTAAGGAGAGGATAATGATGATTTACGAAGGGTTCAAAAATGAATGGCAATGATAGGGGCGGAAGAAGAACTCAAGTCAAAGATACTCAAGTTGGAATTGGGTTTACTTTCTAAGTCATCGTGTCCGTAGTAAGGAGATATTGTGATTAGATGTGGCACTTTACTGATGGATTGATGCTTGTTGAGGTGAGAAAAAAGTAATAGGTTTGGGATGAAAGAAGAGAAAGAAGATAGGAATAGTAAAGTTCGTCGGATCTTCAGCTAATCGATACCAACTACTACATTTCTAAATCTATTCCTTGATTGTTATATGTATTCCTCAATATTCTATGACTATCCCAGCATGTCTCTCCTCTTCTCCTCTAAACCATACTTCTCTATGTCACTACACATAGATACCATTCTGATACGCCTCTCAGTTTCCATATAGTAGCTTCCTCTCTATTTAGTCCATATTTTAGCTATTGATAAACAGTATTATACCAACAAGGTTGAACACAATTGTATCTATTTTGCTTCTTCCGTCAAATGTATTACCCGCTGCCGATACTGCTATAACTTTAGTAGATATACATTTGTCACAATCACAATTTTCTGTTTCGTCTTCTACTTCCTCACAATCGGGATCAACTTCTGGTGTGTTCACTAGCCCGATACCAGCATTCATCCATTGTTGTATACCAAGCACATCATAAACATTTGTAAAACCACTCGTTTCCAATGTATCAGCTGCCCACTTTGATCTAACACCTGTCGTACAATACACAGCTATTGCACAACTCTTGCAATTGTTTATCCTTGTTGTATCTTTATTTTTATGTAATGATTCTATGAATGTTGCATTGGGTAAATGTCCATCATCCCATTCCTTTCGTTGTCTAACATCTAATAGTATTGTGAAGTTGCCTGTATACGGGGTGTGAGAGAGTAGAAAAGTTAAAAGAGACAATTATTGATGATAGTTTGAGAGTTGATAGTTTATACCTACTACACATACCATTGGCCCATAGCTCGGCTGCTTCGGCTGCATCATGAATTGTCGTATATGCTTGCACAACTAAGTATTTAAACCAATAGAATACAGAGCATATATGTCAGAGTAGTGACAGAGCAAGGATGATACAAATGCAAATCAAAACAATGACACATCATGTGTGCAAAAAATTGCAATAGGATACCATATATATATCTTCTACTTACTCGACGTGCCTATCAACACCAAAGCAATTGTAAAAAGAATTAGAGTATTATTCATGCTGCTGCCGTCGGGTGGGGAGTATTCTCTATTCTCTGATATTGTTTGGCCGCTCTCTACTGCTGTATTTATTTCGCTCAAGCAGTTTAGCCCATGGGAATAAAAAGATACTCCCTCATGATAAAGTTATCTAATAGTAGTAGGTAGATCCATGTTAAAGCGAGGTATTGTCGACAGAATAGCGGCCAATACTATAACACAATGAGCTCGTCTGATACCACAAAGAAGCGTAAGGTAGAGGGTAATAACAATGTAGAAAGAGGAGGAGATACGACATTGTCAGCCGCCGAGGAGAGCGGAACAACATTGTCTGCAATTTTAGCTGAGATGAAAGATATGAAATGTAAACTATCTCGTATGGACGAGTTGGAGAGTAAATCAACATTGATGCAGAATGAGATTAATTGTATGAAACAAAGTGTATCACATGTTAAAGAATTGGAGAGTAGATCAACTTTATTACAGAATGAGTTAGATATTACAAAAAGACAATGCAACTTTTTACAAAATGAAATGAATGGCATGAAAGACAAGTGTACATATCTCGAGACTAAATGTGATTCATTGGAGAGATCAGTAGAGATATTGAGTAAAGAGAGTACATGGGAGTATTCCGCACCAGAAATACCCGAAAGCCATTGGGATAACCTTGAATTTGATGAAGAATACATTGAAAATATGTTAGAATTAGCGAACGGTATCAAAAGGTTTACTTGTGAATTAAGAAGTGGGGAGTATCATGAGATTAGCCTAGGAGAAGAAACAGATGAAGACATTTTAAACGGTGGTAGATTTGTGCAACATGATGATATTCTACTTCCTCACTGGAAAGAATTAGCCAATGCAATACAGCTTAGTCCTTCAAATGCCTTTGAATCAAAAAGATTTATATTACAAAATGTCCAACTAACATCTTTGGAGATGGATTTGTTGAGACCAGCCTTGAAAGGTAAACTCTTCAACACGTTATACTTAGAGAATAACAACTTCGTCAATACTTCTGAAGGAGTCACGTTTGCAGTGGAGGTCATCAAAAGTACATCTCAGCTAAAGAAAATTTGTCTGGTGAATAATCAACTCGAGACTATGGATAATGTTAGTTTGGTGCTCGATGCTGTCATTAGTCACCCTTCAATTGATTGTATCCGCCTTGAGAATTGTCTGGGAGGGGATATCAATAGTTATCAGATACTGTGCTCCCTCATTGCAAGTAAAAAACCTTTCTCATCAATTGACCTCGATAATAACAACCTACAAAGTGGGGGTGGCACTGCAATACCAGACTACATTGCTAGTAATCCTCCACTCATAAGTCTGTTTTTGTCACATAATAGGCTGAATGACAATGATGCTACACTGATTGCCCAAGCATTGAAACAGAATACCAATCTAGAACGCATCCATTTGAATAATAATTGCTTCACTAGTAATGGAACGGAGGCAATATCAAAAGCTGTCTATGATCCCACAAGTCTAAACTCTGTTTTCGAATGTAACCACATTTGCCAGATTGATCTTGATGGGATCTTCTGGGATCTTCCTCTCGCGTGCAAGAATACAGACCCTAAGAATTCAAAAACTAAAAGGAGTATGAAGATGCATTACATTTTATCCGAGAGGAATAAGGAAGGAAGTAACGTGCAGCACTTGAATACAGAGTTTGATGAAGATGAGGACTCTCTGAAACTAGCCCCCAAAGTATTGGAGAGTATTCAGCTGGGTAAGTCTGAGGTTATTTATAAAAATCTCCCATATAACTATTCCTATGGGAGATTTGTACCCCCGATGTCAATTATGTATGAGGTGCTGCGTGGTTGGAAGATGCCTGAACTTTTTGAGCGAGCTAGTGGTCGGTAAAAGTAAGTTGAATATAGGATGGGATATACTAAATACTAGCTTAGCTCTTAATAAGTTAGTTGTCCATATTCTTCTCCTCTTTCTGTCTCTTGATCTAGTGGAATCATTCATCTTAAGCAATTGCAAATGATCACTATACCTTCTCTTCTTTTACCACTCTCATCTAATAAAAGCAGCACCAACCAAAGCACTAACAATTAATATCAAACCCAAGAACGTTCCCAACACCAATCCACCTTTATGTAAGCCCCAATAATGCCGGTAGTATTGTTCACTAAATCGATCGGTACGATAATCATCACATATTATCCATCCAGCGGATGACGATGTTGATGCGTTATTGCTACTGTCGTTGCTATGTTCACTATTATTTGATATAGTAGATGTGTCAGATATTATTGACATGTCAGAATGATCAGGTGATAGTAGGATACTACGTTTTTTCTTCCATGATGATAGGTGATTTAATGTACGCTTTGTTTCTATTGGACTGAGCCGGGGCATTGTGCTGTTTGTCTAAGATGAATGTCTTATTGTATGTATTGCAATATGTGTGTGATGCCTAAATGAAGGAGGAGATGATAGCATATAATGAGTGGAAGAAGAATAAGTTGTGACAACGACTGACGTTGATGTCATGTTAATCAGATTTGAACACAAGATGTGCTCACTTTTTTTTGACACCCCCCCCCCACCTAAAACTTACCTCCCTCTTTCCACCGTTAGTAGAACTATTTAATTATTGCAATATATGCTGATGTCTAAAGGAAGTTAGGGTTGGCATATAGTGATGAGGGGGAAAAGAACAAGTATATGACACGACATTCGATGAGTTGACAAACATGCGTGCTCACTTTTTTGACACCTCCCCGATCCGATCAACTCACCTCCCTATTTCTGCTATTACCAATGTGGCGTGATATTTATCTGGTTTGTAATGTATAGCGTCTTGATTATGATTGCTAGCGCCGACGGAAGTGACATCATTTTGTTTTTTTATGACAGCTCAGATTTCCGTTTTGTCGCTTCTGATTCACATAGACCTCAGTGTCGTTGTGACTCTTATTGTCGTAATCGAAATGCACATAAAATCTCACAAGTTGTATGCATGATTTAGTGGTCGTAAGATGGGCCTTTATGGTATTTGGTGGATAGATATGCTACATATAAACCATATCTTAGTTTCTCCGATATATACATATACACAACTACTAGCTTACTGTTAACCGGATTTGCAAATCGATATACACTGTCTACTGCAATACAATAACAATGGGCTCATCAACTCACTCAGATAATGAATCAGTCTATTCTAATGATCCACCATCTATTGCAAGTCGGGGTAATAATGACGATGCATCATCCATCGGAGCACAATCATTACTATCCTCCTTAGCCGAGATCCCTTCAAAAGCAAAACGTCGTCAAATGAAACAATCCCGTACTGCAAATCATCGTGAACGAAGTAATAGTAAACAAAGAGATGCAGATGGTAGTGTAGTTAGATCACGATCTCGGCATAATTCACGTAAAGATCCTGAATATAATGATGATGAATCTACAGTAGCATCAAATACTATTGCAAGTGAATCTGTATTCACTGCCAATATAGTCGAAGAAGGTCGTCACTCTTCCTACCGTTCTTCCCGAGGTAATTCTAAATCACGGTCATCTTCACGGGGTTCTAAACGAAAGAAGAAAGAATTATGTACAACAAATTGTTCACCATTCAATATATGTTCCGGTGTACATATTAAAACATTAATATTTTGTATATTGGGTACAACCGCTATTATGAAGTTAACATCCAATCCACCTGTTATTAATAGTTCACATGGTGTTTCCGGTGATAATAATAGTGGAGGATTGGGTAGTAATGGATTGGAAAGTACAGTATACGGTGGTGAAAGTATGCGTGATTTAAAGAGTAATTTAAGAGGTAGTAGTACTGTTAGTGATGTATTAGATATTGATGGCGTTGTTAAGCCTACGTTTAATGATGGGAGTGATGAAGAAGAGGGAGATAGTGAAGATGTAGACGAGGAAGGAGATGAGGATGAAGAGGAAGGCTCGGGAGATAAAGAAGAGAATGAGGATGATACGGATGAATTAAACGAAGCATTTGACCCACCCGAAGATATTACCGAATCACAACAAGAACAATTCAATCAACAACAGCTTGGATCGTTAGGAACGCCAATTGAACAAAAGCCGAATTCATTAATGTCATCACCCGCTGCTAATTCATTATTACAATCGGATGTACCACCCCCTCCTTCAATCGAGGAGGATGCAATTGAGACAACAATTGATGGCGGTGAGGATAGTGTGCAACAAGAAAACGCTGTTGGGGATGTGAATGCACTTGCTACTAACTATGAGGGAGGAGGATTTACCTCTCAATTACAATTACCTCAACTGGCTACTACTACTCAACAGCAGCAGATGACGGGGTTAGTAAGCTCGGATCCTTCATTGACTGGTCAGCCACAATTTGCAGTAGGTCAGACACCAGTACTTGGTGCTGATGGCACTGTTCAATCTCCCTTATTACAGACACAGCAGGTTCAAGGAGGTGCCGCGGTTAGTGGTCTCGGACAAACTCAGACAAGTCTTCTACAACCCCAGCAGCAACAGGTCGTCGGTCTTTCACTTCCCGGATCTGCCCCTGTACAACATCAACAAGATGCAAGTTCTCAATTACTACAGTTGCAAATCTCACCAACCGGTGGCCTTACCCCCAGTAGTACTGGTGGTGGAGTGGATGTAAATGCCGCACAGCAAAGATTAGATGAACATGCCTCGAATGGTTTCGATGTTGAAAGTGCACAAGCCAAACTTAAAAAGTTACAAGATTTACAGGCTCAATTGGCTGCACGCCAGGCTGCTCAACAGCAGCAGCAGCAAATGGTACCAGCTAGTGGAGTTGCTGGAGTTGCTTCTCCCTTGTCTCCTTCCCTTAATGGAGGAGATGCCGCCGAACCTCTGGCACAATCTGCTACTCAAGAACAACAAGTAGCTCCTCCAGTAGATACCGTCGGATCATCTTTAGGTGCATTTGATCCAACATTGTTTCAGCCACCAGTTGCTGATCAACAACAGCAACAACAGGTTCAAGATGCACCAAATGGAGGAGGAGAGTTTGCTGCCCCATCTGTACAGCAAGATGGACCTATTATTCAAGAACAAGCCGCGGTGGCAAGTGAATTGGAGCAACCTGCTATATCATTTGAAGTGGCAGCACCAAAAGCTGAATTTGATCCATTTAGACCTGTTTAGGACATTATAGTGTACCATGAACATAATTAGGAGTGTATATAAAAACACTATGACAAGTTGTGCATATCATATGTCTCTTTTCTCAAATCACAGCTACCGGTCTCCAAATACCAACCAGTATTGCAACTACTTATTAATTAGCAACCTCATTCTGGGAGACTGTTGGTAGTAAGGCACATAGTCTAATGTAGTATATTAAGCTTAGATAATTTACCTAACAATACTCTAGCATTTACTAATTATATGTAAACATATGTGTTTGTTATGCTTAACCTATCGATCCTGAGCAGCGTGATATTTCTCCTGCATTGCGTTGATAGCGTCCCTATCCTTACTTTTCATAAGATCCTTTGCTGTCTGGAATGCACGGAGGGTTTGCGTCAGGTCCTCTTTTGTTAGTAACTTGTCTCTGTATGCCTTCATCAAACCGTCCATTGATTGTTGATCACCTGCACTAGCTGCTACTTTGCAATGCCTGACACTTTCATCAATGTTCCTTCTTTTTCCATGATACAGAGCAAGGTATTGGTGAGCTGATACTGATCCTTTCTTTGCACCTACTTCATAAAATTTCAATGCTTTTGATTTATCTTGTTCCACTACTATACCTTCGTCATAACGGCATCCAATGTTAACGAACGCATCGGCATGACCAAGTTCGGCCGCACATATACGCATTTCAAGTGATTTGGTATCACTTTGCAATATCTCCTTCCCGTTTTTGTATCGCTCGGCCATTTGCATAAATGCTTCTGGATTCTTCTTCTTCATTAACTTTTTCAATGCTTTGATGTTATTCATCATGCCATGCTTTCTGAGTGGTGCCTCCTTGGAGATCTTGTTAGTTTGCACTTGGCGCATGGTATCCTATGGTATCCTTTTGGTACTTACTCTCATAAAAACATAAACTTATTCGGAACTAGATAGTAGGAGGTAAGAGGAAGATGTTGTCGTCCAGCGTGTGATTTGAATATGAATATAGGATCACCCGCCATTAATTGCAATAGTGGGTCGGCTGGCACTTCAACAGAGCCATCCCCTGGCAATAACCTCCCGCCGTTATTTGTATTTGGTCAAAATCAAGATGGTGCACCTCATTTCAGTCAAAATATAATAGCACAGGCCTCCACCACATCCAATAACAATACTAACAATGTATCAAACAATAGTAGCACCCAATGTAATACAAATTACGCATTCACTACACCTTCAACTAAAAATAACTCAACCAATGATAAAAATGGTGTACCTTATCAACAACAACCAACATCATTTGAGGCTGTACGTGCACCTTGGGACCAAGGCGGTAGTGCACATATCTCACGCCTATTTGCTTTGTCAAATAATAGAACCAATGGCAATATAAGTAGTAATTATATTACCAGTAGTAGTAGTAAGAAGAGAAAGGACAGGGGTAGTACTGATAGTAGTGTATCATTAAGTAATAGTATCCAAAATAACAACATCCAACAAGAATTACAACAACCTGAAGAGGCTGATGATTTACGTATTGGAAACATTGCAAATCTTCATAAAATTATCAAATTATTACCTTCTCAACATTCTAAAACTGAAACAATTGGGTTGATGTGTCTTCATTCTATTGTTAATATGCAGATTGGTAAATTGATATTTAATGATAATAATAATATGTGGCTTGTCATGGATGACAAATACCTACTGACAACGAATGATGATCCCAGGTACACTGGATTAGACTTTGAACCAACATCAGAAGTGTATGGAACAAGTGTTAAAGATTTTCTTGAGGAGGTTTATGCACATGTCATAATGAATGAGAAATTGTTAGTTGAGTTATTGGGTGGTAGTAAAGAGGCATATCTAATCCTCAATCATATATTCGCTCAAAGAGCGCTTTATCAGCAGGAGCATTAGAAACTATCCATAATGCAAACTACGATCAATACAGGACGGACGGAGTCGTCCCATTCATTAGTGAGGTCCGATACCTACGTGAAGGAATGTAGATGCATCAAGGGGTTGTAGGAAGTCTTCATCTTCATCTCTACTAGCGGTGGTTGATTTATTTTATAGAGATTATAACTTGTAAACTTTGTGTTGTGATTATGAACAACTAGATTCGTCTGAATATGAAGTATTGTCATTGTAGTACTCTACAGATTACCTAATTTCTTGGATGGCATCATTCTGTTGACAGAAGGGGCACTTATGCTCTTCAATTGTTTTTGATACACCTTTTTTGTTTAGGTCTGTCTGCATATGTTTGTAGGCGCATCCATTACAGATAGTCTTTCCGCAGCAAAACTTGAACATTGATTGATTTCTATTGAATGGAAGTGGAATAAGACATATCGGGCATTCCTCTTTTTCGGTGATTGGTGCAAAGATATCAATGTTTGCCGTCTCGGTTTGTGCAGTGGAGAGTAAATTATCAAGCCGTGCCTCTAATTCTAATGATGCCATTTGATTGAATTGATATAAAGTTGATAAATTGATGTGCCTTACTTTGTGTATGCAAAGCCTATTTCTCTTGCTTGATGTACTACAGAGTAAATGCACACCAATATCGTCGTATATACCCCAACGTTCCTCTTGATGTGTAAATGAGGATATGCCGTCCGCTTATTTGATACTAACAATATTATACTAAAGCCAACCAATGATACATTTATAGGTACACCAAACAAAAGTTGCAACTCAATGTTGTTATTTTATGGTTTAAAGCACAGCCAACTTCACCGCCACTGGATATTCAATTACCTACTACTAAAGAAGAAGAAAAACTACAATATGATCTTCAATTAATCATAATAGGAGGTGCAGCAACAAATGATAATATAATAATATCCACTTTGAGACAAAACCACCTCACAATCCAAGTGCACGCCACTCGATAGGTAGACCAACTTCACTCTCGGTATAGACCAAGAACCTTTTCGAATTCGAAAGGGCCCATTTTGAGTGACCTGAATACCGTATTGAGAGGTATCCTATTTTCAAGGTATCCTTCTCTCCTTCCTTTCGGCCTACATACGGATAGTAAGGGGTTGCGCCGACGTATCCCATTCGTCCAATACATAACTCTCGGTTCCGATACTCGGCAAATCGATGCATCGATAGCATCACTACCATCCCGTTGAGTCTCAAGTTCCAGAAGAATCGCTGTGTATAACCAGAAATGATAGAAGTTTATGCATTGAATTACACTATTGATTCTATTTAAGTACATAGTTAATACTGTTTTCCTATTAGTTATTAATGCAGTGTATGATTTCATATATTATATCAATTCAATTATTGTATTAGATCTATTTAGTACTGTTTATCCCTCCCATTTTGAGCAGGATATGTTACAAAACATATGAAATGTCACCCCCCATATCCCCCATTACGAATAGATACGCATTCCATTGCCCCCCTTTAGCAGTATTTACACCACCCCCTTTAACTGTTTGTATATCTTTCCATTTAATACGGTTGATTGTTGTATGTGGTGCCTTCTATTGCAATAGATAGGCACTTATCACTCAAATCATATCATTCCCCCCAATAAAAAACACCAATCTATCATATTACCTTCACAATCATATAAACTAATCCTCAAACATTACTTCCGATTATATACCAATTAATGGTGTCTTTAATCTATTGCAATGGTTTGGGGGGTGTTTATTGTTGTGTCTGAGAGGTGTAATAAAACCTCTCTATTTTGTATTGTAATACCACTTAATAATTTTGC
>Ga0214477_101285_pt1 | contig 12866 bp, 8 predicted proteins | sample M1_20Mar14CPVII9_FD_165058 | JGI IMG/M metagenome (GOLD analysis project Ga0214477, IMG submission 165058) | Marine eukaryotic communities from Monterey Bay, California, United States - M1_20Mar14CPVII9sort6BwellC16 | ecosystem: Environmental > Aquatic > Marine > Unclassified | place: USA...
CATTATCAGGATAGTTCGTGTATCCGACAGCATTGGCACCACGTAAGAGCATTTGAAATGGAACATCAGGAACTTTCTCCCTCAAACTCTCAAGACGTTCCCATGGACATTCATGTAAGAAGCGCATGGCAACATCGAATGTAGCACCTCCCCACATCTCAAGTGAGAATGCATTTGCCAAGGCAGTGTTTGTATACTCGGCACAACGTTCCAATTCTTTAGTACGCATACGAGTAGCCAGTAGACTCTGATGAGCATCTCTCCATGTAGTGTCCATCAATAACAATCCTTTGTGTTCACGAACAGCCTTGGCATAACCCTCCGGTCCCTCTGCCAATAGAATCTTCCTCATACCTCCAGTACTTGCTGGTGTACCCTCTGGAAGTGTAAGAATCTTGGTAGTATCCACACTATGGTCAAAGTTGATCTTGGTAGGGTCGGCACCCAATTCTGGTGGATGACCATTGATAGCAAGATTGGCAAGGTAGCGAATAAGACGTTCCTTCTCACCAACCTTACGTTGATCACTCTGTTCATCGGATGCAAAGTTCCATTTACTTTCACTAATCTGTTTAAGGCCTGGATTCTCATCAATAAAGCCAGTGGTGACAATACCAGTTTCAAACTCGGGATGTGTCAATACATTCAATAAGAAAGGAATGTTGGTCTTGACACCACGAATACGACATTCAATAAGTACACGCTTCATCCGGGCTACAGTCTCGGCAAAGTTTGATCCTTTAGCGATATACTTGACGATCATCGAGTCGAAGTATGGTGTAATTGTCAATCCTGAATATCCAACACCATCCACACGAATACCCGCACCAGCGGAGTGACGGTAGAGTGAAATCATACCAGTATCGGGTGCAAAATCTCTCTCTGGATTCTCGGTCGTTACTCGACATTGAATGGCAACGCCTCGTGGTTGAATATCCTCCTGTTTGAGACCAATCTCATCGAATGTGGCTCCTCCGGCAATTCGGATCTGTGTCTGTACAACATCAATACCTGTAACTTCCTCAGTTACAGTGTGTTCGACCTTTTGAGTGGAGAGATAAGTGAGTGTGATGGGTGGGATATGATTAGTATTTTGCAATGGTGGTATATTTTGTGATGGAGAATATTATAATCTATGCCCTCTCAAACACACATCAAAAAGTACAAACTGCTCACCTGAATACGTGGATTAACCTCAATAAAGTATGGACGATTCTCCTTATCAACGAGAAATTCAACAGTACCCGCATTCTTATACTTTGCCTTACTTGTTAAATCAACTGCATACTTGTGTAACTGAGCACGTAATTCATCTGGTAAACTCCATGCCGGTGCCATTTCAATTACCTTTTGGTATCGTCGTTGGATGGAACAGTCACGTTCCCTGTTTAAAGCAATGATTGAGACAGATGTATGGTAGGGGTTAGAGGTATATGCTAATACATATAAATTATGCACATATGATATGCACAAAAATATAAATGACATTAACTTACCACAAGTGGATAACACCACCCTTCCCATCTCCAATAATTTGGACCTCAATATGACGAGGCGACTCCACAAATCGTTCAATAAAAACAGATCCATCACCAAACGCCGCCAATGCTTCACTACTAGCACTTTCAAAGAATGGGATTAAATCCTCCCGGTTACGTACCACTCTCATACCTTTACCACCACCACCCATGGCAGCTTTAATAATAACTGGTAATCCCACCTCATCAACGAATGCATTAACATCATCGGCATTAGTACATGCATCACTTCCCGGTACTACCGGTACATTGGCTGCAATGGCAGCCTCGCGTGCACTTGTCTTATCACTAAAGGTATTTAAATTTTCAACTGTAGGACCGACGAATGTTAATCCTGCATCAGCACATGCCTGTGCAAATTGTGGACTTTCGGATAAGAAACCATATCCAGGATGGATGGCATCCACTCCACTTTTCTTAGCAATGTTAATAATTTGTGGTATATCGAGATATGCACTGATGGGTGTGGCACTTTCTTCTTTTTCTAATACATAGGATTCATCGGCACCCCATCTATGTTGTCCATATCGATCTTCCTCGACGTAGATTGCTACCGAGCCCATGTTTAATTCGGTCGCGGCACGTTGAATGCGGACTGATATTTCAGCACGATTTGCTGCCATTACCTTTTTGAAGGGTGGTGGTGGAAGTTTGTTGGCTGTGATTGTTTGTGGTTTAGTTGTTGTTGATGTTGTTGTGACATCTTCTTCTGTTGTTTGTTCAGTTGCAACATGTAATTTTGACTGTTGTTGTTGTCTGCTTTCATATTGATAACGAGTAGTACTCGGTATAGTTTGACGAGTATTACTTATTGTTGATGGTGATAGGAAAGCATTGCAATTGTTGATTGTTGTTGCAACTCCTAACAAGACAACCGCAAGAGCAGCGGGTTGAATGATGGCCATTCTATTTAAAGTGCGTATGGGTACAATCTATATCGTCGCTTATATTACAGGTATTGAGAAAGTATATGGAATAGATGTGTCACCAAACAATGAGAAAGGAGAGTACATAATCATCTAATTTTTGTGGCTCCGGTGGTTATGAGAGTGTAAGAAAACTAAATCGGACATTAATACCAAAAGCGAACAATAGGCCTTGTTAGTAATGTGGTAACTACTATGTAGTATTGGTATGTAGTAGTTCAAAGGAGGGTCCTTGCATCATGTCAAACGTTCGTAAATATCTAATGATTACATTATAATGTTGTTCAAGAATTGCCGCAAATTGAGATTGATATGTATCCTTTGATTTTGTAGGACCTACCTCTGCGCCTCTTGCCCTTGCTCTCTTGTCTCTGCAGTTCATGAATCAACATTTCATAGCAATTCTCCATTGTCATTAGGATCATCAGATGCAAACCATTCTTTGGGTCTTTCCGGCATTATCTTCTTATCTATACATCCACCCTCATCATTGTTGCCATTGCAACTTGCAAAGGACATTACATTACAATCATTGAATGCATTATCTAAATATCGTAGTGCATCAACAGCATCTTCCCCACGACAATCACGAGGTTGTACTGATACTATTGTTTCATTGATAAATGGTATAACTCGATATAAACCATTAGTTGGATTCAATCGTTTCTCAGATGATATTGTTCGATCATCATATGCATGGAAGCTATTGCCAAATATAATTATAGACTTGTTGCTACTGTTCTCGTGGCTCGATGGATCATTGGTTGGTGAAGTATTATCATCTTCTGTAGTGGAATCTTTAGTACACTTTTGTTGTTGCCTTGGAAATATATAATCCCAATGTGCCCAAAGGACATTGCTATACAATTGCATGGGACAGTGCGGCATGTAGAATAGTGTATGTAAACATTCCGTATCCACGTCAGAAGAATCTGAAACTGCAGATGTTGAAGTATTTGATGGCACTGTATTGGTACTACTACTTGGTTGTTGCTGACGTTGCTGTATTAGTTCTTGCCGCATTGATTCCACACTTCGTTTGCCAAATTCATTTGAAGTTAGGACATATATGTGAAACATACTTTCCAATAACTCTTTCTCTATTGGTAATATACATGGTTCATAATAATAGATTGGGACTTGTGTTTGATCGTACTCAAATGAGTCAGTGGTGGTGATAGTTGCGGCGTCACTTGTAGTAGTAGTAGGTTGATGATTAGTGTCGATCATGGTCGTTGAGTGTTGTTTGGCAAGAGCAGCACGCCTTCGTATGAGTAATAGACATGCCAATTGAAGTATAGACGCATGATAGTTCCCTTTTGCAAAGTTACCAATACCATATGCTACAATTTCTCTTATATGCAATGTACTACCGACTGATTTGTCATCCTTAATTGTTGTATTCGATTGCAACTCATTATTAGTATTGGTTGTAGACGAAGCAGCTACAAGTGAAGATATCAACCGATGAGTAAATAAACCACTACCCATTTGTATCTGACTCTCTAATGCTTGTATACATTCTAATACATTGTGTTTTATTCGTTCTCGTTCTATCAACTTTTGTTCATCTGTGCAATTACTATTTTCATGCTCTTCGCTATTATTATGTACCGTTGCTCCGTATAGACCACTCACGGTATGTTTATCTTTTCGATTTCGATTTTGATTCTTATGCTTAGGTTTGGATCCCTTTCTTTGAGGAACAAACGTCCATTCCTCATCACCCATATTGATTGTAGGTATAAATTGAATGTGAAGTTGAAACTGCACTTTAGAGGTAGAGTTTGTAATTTGCAATTTACTCCCTCAAATATCAACTGTCGTAAACAACACTCTATATATCAAACGCATAAGATGAAGATGTAAAGGGTAAGTCAGATAGATACGATATACAACTCTATTATGAGTCCGCAGTTATTATCATCAACTTCAAACTCTCATAATTTTTATTGTTTTTGGGCTTTGGGTGCTAACGACTTGTGATATGCCACTATCTCATCACAAGATATGTATTCCTATATGCTATGCAATACGGGATTGATTAATTGATGAGCAAACACTATGTATTACATCCGATTTCAATTGATGGAAGTCCTATGAGGCAACTACGGACAGACATATCTTTTTTGCAAATTTGCATTGTTTAGATAGATTCGAGGCAATCTCTGCTCTCGTCAATTAGACACTCGATGCTGCCAACATACCATCTTACTCATTTTTTAATGCTCTTTCGAATAGTAGTAATCATATCGTCAATAGGTATTGAAGGAAATGAGAATTAGAGGATACTCTTCATTGGTATCCTTTGACATTGGAAAAAAAGAGAAAAAATATAAAAGATTCTCTCTCTCTCTAGAGTTGCTCAGGTTTTAATAAGTAGGTGCTGATATCTGATTAGGTGATTGACAATCCTTATTATAATGGTGGACGTTTGTATTGTAGGAGCAGGATTGAGTGGTGCCTACGCTGCTCGAAAACTACTATCAAGCGGTAAGAGTGTTACAGTTATCGAAGCTCGATCACGAGTTTGAGGACGTCTCTTATCAAACAGAAGTGATCTTGGCGGCCAATGGGTATGGCCAAGACATGAATATGTTATGAATCAATTTCTACAAGAGATGGATATTCAAACTATACCAATGCATATGGATGGTGAAACTTTTATACGAACAAGTGATGGGAAGAGGCATGTTCTCCCGAATGGAGAGAGTGAACGGTATGCAGCTTGTGGTGGGGGGGCTGTTCGTATATGTGGTGGTGCTGATGGTATGGTTAACAAACTACTGAGTGATGATTCAAACTTAACTATGCATTTGGGGTCAAAAGTGGTTCGTATTGAACACAATAATGATAACAAGTTGGTGAATGTGATATACAAAAAGAAGTCAGAAACAAATGATGAAGGAGAAGAAGAGATCATACGCTGTCAAGCATGTATCATAGCGGCACCTCCAAAACTAATTGCAAACACAATTGAATTTAACCCTATATTGCCAAAGGCCAAGATGGACGCAATGCTCTCAACACCAACATGGATGGAGAGCTATGGAAAAGTCTCAGTATCATTTCCTACTAATTGGTGGCGAGAGAGCAATTATAGTGCAATATCTATTGATCAAGTTGGTGCCGTTAGTACATGGTGGGAGGCATCATCTGGAGTTGATGATGGTGATCATCCTACATTGGCAGGGTTTGCAACGCAACAACATGGTGCAAAGTTAATGGAAGATATGGAGGCCAATGATCTCTACAATCATATCATAGTCTCATTGAAACAAATATATGGTATTGATCCGGAAAAGGATATACAACAAAATGCAGAGATTGCAATAGAGGGTTCTGCTGATAGAGATGGTATAAGCATATCAAAGGGTGATATCACAGTGACATATAAAAGTTGGCTCAAAGATTCTTATACAAATGATGGAACATGCACAGACGATATAGCCGTTACAACAACTGATTATGGGGATAGTCAATTGCAGCAAAACGTCGGGTCTCTTTTATTCTCGGGCACAGAAACAAGCCATGGCAGTGGACACATGGAAGGGGCAATCATAGCAGGCAATCGAGCAGCAGAGGAAGTATTGAAACACTTAATTTAACTAAGTATTACTTTATGCTCTTACTTTTGCTCCTGTTGTGCTGCCCTTTGCCCAATCTCGTCGATATATCGTTTTGCAAAGACTTGGAAGTAGTATGTTGCCCCATTAGACAAGGCAATTATGAATACAACAGTTAGATACAATCCATGGAGAACTATAGAATGCCAAAGCAATGGACATATGATAAACGTTGTAATTGTATACACTGCTTGAATCAAAACAAATGTTGGTAGTTGGTTGTGTTCGCCAAATATACTCAACAATTTGTATGATGATGAAGTCTTCTTTCTTGTCATCCATCTTAGTGATGTCATTATATCTGTATTGTACTCAAGCTTTCGTTTTGATATCACTTCCGTCTTGATTAGATATATTGTTTGCCAGATGACATAGTACAGGAATGGATTCCAATAAAAGTCATATATATTGCTTGATATTGTTCCGTCCATGTCTTCGATTAATTTGTACTCCTTCGTCTCGAGCTGATTACCCCAACGTTGACAAAAAGTCACCATTGAAGGTAGTATATGTATGAACATTGATGTCATCTTATCCATACTATGAAAGACGAGGCTGTTTCGCCACATAACTATTGCAATACACAATGGCCCATTGGATATAGAAAACATGACCTTCCTCAACTCAATATCGTTTGGATATTTGTACATTTGAAGTAGCAGTAGTACTTGTGCATAATAGCAAAAGTCATACATAAAGTAATGATATAGATCACTTTTGTATATAACATATCGTGCCAACATTAGTGGTATGAGAAGTGCTGTATACAACTCACTCATTTTGTCGGGGGCAACTAACAAGACCGCTTCAATAATCATGATTGTTAATACACCACAAACAAACGATAATTTGTCCCGAGTAAGAACTACCTTTGGTTCTGACATTAGCTGCTTAAACTTCTTTCGTCTTGCTTTAATCTTTGTTTCTAGTTTCTTTCTTTGTTCATGTGCCATTCTTCGAAGTCTTTTTTGCTTGCTTTGTTCTTTTATTGTATCATTATTGTTGCTGTTTGGTTCTGACGCTATAAACTCTTGGAGCTCATCTTCTGCTGCAGTTGTTGTTGATGATAACTCGCTACTTTCGATCATATCATCATAGTATATAACTTCCATGGCATCAAAGTAATCCATGCTACCATCGAGATTTGTTACCTCGGTGCTCATGATAATTGATTTTCTTTACTAGTATGAGAGGAAGGGTACTGATAATGATTGATTGTTATTCTACAGATAGAATATCGTATGAGTATGAATCCAACACTTCTATTCTAAGGTATCGCCGCACTCCAACAAAGTTGATGGTACAATGTGTATACAAAAGCAACTGCTAATCAGAATAGTCCGTCCAATAGGATATCAGGAGCTATATACTGACATTACATATCAACAGCAATGAACTCTTCATGAAATTGCAAATTATCAAAAGACTCCCATTTATGGCATGAATCTTTGCAATTGCCTAGCATACTAGATATGTAGCAAAGAGATACAAAGCTATGCAACTTGCTGCTATTTGCTATTTGACATACACGCCAACCATCTACTAATTGCAATATACTTATTGGTTGATATTGTACATTCACAGTTCACCGTTATCGTTGCATTTAAAATCAACTCATCATATTATCGACACAAGAGATCAGACACACGTGCAACTTTCAAAATCAATAATAGAATAGATAAACATGTCAAGTGAAAAGACACCCTTAATATCTAGCGGACCGCCACCATCATCATCCGGTGGTGCCGCCGCTACATCTGATTCTGGACCAGCGGTACATTACTTTCTAGAAAGGACAAATTCAAATGTATCACAATTTAATAATAACAATACTACCAACACAGATGCTGAAGAAGTTGATACATTACCTGAAGGGTCCATTCCTGAGCAATTTCAACCACGTCCGGTATCAGTCTCAGGTGATGTAGCTGTAGGATCATTAGCTGGCTCATCAAAGAGTCCTCGTGGTTCTAAAAAGAATTGGTTTAATTTCTTTAAAAATATTCGTCGAAAGTCAAATGCCTTTGCTGCTACCGGTGGTACTACTACAGTGATTGATTCATACCCCCGATCGGCACCTGTTAAGATTGATCCAAAGGTATTCTTTGCAAATGAACGTACATTTCTAGCATGGATGCATGTTTCTGTGATATTAGCGGGAGCAAGTGTTGCAATTGTTGCATTTACGGATGCCGATACTCAATCTGTACCGCATCAGTTGTATGGTGTGATATTGTTACCTGTTTCAATTGCATTTATTCTATATGCCATGACACAATGTAAGTTAATTTGGATGTATGCTATTGGTTTATGTATTTGGTGTGTGTTTTAGCTCACACATAATCAATTGCAAATATAACTTTACATTTTGATTTAGATTCTAGACGAGCAAGTATGATCAGACGTAAGGCACCTGGGCCATATGTAGATATCGCCGGGCCAACAGTTTTGACAGTGATTCTTATGTTATCTATTGTAACGCAGTTCAGTATCAAGCTATACACATTGATGTGATTTGAGTGGATGCTCTTTGATTTGGTCTAGTATGCTTCTTGATTGAGTGAGGGCATATCCCATTGTACAGATAGAATTTGATTACCATATCGCTGATAAAGTATTAAAAGCAAAAGGTAGTAATTACGGACTGATGGTCTATTCAGAAGATTAAAACAACGAAGTAAAGTTTGGCTGAGTTCAAAGATTCACACTCTCTCCCTCATCTCCTAGCCAAGGCTCAACAAAACAAAACAAATTGGAGTAGGATAATAGCACTTATGCCCATGCAGAATATCGAGAGGATCTAGACAGAGAGAGGCTCCGATCTAGAGTCTAACTCAGCAAACAACCGACAGAGATTAAGGATACCCTAAAGGATACCACATGAGAAATCTCAAGAGATGATTGATTTGTGTATCAGCAATCAGCAAACGAGATGATGTGTTGGTAGAGGACGATTGGTATTGGAATAAGGCACTATTTGTACTATCATTTCATCAACAATGGTGCTCTTATTCTCTTTCGAATGGTAGTAGCCTCGATGGCGACATTTAGTGCAATATAGGCACATCACCAACACGACATTATGAGGCATGCACTCATTATCTCCTCAGCTTGCAATATCCTCAATGCAATTGGGGGAATGATATTCTTCTTCTCCTTATTCCAATTCTATATACCAATGTATTATCTACCAGTCAGTATTCATGATATACAGAAACAAAGCAAGTTAAAGAATACACTCACAAAATCAAAAGTAGGCGGCTATGCTTCTAAAAAGGATGAAAGCAGTGTACTCAAATCGATGTTAAAGCGTGCCGAGAAGAGTAAGTCGGTATGCAAATTTGCAATATCTCAACACCGACATGTTAATAATACGCTAAATGATGTACAATTGAAGCCAGGAGGTATAGTTGATGCAATAAGACAATGGATACATTCTACAAATGAACATCAAGTTTGTCAAATGCCTCCAACAAAAAGCTGCAACACCAAGACATATACAATTATCATTATGGCACATAATACTGATCGATTCAAGAAGTTGGGTATAGCACTAAACGATGTGTTCTTGAAATGGAAAGGCGCTACAGAGATTGTGCTAGTATGGAATGCAAAACGCAGTGATTTGTTAAAGAAGAGTACTAATACCACAGACAACTCTTATAGCATTATCAAAGATATGCTTCAATGGAATATAAATCCTACGCATCCATTTAGAATCTTCTACGCATTTGAACATGGTCTAACAAACAATCTACTGAATAGATATCACCCATCGATTGCTCCAAGAAATGAAATGTTAGTCTATTTTGATGACGATGGGCCCTTCTATACTACATCTAAATTTATAATTAAGTCTGGCATAGAGTTGTGGAAGAGGAATTCAAATGTACAAGTTGGGAGCTATGGTCGAAGAGTTGCATTCACAGATGATAGAATTACCAAACAGTTAGATACAGTTCTCGAAAAGACAGTTCAACAAGCCATTACTAATGATATGAAACAGAACAAAGATAACTTTGTTCCTTTCTGTCGGAATGATAATGATGGTGAATATGAATATACTGACTCAAAGGCTGACTTTGGAAGTCATATCATCCTGCCTACTGGTTCAATTATACACAGAAATTATATGTGCTTTATATGGAATCCTGCCTTCAAAGAAGCAAGAGAATTCGTTTCGGAGCACATAACAAAACCTGACGATATGTTTGTATCTCTACTGATCTCACATTTGAGTGGTAGAGGTCCAAAACTTTATCCGAGGAAAAGGTATGCTGGATATATAAAAGGGATAAACGCAAGTAGTAGTACAAGCAACATAGCATCAAGCAATCATCGTAGACTGCTCTGGGAGAATACTGAAGGCTGGTTTCAGGTCAGAACAGATGCGGCCAACTCTTTGATGAGGTACTTTGGAAGCATCCCTCCTCCATCAGTTGGATGGTGTGTAGGATCACCGTATCTATTTCACAATGGATCGCGGTATCAGTGTAGTGTAGACTATCCTAAAGTAGAAACGCTACCGTGGATGAGCGAGTGGGGATCAAGCTACCATCAGTGTCCAAAGAAGAAGTGGAAGAAGAACAACAAGTCGAGACAGGCATAGATAGAGAATAATAGAATAGAATGTAAATGTAAATAATGTACAAAGAAAACACTGAAGCTAGAAGTAATTGAGATCAACAAGCTAGACAAAGCAAGATGAAGTAAGATTAGCAGGCATAGCTTGACAGGGAGAGGAGCTCCGAAGCAGGAAGGGGTACGTAAATAGTGATAAGAGAGGAGGAGTTTGACTTTGACCTGTCCAACTTTGCTTTGCAACTTAATTTGCGGTATCTTTTTTATGAGAGTTTACTCGTTCCTCGAGCCGTCCTTAGTATACCGCCGTCATATCTTCTAACCGACCCCTCCTTTGTGCAACATATCCCGTAGTTCATCCGTAGCAGTCTATCATATTTCTCTGGAAATGTTACCCGTAACACTTTTTTACAGAGAGCATGTACCGTGGGCTACATAGGAATCTGTAGAGACTGAGGGGTATCCAATTTTGTACCCGTATATCCCCTAATTGTACCCTTTCTGGCTGAGTTTTAGATGAGCCCGGTAACACTCTCTAACTACAACTCCGCTAAGAAATGTTACCAGATCAGCCTCAAGACGCTATAAGAAAAGTTAATCTTGGTAACATTTTCAACAGAGCCCCAATTTTGGTGGTATTGGCCCTTTAAACATCAAAAGAAGGGCTCAAGATTAGCAAATCGAAGCAACAATGAAGCGGCCTACTAATGGATGTTTAGTAGCGACAGTATAACAATAGCCACCCCTACACTGATCTAATACGATATATAGAAGGTATGCCCACCGCTAGTGACGTCGGTGATATGCTGAACGGCATGGAAGCAGCAATAGGAGGAGATGAAAATGAAGGTGTACCTGATGGTGCAACAGCATATACTCCAGCTATTGCCTACGCAGCCAACAACAATTGGATGATGCCACGGAATGAAAAGTACGAACATACTCTATGCGCATTTATGGCATTTATACATGGACGGCAAGAGAGGTATGTTAAGGGTACATTATTTACGAGAGAACAACTCCTACAAATTCAACCACAACATGTGCACGATTATCTTGCGAATAAAGCATTCCACAAGATTAACTTCTCAATCGATGCTGGTGATAGACCAATTCATGCCCGATCATCTCATTTAGAACAATTAAAGAAGGGTATTAGTTATTTTATGGTGGACAAAGATCCACACTATATGAATGGACAAGGCAATCCAACAAAACATAGTTCGCTACGAAAGTTAATTGAAACAGTTAAGTTATGTGAGGTGCGTGGGGAGGGAGCTCCTAGTAAAACTAAGCGAGCCATGACACTAGAAGAGTTTCAGATGGAGTTGAAAATGCTACGCGAGTACGGAGATAAGAATGCAGATTACAACTACCGTGTCAAGTATTGTGCTATGGCACTGTGGCAATATCATTTGATTGGTAGGATAGATGATGTATGCAACTTTGGTATGGGCAATCCTAAAGGTCACGGCACATTCGATTTCGCAGCTAAGACTAAAGTTCAGTGGTCTAAAAATGTGAGAGATGAAGCCAAATGCCCTGACCAAATTCTTTTAGGTGCAGAAGATCCGGAAAAATTTGTTGTGTATAAGTTTATTTATCTCAAAACATATTAGTTCATATCTCACACTCTCCTCTATCATATACCTATTCCCAGTAATAACTGCATTTTGATTCGAATGTCAATCTATTTAGAAACATATCTTGAATTGAATCCAACTTCTAAATATCTCTTCACTGCAGATGATAATGTGAAGGCTCCCGAAAGACTCAAGTCTACATTTACCAACAATCTCAGAGATAAGGTATGGAAGAAGCAACAATTTAAAGACTTGGCGCCGGAAGACAGCAAGGAAGGTGACATTGCTAGTCATAGTGGTCGTAAATGCCCAGCTGAGTATGCAACAAACTGCGGTGGCAGCACCAATGCAGTAGAGATACGAGGTCGATGGAAAGGCCAGAAGGGTGGCAGGGTTGTATTTCGGTATATCAACGTACAGCAACTGTATGAAGATGCGGAGATTGCTGGTTTACTTTGCCTCGGCGGCCCAGTTATGTATGTGGTATTGGATGGTATTACTGGTATAACAACTGAATGGCTATTTGAACATGTTGTGCCCAATATGAGGAACCGGTATGCAAACGACTCAAGGCTCTGCCGAGTAATGGCCCTTCCTCTACTTTACATCTGC
>Ga0214477_101286_pt1 | contig 12853 bp, 14 predicted proteins | sample M1_20Mar14CPVII9_FD_165058 | JGI IMG/M metagenome (GOLD analysis project Ga0214477, IMG submission 165058) | Marine eukaryotic communities from Monterey Bay, California, United States - M1_20Mar14CPVII9sort6BwellC16 | ecosystem: Environmental > Aquatic > Marine > Unclassified | place: USA...
TATTTGTTGCTTACAATTACATCATCATATTGATCGGGCAGGAGTGTCATTCAATAGAGATTGCTTGTCTTCCTGAAGGTCCAAGGGAGGAAGGGAAATGGCCATGGGGCAACTTTGCAGCTAAGAATCCAAGATATCAACAATACTTGGATGAAAATAGATTGCACTGTGGCGATGGAAATAATGTAACATTTCTTGATCAAGTGTGGAAGAATGAAATGATGCGTCCAGGTGCTCCACCGCTAAAGATTGTAGTCGATGACGGAGCACATTTAGCTGAACACATGGCTCAAACAGTATTCTTTTGGTTCCCGAAAATTGAGCCAAGAGGATTGCTCATTGTTGAAGACATACAGCCCATTTCTGAAGCGAATGCTTTCAGAACACAGTTCCTACCACAGATTATGAAGGACTTACACTTCTGTGGCGATCCACAGCAACAACCAGATGAATTATGCTTCCCAACGCTGTTTCCTCTTCTGGCTAGTATACATTGTGAAATGCACATCTGCATATTTGAGAGGAATGATCATGCAGCAAAAGAGTTGAGTTTGGAGAAATCGCAACTTCCGAAGAATGCACTAGATTTGAAACAATGTAAATCAATGTTGAATGGTCATTGGTAGGAGATAGTAGTTAACGCCATTGACTTTACAAGAGCGTCATATTCAAAAGTTAGTGTAATCAATGTCATTAAAATCGAGCTCAGCAACAAAGGAGAGGTCAGCATAGTAGAAGACTAGCATAAAAGTAAGAAGTACTAATCAAAGACATGATGTTAGAGTTATTATGTTATAAGATGTATAGCTTCTGTCTGTATATTCTACTTTACTAAGGACAAGAGAGCTTTCCCCTAATAATAATAAACCAGGATACCGGAGGCGTATCTTTCACTTTTCACTTTTCACTTCCCAAACACTCAATCTCTTTACAATAATCTTTTGCTATGAGGTTTGTCGCTACAGCAATTGCTCTCCTCTCGACTAAAGCCAACGCCTTTTACTCTCCATCTTCTTTATTCTCTTGGCGTGTCGCCCTCTTCGCCACAGCATCAACAACATCCGACAAAATGAGCACTGAAGTAGCAAAAGTAAGTACTAAAATTTCTTCTGACTCAATGTTGTATTATTAATATCAAAGATCAATAAACACTAAACACATCTTTGATAATTTGGTCTACCTATTACCATCCTCTCTAACAAATTATAATCTCATCATATACAAATATTAGTTTATCGACAGCACAAACGCAAATTATGAGAGCTTACATAAGGCTTTTGAATTGCAATTCTGGGGGTGCGTTTACTATCTTATGTATATCTTTTAATATGATATCTTTTTTTTCTGATGTACTAATCTACTCTTATAATAGTACCAAGATGGCTCTTTCTGGTTCTCAATACTCTACAGAAGAACTAACTCGTACAAAAGGAGAGATGGAAGACTTCCTCGCAGATGAAGCCAAACTTGCTAAGACAAGGGAATTACTAAAAACAGTAGCAGATGATAGTATTGAGGCCAAAACATTGAAGGTGTGTTGATATATGTTTAGTGTTTGTATACAGTGCACATGTGCATCCTAACTAACATGTATCATAATATGCTTATTATTTAATACCAGATGTTGGAGCGTACATTCGGTTGTTATATCAGTAAGTTATATTACTTTGTCACATCATGTATACTTACCATAACATATCACTGACATATAAATTTTTATCTATACAGTGGAATCGGAGGAAGCAAAGACGCTAAGAGCTGAAGCCACAAAGATTGAAGGACAACTTGAAGCTGCTCGTAACCACCTCTCGCTTGGTGCAACAATTAATGGAAAGTTTGAAGAGATGTCTTCTGTTGGTCTACGCAACAAAGTACGAGTCGATCCTGATGAAGAAGTCCGTAAAGCATGCTACGAAGGGTTGACCAAGATAGGAGATTTCGTTACAAGCAATGGATTTGTGGAACTCGTCAAGGTTCGAAATAAGATGGCAAAACAACTTGGGTTTCTTGACTTTTATGATTACAAGGTTACCAATGCAGAAGGCTTTGGGAAAGTTGCATTGTTTGAGATACTGGATACGCTCGAAGCTGGTACTCGTCCTATTATGGAAGAAGCAAGAAAACACTTTGCTAATGAAAAAGGAGGCGAATCTGCACTAGAACCTTGGAATATTTCGTTTAAAATGGCTGGGGATGTGACTCGGCGAATGGACCCGTACTTTCCTTTTGAAAAGTCAGTTGAACAGTGGTAAGTAGTGGACTCTGTTTTCGTATCATATGAAAGTTGGAACATGTTTGGTTGCAGTTATTTACACATCTTATGCTACATTTCATCTATATAGGGGTCGTTCATTTGCAGCAATGAACATTGGATACAAAGGTGCAACGATGGATTTAGATCTATTAGATCGCAAGGGAAAGTACTCCAACGGATTTTGCCACTGGCCTCAGCCTGCGTGGGTGAAACCAGATGGCAGTTGGCAGCCTTCAACGACACAGTAAGTACAGATCTTGTTCTGTTGACTCTTCATTCATGTGTACAAGAACTTATACCCATTGATCATATGTATAGCTTCACGAGTCTAGCTGATCCATCAGCAGTTGGTAGTGGACACACTGGGTTGACAACGCTAATGCACGAAGCAGGGCATGCTGCTCACTTTGCAAATGTGGAAATGCCAAGTCCATTGTTTAGTCAAGAGAGATCACCAACATCTGTAGCTTACGCTGAAAATCAAAGCATGTTCTTAGATTCATTGGTAGGCGATGCCGATTGGATGGCTAAATATGCAATAAGTCGAGAAGGAAATGCGATTCCTTGGGATCTGGTAGCCGACCAAATCAAGGCAACTCATCCCTACAAAGTATTTGCATTGCGCGGTATGATTGCAGTACCATACTTTGAAAAGGCGTTATATGAAATGGCCGAGGAGGATTTAACAGCCGAATCTATCAAAGCTCTGGCTGATAAGATTGAGAAGGATATTCAGGGAGGACTATCACCTCGCCCATTGCTTTCTGTTCCGCATATCCTTTCTGACGAAGCATCTTGTTACTACCATGGCTATGTGAGTTTGTGTGTTTTGTTTTTATTTGTACTTCTCCATTATGTGCGGCTTACTCAATACTCTATCATAAAACAGGTGCTTGCAGAAATGAGTGTACATCAAACGAGGGAGTTCTTCTTGAAGCGAGATGGATATCTGACAGATAATCCCAAAATTGGACCTTCTTTGGCTGAATCATATTGGAAACCTGGTAACTCTGAACAATTCCTATCCCTTGTTGAAAATCTGACTGGTTCCCCACTAACTGGAGATGCATGGGTTAGTGAATTGAAGCAAAGCGTGGAGGATGTTTTGAAAGATGAGAAGGTGAAATATGATTCCAAGAGAGCTGAATGCGCAGATGAATCCACAAGTGACGATATTGATCTTAACATGCGCATTCGCATAGTTGATGGTGATGAAGTTCTGGCTGATACATCCAAGGAGGGATCCTTTTTGGCTTCATGCAAAGTGTTTGAAGAGTATGTCAAGAAGCGTTATGCGAAGAAGGAGTAACGAGAGATAGTTGTCAGAAGTGGAGTCTAGGATACCGTATATCACGAAGTGTAACAAATTATTATTCCACCTGTCATATTTTGATGTAAACACAGTAACAAAATTTACGTGGCGCCAGCTCAGCAAGAGCCAGCTTGCCACCTCTCTTGCAACATCCACTTTTTATCATCTTGTTGTTTAGCAGGGGATTAATGTAATAGAGGGGATATTACTGTAAAGATAAACAATACTATTAATAATGGGTAAGGGTGGAGATGCAAAAGCCGCTAGCCGCGGTCCAATGAAGTTAGTTGGTGACAAATCTGAAAAGATTACATGGGGCGAAGTGAAGAAACATATCACCCCCGAGGATGCATGGGTTGTCTACCAGAACAAAGTATATGACGTATCAAACTGGCACGAACATCCAGGTGGCGGAGTAATCTTCACCCATGCTGGTGATGATATGACCGATATCTTTGCTGCCTTCCACGCACAAGGTTCACAGGCCATGATGAAGAAGTTTTACATTGGTGATTTAATCCCTGAGTCAGTTGAACACAAAGATCAGCACCAACGTGACTTTGAGAAGGGATATCGTGATTTACGTGCCAAATTGGTTATGATGGGAATGTTCAAATCATCAAAGTTATTCTACGCCTACAAGGTTGGTTTCAATATGACCATGTGGGCAATTGCCGTTGCAATGGTATACTTCTCGGATAGTTTAGCTATGCATATTGGTTCTGCTCTCTTGTTGGGATTATTCTGGCAACAATGTGGATGGTTAGCCCATGACTTCCTCCATCATCAAGTATTTAAACATCGTAAATACGGAGATTTGGCTGGTATCTTCATCGGTAACGTTATGCAGGGATTTAGTATGGCATGGTGGAAGAATAAGCACAATGGTCACCACGCCGTACCTAACCTTCACAACAGTTCATTGGAAAGTCAGGATGGCGATCCCGATATCGATACCATGCCTGTTCTTGCCTGGAGTCTAAAGCAGGCACAGAGTTTCAGGGAATTGAATAATGGAAAGGACAGTACTTTCGTCAAGTATGCTATCAAGTTCCAAGCATTCACATACTTCCCAATCCTTCTTCTTGCACGTATCTCGTGGTTAAATGAATCTTTCAAGACATCCTTCGGACTTGGTGCATCTACCGAGAATGCCAAGCTTGAGTTGGAGAAGAGAGGTCTTCAGTATCCACTCTTGGAGAAGATTGGCATGATATTGCACTACAGCTGGATGCTTGTTCTAACTACCGGATTCTTCCAATGGTCACCTGCATACTCTCTAATGTACTTCTTCACCGCTACATGCTCATCTGGATTATTCCTCGCCCTAGTCTTCGGACTTGGACACAACGGTATGGAGGTATACGATGCTACCACAAGACCCGACTTCTGGAAGCTTCAGGTAACAACCACAAGGAATATTACCGGAGGTCATGGCGTACCCCAATGGTTCGTTGATTGGTTCTGCGGTGGATTACAATACCAAGTTGACCATCACCTCTTCCCCATGATGCCTAGAAATAACATCAAGAAGTGCCACAAGCTTGTAGAATCCTTCTGCAAGGAATGGGGTGTCAAGTATCACGAGGCTGATATGTTCGATGGTACCGTGGAGGTACTTCAGCATCTTCAGAATGTCTCGGATGAGTTCCTTGTTGAGATGGTAAAGGATTTCCCTGCCATGTGAGAAGTCAGTCTTAGCAGAGATGTACAAAGGCTTAGATTATAGGAAGAGTATTAACTTTAGCCCTCATTATATTGTACTCATACAGTCTTAACCACTAGTTGATTATTGTTGTTGTATATCAGCATGCAACATCGCAATACAACATCTACACATCATTCTCATCATAGAGTACATAAGTAGTACTGCACAAGATAGACAAATACATTGTAACTGACCTAGGACAGATTGCGTTGTATCGCCATTACCGTGTTCTCACTGTAATTTGGAACAGTGTCAATCTCATCGCCTTGCCGTTTCACTACTTGACAACTTATGTGTCAATCAAGCTATCGTCTCATTCAGTCAATACATAGCGGAATAGCGGAAGACAATTGCAATATATAATACTCTAGTGTCATGGCATCGACATCACCACAACAAAGGCCTCGTGCTTATTCGAAAGGAGAAGAACTCTTTTTAGTGCATCTAGCACGATCTTCAGCACCGGATCCAGACGACGACGATCATGATTATCTACCTCCTCGATCACCTAAGAAATCTATAGGAGAAGAACTATTTGAAATTCATCTAAAGCGGAGTCAGGGACTTCCTCTAGATTATGATATTGCTGATGAGGATCACAAAGAAGTATCCAAAGAAGGATTAAAAGATTCCGATGGCAAGCAATATAACTTGAGAACCCGCAAGACATAGGCTTTTGTCACTACTTCTTAATGGTTTGAGCTTACGATCTTCTTGGTATGTTATCAAAGACCCCACTTTAAGCGGTTTTTAGGAGATATAAGATATATAGACATATTATGAATCGCTCAAGTAGTGATGAGGATGAGAAATCAGTTAAAAAATTTGATTGTGCACATGAAATAGTAGCAACACAATAGTCAATTAGATGCATTTATAATGTCATCTCTTTGTATATTATTGCTCTTTTTATTGTGTGTACTTTCTACTTGCCTTTCACTACCCTACCTGAAAAGTAGTAGGATGCAATCGAAATTGTACATCAAAATGGGATGGTATCCTTCTATCTTATCTTGGAGTTTCAAACAAAGGAAGGTTTGCAACAAACCAACTCTATATGAAACTACAACAGAGATCTACAGAGATAATCAACATGATACTGACTATAAGTCTTCTCGTTGAGTGCAAGCTTATGACTCCATCATTTGTATTCTTAGATCTTTTATATTTGTGTAATATTTAGAAGGCAAAGGGAAGCAGAGATTTGGTGTGTCTTCTACATAAATCTAACTACTTGTCAAAGAATAATATGAGCTCTATATCTACATGTGTATCTACTTATTTCAGTTTCATTTGTTTCTTAGCCTTCTTCTTTGGAGGCGCTTTGGCCGTCGAGCCTGATTTCTTCTTCTTCGCTCCGCCTCCTACTTTCTCTTTATGTGCATCATATGCTAAGCTCATCTTACTCATATTCTCCTTACTCACAACGGCATGATCAACAATAGGACGAGGATATGTCTTACCCAACTTGATACCAGCTGCATTGAGGATACTGATGTTGGCCTTCCATGGTTCATAAATGTACTTGGCGGGAAGGTTGGCAAGTTCAGGTACCCACTTGCGAATGTAGTCTCCATTCTTATCATTCTTCTTCTGAAATGCGACTGGAGAGTAGCATCGAAAGTATTGATAGAAGAAACCAGAACAGCTCAACCATAGCCAATTGAAGTTGTTGAGGGCATAGTCTGCATCGAGAAGTTCACTCTCAAAGTGATCGGCGCCAACTTCCCAGCTCTGCCATAGGTCTCCTCTTGTTAGAAAGCATGCGACTGCATGTCGTCCTAGATGATGAATGAAGCCTTCAGTTCGTAGTTGGGCCATACATGCATCAATCCAGGGATAGCCTGTTCGACCAGCTTTCCATGCGGCAAGGAACTCTGGATTAGTAGACCATGGTACATCCCGGCAGTATGGATTGTCTTGCATTTGACCCCAGCTCCCAGGATGTTGAGCATTTGCACTATGTGCAATCAAATTGTTGAAATCTCGCCACAATAACTGACCATGCAAGCTCACAGGAGGCTTAGAACGAGTAGTCTTGGATGATGCACGTCGATTAGCATCAGCAACTGCATGCCATGCGGTACGAGGTGAAAGACAACCCAAACTGAGAAATGGACTGAGGACAGTTGTGGATGGCTTAGACACCTCTGTGCATGATGTCTTTGGCTTTTCAAATGATGCTGCCCAATCAGGACGTGCTGATACAGTCTTTTGAAGTTGCTGTAATGCTAATGTTTCTCCACCCTTGACAACTGGTTGTAATGTCTTATCCAGGCAATCTTTCTTAGTCCAGACGGGTCCAATTTCATCTCTACTCTTTCCTCTTGGCCACGGTATATCCCAAGCATGTTCTAGTGGAAGATACTTATCACTACCAACGTCATCATCTTTTAGTGATGGGAAATCATTTGCAGTAGGAGAAGCTAATGGAGGAGGGATGTTACCTCTGTCAATCCTTCCCAACAATGCTTGAAATGCAGCCATTGTCTTTGGTACATTAGCTGCCGATCCTCCAACATTTGCAACATATCCACCAGTAACATTTCCCAATGGACGTAGTGTTTCTGATTCAAATGACATTACTTGTACACCTTCTTTCTTTGCAATCTTGTGCACTTCTGTATCACGTTGTAAAGCATATGGTTCTCCCGTTTCATCTGCCTCATGTGTCATGTGAGTTACATTCCACTCCTTCCATAATGTTGGTAATACTTCAACAGGATCACCGGTAGCAACATATAATCGACTACCACATTCCTTCAAACTTGTATCTAAATCTGATACACATTCTAATAAGAACTTTGCACGGTTTACTGAACATTTGAGTAATTGATAGGAGTTTGGATCAACGATGTATACTGGGTAGATCTTTCCTACCTGATTATTACTATTGACTAGTTTTAGAGAATGGAGTAATCCAGGATTATCGTGAAGACGCAATCCCTTACGAAACCAATGCATAGCAACTACGGCATTGCCACTCGATTTGGTTGCTGCAGACATGATTGTGGATGTTGTTGATGATCTGAAGTGTCGTACTATGCTCTTAGTCTTAGGCGAGAATCCGGAAACGATCGATTGCAATAGTGCAAATATGATGACGGCTGTGAAGATAGTAATGATGGCTCAGTTGTAGTACTGTCTAGGTTATCTTATATCGATATTGAGGAGTAATGTGATGGACCATGTATTTATATAGATAGAATTGAGTGTTTGAGAAAAAAAAAATGATGAGTCATTCTCCACCTCACAGCATTTTTTTTTTGTTGAAGAAGAAACATCATATCAACATCATTAACGCCCTACAAGCAATCCACTATCATCCTCTCCTAATTATACAATATGAAGCTTGTTATAGCCACTATCTTTTTCGCTGCCACGGCAAGCGCGTTTGCTCCATCGATACCAGCGACTCGTGTAGTTGCTGCCTCCACAATAAGTACAACTAAAATAATGGGAGGGGGGGATGATGAAGAAGAAGGTGGATTGGATTTAGATTTAGGGGAAATGTTTGATATGTAAGTTCATATATATAGTTGGGGTTATGATGAGATGATGGAGTGATATATACGCTAGAGATATGAGAGAATTTATTATGTAAACATGATATGCACAAGATATGCACATTAATGCACATATTATGTGTTGCAAAGAATATAAACTTACAATACTGCTGCTGGGGGGAGCATGAAAAGAACAGTTTTGCGGTTTGTACTTGATACAGGGTGATATATCCTTTTTATGCATCTTGTTATTATACTAATTCACCTTCTTTCTTTCTCGAACCAAATATCAATCATCAATTAACAAAATAAATGAAAAGGTTTGACGCTGCTGATAAAGGAGAAGACTTTGATAAAGCAGTTGCAGAGATTAAGAAGGATAAATCTGAATAATCATGACAACTGTGTCTAATAGTATGAAGAGAACAAATCTACTTAACATCCAAACAAATCAAATGCTACGTTTGATATATTGCAATGGGAAATGGTAATTAGATGTAGTGGCGTCTGGTGAACAAGTTGAGCACTTTATCCACAATTAATAATAGTATTAAACGATGCAATAATCACACAAAGGACAAATGATAGTCACATTAAGTTTTGCTTTACAATACCGCAATTATAGTCTCTTGACTCAATCTATTTCCCTATTCTCTATATAACATATAAACTTGATGAATCTATGCCGACAGTCTGATTGGTAACAGCCATAGTCGTCCAAAAGAAAGCCGGTGCATCAAGTTGCAAAGTAAAACTTTATAATTGTTCTTTACATCATGCTACCACCCTGGTAGACGGGTTCATTGAGGTCAGCGTTAGTGTTCTTATTCTTGTTGCACATCTTGCCTCGCATTAAGAAACCAATTCCTCCAAGAACGAGAACAGAAACACCAACAATGATGGCAATAATACCTGGAGTTAACTCAGGCATCATTCCAGAGGATTCATCACCCATAATGATTGCTCCGTTCTTATCGCGCTTGTGCCAAGTTCCAGACGTCTCCTCGTTGTATGCGTACGTGTACTCTCCATCCTTGGCGTTGAGGACAGCACAGACTTCGGCAACATCGTCGGCCTCGGCGATATCATAAGTGTACCAGTTGTATTCGTCGTCGGCATCTGTAACATTATGAATGTGTTAGTGAAGACCACTTCCAAAACAAGGCATAAAGAAATACTATCTTTCTGACTACTTACCCTCTTCTTCCTCGTTATTTTCATCGGCTTGGCAGTTGTTGAAATCAGCAAAGCTATCAGATTCAAGCACTCCGGCACAGTAATCATTTAATTCATACTCTTCCTCCTCATTATTATTCTCGTCCTCTTCTTCGTCAGGATCGGCAAACTCTTGAACCATGCAAGGCGTGACCTCACTAAATGCAGATTTGATAAACTGCTCAGCATAAGTGGTCATGTTACGACCATTCTCATTGTCATTTGCGGGAGTGTAGATGTCACCAAACTTGTAAATACTAGAGTAAATGGTACATTCTTCATTCAAGAAGACGGCTAGCTCAACACTATCTCCGTAAGGACTGCACATGGCACCGAGGTAAAGTTCGGCATCGTTCTTCTGTACACCAGATTCCTTACAGGCAGCAAGCTCAGCAATCCATTCGGAAATCTCCTCGTCAATTTCTTCCTTATTTTCGTAACCTTCATCCACATCTTCATCATCGACGAAACATTCGTAAGAGTTACACTGACTGCAGTTAATCTGCTCCTTGGCAAGCTTACGAGTGATCAATTTACGGCGATCTGTTGGGAAGAAATCAAGGATATGTTAGCATAGATCCATTTGAAATGTTCGAAAGCTAGGAATCTGTTGTCACTTTTACTTACCCTTATCATCTTCCTCTTCATCCTTGTCATCTTCTTCTGTTATATGTTAAGAATGAGCATGTGTTACTGGTTAGAAATGATTGCCAAGCTGTCAACTCAATGAATACATACCTTCATCTCTGTCATCTTCCTCTTCATCCTTGTCATCTTCCTCTTCCTCATCCCTATCATCTTCCTCTGTCAAAAGATTACATTTCACGAAGTTAGACACAATACAAGTTTACAAAAGTGACATCATACACCCCTCAAACTTTACAAACCCACCTTCTTCTTCATCTCTGTCATCCTCTTCCTCTTCTTCGTCCCTATCGTCCTCCTCCTCATCTTCTTCAGCCTGTTGTTCCTCGGCATCTTGAGCACAGTAGTCTGCAAACTCATTACATGCATTACAGTAGTCAGTTCTCTTGTTTGCATGACTTTGAGCTATGTATGTTAACCAATCAGCTAATGATACCATGTAAACATCACCATCAGTATCATAATAACAATCATTTTCTTTACAGATATGGATTAATACATAAGATGCAGTAGATGCAATCTGTCCAGATTGAACATAAGCTACCATATTCTCATCCTCAAACATTTCTTCGTCCTTTGTCTTTAACTCGACACATTGACTGAATTTGAGTGAGTAGGATCCATCAATTTCTAGTTCGCCATCTTCTAAACGACGATTACGTGAAGAAGAAGCACCATTGTTGTATGGACGAGCTACTTTAAGTAAAGCCTCGGTACTTGGTTCACCACGACGTAAGGTACGTTGGTTATTATCCAACTTGATAGTTTTACGACGGATAGGACCGGCGGCGGCAGAGGCCGTTGTTGCAAGGACACTTGCTAATGCAAATAATGAAAAGTTCATCTTTGTTTGTTTGTTACTGCTGATTGGGTAGCGTGTAAAACATAGGATATGTTAGTTGCAATGATGAAAATATATGCAAAGAAAATAATGCACATAATATTAGCTCCATTGCAGCAACACAGAACACAGATATCATAATACTGTCACACTGAAACCCTCATATGTTCTCACGCTTTATATTCATATGATATACCTCTCTAATGCACCAAAAAGTACGCATATATTTCTTCGACATAACACAGATAGATGCACTCTCATAAAAAAATCCGTAGGTTTATGCTTTGATACTTTTAATAATAATGGTCACACCTCTACCGCAACGAATACACTGTACACTGACCAATAATGCTGCATGTAATAGACTCACCTATCACCTCTCAGGCTGTTCAATTAATGATATGATGTACTAAGTACCTATGTTCAAATAAAACGGCTATGTAGCATCAACATCGAAAATGGCATGGTTTCAAAATTAAGGTCGGTGCATGCTACAGTCTTTTACCTTAACGAACGTACCTTAATTGTAGACTGTTTGCTGTTTGTTATTGTTGTTTTGTTTGTTGTTGAAGTAGATGGTGTATGGAGGTATCAATAACAAATAACACACAACACATCAATATCCTTAGTATTTCTTATATAATAATAAATCATCAATAAATATCATGTCATCATCACCAGCCAACGAGTCACCGCCGAGGGATACGGGCGATGAAGATACAAACAAACTACCATCTGCTAATGTTGACACTCCCAATACAAATACCAGTGGTGGAGAAAGAGGTGATCAGGATGATCGATCTCGTTCAAGATCACGAGAACGTGGCGGTGGCAGTAGTCGTAGATCAGACCATAGGCGTAGTAGATCCAGATCGCGCAGCAGAGGGAGTCATCACAGGAGGAGAAGGGGTAGTTCTCGATCAAGATCGAGGAGTAGGAGTTATGATAGAAGGGATCACCACAGACGTTCGAGGTCAAGGAGTAGAAGTCCAAGAGATAGTCGATCAAGGGAACGTCGTGTAAGTTTTATCTGAGTGTGTTTGGTATTTGTGAAATTATTTATTATGTGCACATGATATGTCTCAAAATGTTTGGTTGCAATTATATATATCTTCTATTATTCAGAGAGATAGGGATCATTACAGGGATAGGGATCGTCATCATTATAATCGTGATAGGCATGGTGGAGGATATGGCCCTCCTGATCATCACCGTGGTGGTAAGTTTATAAATTCTATGTATCTTAATGAGTTTGTTTTTATGCAACTGTCAACTAAATGAGGCTGATCTAACACTTTTATATGATTATTATAGGCCGTTCTGATCGTGATTATGGACCGCCTCCTGGATACTTTGGTCCAGGGCCTGGATT
>Ga0214477_101287_pt1 | contig 12853 bp, 8 predicted proteins | sample M1_20Mar14CPVII9_FD_165058 | JGI IMG/M metagenome (GOLD analysis project Ga0214477, IMG submission 165058) | Marine eukaryotic communities from Monterey Bay, California, United States - M1_20Mar14CPVII9sort6BwellC16 | ecosystem: Environmental > Aquatic > Marine > Unclassified | place: USA...
TGCACAATAAATGGGAGAAAGAATGGAGAGCCATTTTAGACGACCCAGAGTCAACCAAGTCAATGCGTGATGCAGCTATATCCCAACTGAATGATAATGTCGGTATTGGTGATGTATTGACCGGGAAATCTAGAATTGAGATGAAGATATCATCCGAAGTAGCAGCCAATGGGAGCTGGATTTTAGTAGAAGATTTTGAAGAGGGTACTAATTGGTCTCCAAATTTCGGCAATGTTGTTGTGAGTACTGCTGCTGAAGAGATATTAAGTAGAGAGATAGAGGATGGAAGAGGACCATTGGGCTTGAGTAATAGAGGATTACAAAATGATGGGTCTTTCGATTTCTATGCATCGTACCCAAAACTCATCAAGACTTGCACAATGATTATAGATGGTTCTGTTGACAACGAGCTGAAGTCAAATGCCTACACTGTTATGAGCCACCTTCGAGCACAACTATCATTTGATCTTGGTGGAGAAGCAATGGCCGATCTCAAGAAAGCTGTAAAACTCAATCCTTCAGATTGGAGGCTTCATAGTGCACTTGCTACCAGAAATATGGCAGTATACAATATAGCACTTGCTCTTGAGAGTATCACCAGAGCTCTAGAACTTACTACTGACAACTTTGCAAGCTTTTCTTTGGGCATACGTAAAGGAAAGATACTTTTTAACTTAGGCGACAACTATCAAGGAGCAATTGAGGCTTTTGAAGATTCTATAACTCTTTATGATAATGGGCTAAAAGATCATAGACAAATGTCTGATAAATTGATTGGAAGGTTGGCTATTGCTGAATACATGCTAGTGATATTGTACGGTAAGCAGGGGGGACACAAGAAGGCTGTTAATCATTATAGGGATGCTGAAAAGAAAAGGGATAGTATTGATGAAGGTGTGTCAAAGACTATAGATTGGTCAAACCGAATGCTAGCAGAAGTAGTGATTGCAGATATCCGCCCGGGCAATCTTGCTCAAGGAGAATGTCATAATTGTGGAGAAATCACGGATAAGCCTTTAAGGTGTTCAGCTTGTAAAGCAGTGTTTTATTGTGGAAAGAACTGCCAATTAAGCGCTTGGAAGAATGGTCACAAAAAAGAGTGCAAACAGCTGAAGTCTGAGCGACGCGAAAAGGAGTCCACCGCCAATCAAGAGTTTAAGATCGAACAAAGCAGGGTAAATCTTCTACCTCTTGATGCCAACCTAGACCCCAATGGTTTGTGGAAAGAAGGGGTGGAACAATCAAAAAAGGGAGAGTTTGAAGAGGCGGCTTGGAAGTTTCTTCTCGCTCTCTTTATGAATGCAGCACTAGATGCCAATGATATGGCCCCCGTCATTCTAGCGGTAGAGGCATGTGACGAGGACGATCCTGTTATTATGGCTCTTTCTGTTGTCAGTACATATGGAGGAGGTAAAAGGTGTGTACAAAGAGCAGAAGAAATGTATGAGAGAGCAAGGACTATGGAGTCAACTTTCATCAATGTTGATATGAGCACCACATTAGAAGATGTAGACCGACATGCCTTTGGTCTAGGGATGTGTTTTATCATGTATGCTAGGAAAATTGGGATTGTATTCTCGTGTAAGTCTGCTGCTGATGCGAGAAGGACGGAGACAAGGGATGCATTTGATGATGTTGCAAAACTTGTGATGAATTCCAAACAATATATTGATCCACGTCGTTGGCTGACTCTTCACTTCGAGTTGGGATACACCAACATGGATGTCGGTGCTCTAATCGAGGGGGAGAAATGGTTGAAGCTATTCACGACAAAGATTGAAAGTACAGAATCGTTTAGGACTAACCGAGGATCCAAGCAGCACTGGTTAGGGATGAAGTCTAGTGCAGAATCTCGTCTCCAACAGTTGTCGTTGATGAAAATGATGAGCGGAAACAACCCAGGGTTTTTACAAGATTGTGAAACAGGAGGAGAAGAGTGCAGCATAATGTAGACTGCTAAGTAGTAGATATTTAAGTTTGATGGTTTATAGATAATGAAATCTAGCAAAAACAAGAAGTTTGTGCTGAGTCTGCGGAGAAGCAACCATGTAAACCATGAGGTAAAGCGGTCTTCAGCCATATTGTAGCTACTGGACCCTCTTTCAAGTCTTTTTCAAGATCAAATACCATCACTGAGCTTCTATCTTTGACAGCATCGTAGACAAGACCAAGCAAGTACGCATCTTCCTCTCTTTCAGAATTGCCATTCTGTTTTGGTACAACTAATGGCTCACCTGCAAATCTTCTCGGGCCAACCCAATAAACATCTACTTCCTCATTCTTTTCACCAGCCTTTAAGTTTGGTTGAACCTTAGCTGTTCCATCCAATCTCATTTTGGCATACCCCATTGGCGCAGAGGCGTCTCCGATTGCATTACAACATTGTGCATATGAATACACGGCATCTTTTGTTTGCATATTGGGGTGGACAACTGGATGCTCTACGCACATATTCTCTTGGCCAGGAGCGACTCTTAAGTCAACACATTTCTGGGTTGTCGGATCTATCTCCATCCTCCAATAATAAGTAACTGGTATTTGTTGGTAGTCTGGACAAAAACCTCCCCATGCTCCGAGGAAGCTCTTTGAATTGCTTGGTGGCCATCCACTGAAGAAAGATACGATATTACCAGTCTTTTCATCTTCATATCCATGCGAAAAGTGAATACTAAAACAGGCCGGGATATCATTGACTTCGAATCGGGAAAACTTTTTCTTTTCATCTTCAGATAGTGATGGTCTAGGCAAGACATATGCTTTCACTGGTGCTCGTCCATCCATGCCTAAACATTCTGCAGGACCCTTGGCGCCACTTAGGAACGATCCCTGATCCATCTTCAATGCATTGAACGTAAGCATAACATAATGTTCAGTGAGAACCATATCATGTGGAGCAAGAGCACAATCGGGTAACGTGTGACTCTCTGATGCCACTTCTGTAAAGCCGTCAGACTCATACTCTGTAAAGGTAACCTCCATAGATCCGTCAGAGGGATTTTGAGCCCATGTCCATCCAACTAAACGGCCAGTACGAGGACACATTTTTGGATGCGCTGTATGCGCTTTTCCACCAAGTATGTCGGGTTGAAATTCTTCTGGTATACCAGGCATGTAATTCACTGCGACTTTACCTGCCAATGGTTTGGTATCGCCGAGAAAGTCTTGCCCAATAGTTTCTAGTGTGACTGGATCAAGTCTATATGGCATCCCAGCTTCCCACAAAGCCAGTACTTTGCCTCCAAAGGCTATAACCTGTGTATTGGCGCTATTCTTGATGTCAACATTTCCAGCATTAGCAGCAATTCGAGATAGCAGCGGTGGTTTATCTTCTGGATCTTCGTTTAATCCGTTCCTCTCTGGCTCACCGAAGATAGAAGTCAATCCTCTTGGTGCTGGAAGATGCGCGTTATCACAGTTTATGACGACGAAAGAGAGGAGATGATAACATATGTGAGTACATATTATATGCAAGGGCAATCAACAAAGGCAAACAAAGGTCAAATAAAACAGCCAAGTCGTCGAGACTCTATACTGGACACATGAATTCATATCATAAAACAAAACTAACGCGGTCTTTCCTGTTCCGAAGGTACCTCTCTTTGTAAATTGTTTTGCATCACGCTCTTCAACTAGTCCCTCAGTCTCTACAAATCTTGAAGTGAACCTAATCCCCTTTTGACCTCCAAACTCAAACCTAAGCACAAGTCCGTCAGCATCCAATATATGAGCAACTCGTTGACCATCTACTCCAAATTTCCCTGGTCCGATTCGATATAATACACCTACTAAATCATCTGGTACTTTTCCATCTATCTCATCAACTTCATATTCCGCCTCACCAGTAAAGGGATCAACAATAAAATCATCTTTACTGTTCTTGATACTTTCATATTCCTCAGATGTTACAGAACGATGACACTGACCGTATGTGAACCAAGCTTTACGCCAATCTGACATTATAAATTCACCATTTCCTTGTTCTTCATTTGTTTGTTGTGGATGTGTATTGGTAATGAAAGCATTTAATAGTGTTGCAGATTCTTTTAAACTTCGTGGTTGAGGATATATTTGTGTTGATCCTAGTACATCATGCTTACCAAATGATATGGGTTTATCCTCATTGTTATCAATATTAGTATCAGCTGTTAATGTTTCTTCGTCTGTTGTTGCAATTAGCAATCGAGTATTAATAGCAGATAAGGATGCTGTAAATTGCAATGGATTGTAAGATGTGTGCTTTTTGTGTATGACATTACAACTGGTGAACGCCGACACTCGGCCAGTGAAAACTACCGAACTGTAGAAAAGGGATAGTATTATAATCATATTAAAGGAGCAGTATATTGTTATTGGCAACGGTGCTCTCTGCCATTGTTCCCCAACAATGCTAAGTAAAAAATGAGTTGTTTTACGATCGTTTGATCGCTAAATGAAGTATTATTCAACAGAAAATAAGGGAAGAAGATGAATTGAGATTCAACTATCATAAGAAGTAAGCTACTTCTCTATCATTGTTTGTATTGAAGTGAAGGATATTATAAAGCAGTGGGGTGTGAGATTAGTTGCCTAACAACTTATCATATCAGTAATACCAGAGGATACCATCACCGTATCTTTTTCAACACACATAACAATATCATATCTTTTTAATATCAAGCATATTCATATTGACAAAGTTATTACAGTATATCCTTTCTCGTTAGTGTATTGGTCTAACATCTTCTTTGTTATATCAGCTGCAAAAGAAACCAATAACTCATTACAATGGACTTCTTATCGGAGTATCTACCTCTAACACCACTGGCAATCAATATTGGTATCATATGTTTAATTATACAATTAACCTTTACTATACTATTCAACAAACGAACTAAACTATTACCAGAAGGGCCATGGAATCATCTAACTTGGTTTAGTGCACATCAGGTCGTAGCATTTCCGCTAATGATAATATTGACATATTACGGATTTCGAGATTGGTTTTTAAACCCAAATAAAGCATCGTATTCAACATCGACACCAATTGATCGAATATTTGGGGAATCCAATCCAAATGATATACCATTAGCAATTGGCAGTGGTGCTATTCTATTGTGGGACATACCTATCGGATTCATATCACCGCCCCTACGAGATCCAATAATGTATGCTCATCACATTGGCATGTTTCTAGTAGCAAGTGTCATGAGTGGATTGTTTTGTACTAAATGGGGTAATATGATTGGCTATTACTATGCATCTTACTACTTTGGTGTTATTGAAATGAGCTCTATATTCTTGACTTATGTCGATATATTCCATCCCAAGTATAAACATTACTACAAATGGCTAAATGCAAAACATTCAGATGAAAGATCAATCAAGCTACAAAGGATACTGAACAGTATAAATGAAGTGGCGCGGTTATTGTTTGCTGCAACCTTTTTGATATTTCGAGGAGTTTACTTTCCATATGTCACGTTTCGATATGCTATACCAGATTTGATGGTTGCATACGAGACACCGCCAGATGGTGTACCAATGTGGACAGGTAACTTTCTTATCGTAATGATGGGTTTGTTTGCTATTTTGCAAGCATATTGGGGGTTACTTATATCAAAGCAAGTTGTTAAAGTCTTTGGAGGTGATGATAAGAAGAAGAAATAAGGTATGTTTGATAATAGAGAGAATTAGTTAGTAGCTTATTATAAGCAATGCGATCAAGCACAATTAGTATACAAAAGACTTTAGTTTATGAAGAGCCACTATCACGTAACTCTTCGTTCTCTAGGCGTAGCCTCTCGATCTCTTGACGCAGACTTTCGATCTCTAGACGCTGTCTAGACATTATTGCACTAGCTCCTTCTCGAAATCTTTCCCGACATTGATTACAATCCCATGTATCTTCTTCCCAATCCTTCACAAAGCAATCCCGACAGCACCCTTCCTTCACACAACCGTTGCACACTACCACATTGCAATCCTCACGATTGTTTTGAAAACAATTCTCACAATGGGCTTGACCACAGCTATAACACTCCCTGTAGTTAAGGCATTCATTGCATCCTGTTCTTTCGCATTGCTCACATGTAAGTTCACATTCTTCACAAACCAATTCTCCACAACCTTCTCCACACAGAGATGTAGGGTTACATCCACTGCATTTACCACATTCATTGCACCAAGAAGGAGCACAATTTTCACACATGGCATTCATGCATTGGTAGCAGTACTGAACAGCACAATTTGACGATTCACAGAAGTTATTGATGCATAACGAGCATGTATAATTTTGTCGTCCTCTCATAACATCCATCCATGGTGCGCTTCTTTCATTCCTACATCTACCCTCACAGTTCTGGCAACTTAATTCACGACTATCAAGTAGTTGGTTATACTCCACCAATAAATTAGTGACAAGTATTGCATCAGGCCTCCAATAACTATTTTGAAGTTGCATATACTTCAAACTATTCCCGTCTGTTCTTATAATACTTCTTAGAATGGGTAGAATTGTTTCCATATGTGAAGATCCCTTGTGAAAAGTTAGGCTAATCTGCTCTATCACTCGAGACCCATGTAACGGCTGTAATCCAATGCCTTTAACTTTTGAACATTGGTAATTCAATGTAAAGTTCAATCTCTTCAATTTTTCAGGTGCATTGATAAACATTAACAGTGCATGAATATCTTGGTCATCGATTTGTTCCTGTAGACTTCTCTCTCTGAAGAGATCTTTCTTCAAGTCAAGCGTTGTATCACCACCCCTAGCAGTGATCGACGATAGAACAAAAGTACTAGCTGTTGATAATTTTCGTCTTAAAGAGGTACTGCTACTACTATCTCGCCATATTGTTGACGAAGAGGGAGCCGTCAAAGACACTCCAAGTAAAACACATGATGTATTATGTAAATATGAAGTAATGCCATTGAATATCTCTGCGGGTAGTGAGGCCAAACTTAATACTACTGGATCATTAGAACATTGATTAGAAGTCTTTCGTCGCTTGATACTAATACTGGCCATTTTCAATGGATATGTGAATTCCTTGGATATTATCAATAACTAATCACTAACAGCACCTGTAATCTAGCATATCACGACACAAATCCGATTCCTCTTCCTTCTTCTCCTCTTCCTTCACAATCAAATTCAACTATTCATATTGTATGTTTATCGTCTCAAATTGACTCGTGAGCTGTATTGAGGTACAATATTCTAAGATGTACGAAAAATGAGAGGTTGATAGGTGGCGTTAAATTATTGCGTGTGGGTGAATAATAAAGGGGATATATTCTTTATTATATAGATATAGCAAAGAGATATATTATATATCGCACTTTATTTGGCCGTCGTCCTCCAGATAATTTGTTACCAAAAATAAGAGAGAGCACATCTTGTAGACATCTTGTGTACTACCACCCAGATCTCAAACATACAAAATAAATTGCTATACTCACATACAATATTATTGTACTCAGAACATCACCACCCTAATTTGCAACACACAAATTATACCAACTATATCTAGATAATGAGATCAGCACTAAGACAATTATGCAAGCACGGCATCGAGGCATTACGGCCGCAAAAAGTGAATGATAAATGGCGTAAGCCTAAAATATCACGTCGTGTTGCAAATGATTTACGTAAATTGGCAATCCGTAATGGAACATACGGCACATTTAATTCAGAAACTGGTGAGGGATGGAATCCATTATGGGATGCACCCGAACGTAAAGCTAAGGAAAGAGAGGCATTTCATACTGTACTTAAGAATGCAGCAGCCGAGCAGGATAATAATGTTGATACTGATGAAAAAACATTCTTTAAAACAATTGAGGTTGATGACTTACTAAATATGAATAACGCCGGTAGTAATAAGGGTAGTATATCATCTATACGACCACCAAAGTTACATAAGCGTGAAAGAACTAGGGAAAGTAGGGCACAGAAGATTGAGGGATTGTTAGAACAGGCTGATGATAAGATTGAGGAGTATAGATTGGAGAAGGAGAAGAAGAGAAATGAGGGCAAGGATGGAATTGAAAATGAATTTAAAAGAATGTCACAGAGTAGTACTTATTAGGGGGATTAACTTATAAGGGAGATAATTAAAAGTTCCCTGAGTGTAGATTTTGGGGGTGGGATTTCAATTATTTAGGCGTGAGTAGCGAGTAATTATCTCCAATATAAACAGCCTGCCATTCATTTCATCTTTCTAACTATAAACACTCCTTTGTTGCAGGTCATCATTCCATTATATTTGGATACTGGGGTGGTATCCCCAATATGATTGATTATCGATCCCGTGAAATATTCACAACAGATAAGCAGATTCATTATTTATACATCCACCCCGTGAATATGAGCAAGAAGAACACCTCTGCCCTTGATGAAACTCAATTTGAGGAGGATCTCCGCCGAGCTATTGAGGAAAGTAACCGTGGGGAAAGTGAGAGTGATTGGACATACGTCTTTAACGAACCGACAAAGAGGAGGGGTACAAAAAGCTCTCATGTCCAAGGTGCACTTATTGGTGATGTTCATAACCTTTTGTCAACGTTCAAGACGTCTCCTTGTAAGAATAAAGAACCCCATGATCACCGTAAATGCGTTGGTTATCACTCTGACAAAGATAAGAGGCGTAATCCATATGCAGTCTATTACCTTCCAGATGATGAAGATCTTAAGAGTTCCATGGAGTATATGTATCACCCTATCGTATACCTTACCAAGTCTTGTGGTAAACCAAACAGTTGTCCCTTTGGACGGTACTGTGCAAAATCACATGATCGAAGTACTATCAGAAATACTGCTGTTGCAAAAAAGGAATACTCTGCTCACTGGACAAATAGGACTGCCCTGAAGAAAAGCCAGCAGAATAAATCGTTGGGTGCATATGTCCAAACAACATCTACTCATCAAGTAGCATCATCAAGCGGTTCAAAGATGTGGAATATGTCGGCAGAACACAATCTCCCAAAGTGCTCTGAGTACCTCTTTGAATTAGATAGAGACTCGAAACCTTGGTTCTTGATCAAGTCAAAGCCCTTCTTTTCTTTTCTCCGGGAGGTAGCAATGAAAGAAGGCTTGGCTCAGATTGAGATTCGTAATGACCACTGGGGTGAAGGAGAATATGGTATTGCTATTCGTGGAAATAAACAAGCCCGAGACAGTGTACTAGGGTTGATTGCAAGTCACATGATAGAGCCGCCGATTGAATACTTTGTTCAGGAAACAAAGCCATTTTCAAGCAGAGTTATCAATAAGTTGTGTGAAAAGTCTAAGACAGAGATATATAAGACTATCCTTGGAAAGTATGCTGATCGTGCATTCATTGAATTCTCGGATGATGAGATTACCTTATGCGCCATCAATCATCCTCGTAATGCAGGGAAACAAATCATCTTTAGTGTATTCGAAAAGCTTTCGTTTTGGGTGCAACAGGAAAATCATGATAAGTTCATAGACTGCTGCATCTGCATGGATTCGTACAATCTTGATGAAGGTGTAAAGTGTATCGATGGACACTTCTACTGTGGTGGAGAGAACGGCTGTATTGGCGGCATGGTTAAGGAGCAACTTGAGCGTATGCGTCACCAACATGACAAAATCATTTGCTCAATGTGTGAGAAGGCGTTTGATACACAATCCCTCGCACCCTTTCTATCTGTTGATATTTGGAGTAAACTTGAGGAGACAATAATTGATAGTAAGGTCAAGGTGAGAGTGGAAAAGCTTAACCATGAGTTTGACCGGCGTCTTGAAGAGAAGATACAGGCATTTATGAATGAGTATGGCTCTGCGGATAGTCAACTCAAGTTAAGGGCCAAAAGACTTGCAAAACAAGCACAGGATGACATTTTAAATCTCAAGTGTCCTCACTGTAAGCAGCCTTATGCTGAGTTTGCTGGTTGTATGGCAATTCAGTGTGGGACTTGTAAAGGACACTTTTGTGGTTATTGGTGAGTAGTAGTGTTACTGAGTATGTTATGTCCTCTATTTATACTTTGTTTGCTCACTACCAATATACACATTATATGGCCCAGTCATCACGGAACAGAGACTAGCGGCGGTGCCCATGACCATGTACGACAGTGTCTTGCAAATGAAACAAGTAATGGTTCATATTATGCCACACCTGAGCAAATTAAATTGGCTCAGCGGAAGCACAGAACTCGAGAGCTGAAAAAGTTCTTGCAGCCGTTGAAGAAGGATGTTCAGAATGCAACAGTACTTGAATTAGAAACTGATCTTAAAGACCACGGAATTGAAAAAGCTGCCTTGTTCGAGTTTGGCAATTTGCAGCAAGAGATTGAAAACTTCTAGGTGGACATGAATGTCGGAGGGGATGATGCAGCAGCTTTTGCCTGCTATGTTTAGATATGTGTAGTAACTAAAGTACTACTAAAGTTCAATTCTTACTAGATGATAAACAGAATTATTCCCCTACATTAGTAAAGCCGGCACGCAAGTGAATGTGACTGATATCACTTTGGAACTGAAGTGGAATCATCCAATCATGCTTCTTCTCCGTTTCACCATCTGCTGCATCTGTCATCTCAGTGTCACCATCGTCTTGTGTTGGCTTGTTAATGGTGACATTTCGGCTCATCTTCATTGTACCTTGGCCTTCCATTCGATCTTCCTTGAACCTTCCCTCGTCTGCGGCAGAGTCAAGAGAAAGATGAAGAATTAGAAACTAAATATAAAAATCACGTTCATACAAATACAAAAAATCCGAACTCACAAACAGCCCCGTTAGTAAAGCGAATAGTTCCTCTTCCTTCCCTCTTCCCCGCTACCCAGGTACCATCGTAGACCTGTCCTTTGGGGTAAGTCGCTACACCTCGACCTTCCATACTGTTATTCACCCACTGACCTTCATATCTAAACCCATCACTTGCAACTAGTATTCCCGTATTACCATGACGTTTACCATCTTTCCATGCTCCCTCGTAGATACTGCCATCAGTAAAGCGGAAGATGCCGTATCCATTTTGAATGTTGTCATGGAATTCACCATCATAGATACTGCCGCATGGGAGTGTGTAGATTCCCATTCCTTCACGTGCACCTCGACGGAAGTGACCAGCATATCGACCATTCTCTTTAAATGTTCCATCACTCTGTTCAAGGTAGTAATAGTACGTCCCTTGACCATGCATCTTACCCTTCTCCCAGGTCCCCTCGTAGATCACACGCTTGCGATCGGCAGTCATTAGTTTACCAACACCATGTTCCTTATTCTTCTTCCATTGACCTTCGTAAAGTGTATTATTGTTGTAGAGACATACACCTTGACCATGACGAACACCGTCAGTCATTTCACCCTCGTAGATTACATAGTTAATCTTGATTAGGTCAGGATTGATTTCTCCAGAGTCGGCTCGGGGTTGGGTAGTCGTAGTAGTCGCTCCCCAACTAGCTCCACCTTCACCCTCGGGATCCATCTCAACACGTTGGTAGTAAAGGTAGTGAGCCGACCGCCAACGAGCTAACAATGGATCCCCAGCCGTTGGTAATGTCGGCACGACACTTGGAGGCGGTGCAATTGTCAACGGACCCTTGTAAGAGGCTGGGATAGGCTGTCCTGCTGCTGCACTACTTCCGCCCTTGCTCTTCTTTCCCTTCTTACTCCGTTTGCCACTTCCCGAAGATTTAGGCGTAGGAGCAATAGCCGGTGCTTGTGAATTATCAGGTCCCTTGCACTGTGGTGGAGCCTTGAGTATGCCGGTACCTGGTGCTGCTGCCGCTTTAGCACTGGCCGTATTATCAGTCGACTGTCGTGATCTCTTGTTTTTGACAATACTTGCCATGTCACCACCACCACCACCAGTTGATCGACGACGACGTTTGCCATCGATACCCTCAGCCCCAGGTACCATAACAGGCACACCATCCGGACCAATAACAAAATCATCCGATTGATGACCAAGTTTCTTCCATGTCGATTTCCTCTTCCTACTCTGTGAAGTTCTACGATCCTTCTCTTCATCATGGATTGCCAAATCTAAGAATCGCCCGGTTGGATGTCGCTGTGTCCCCCCGGTAACCTTGGTAATCTCACCATTCGATGGGACGGGAACATACATACGTTGACAACTTAATATACCCGTTTCAGGGTCAAGACTACCGATAATTTCAAATGTACCGAACCGATTTGTGCCATATCCACGTACATGGATAAATGATTCTGGCAGGAGTGGCTTCTTGTCACCACCCTCCTTCTTGCCATCATCAACATTCGTGCTACCCTTCTCATCCAACAACTCGTTTGCCTTGATGGTTGTATCACTATCATCAAATTCACCCCGAGCATTCGAAGGGGGTGTGGCATTAAAGAATAGATAAAACAATTCACGGATATGATTCTTCTTCTTCTTTAATGATGGCCGACCACGAGTGGAACCGGGTGCGCCGACATTCTCAAAGTGTCCTTCCCACTTACCAGACATGGGACATACTTGTGAATACTTGGTGGATGCATCGGTGAAGGGTGATCCACCGTAGGTTTGTATATTCTTACATTCCTTGAATTTTAATTTGCTTGGTGATGATGATGATGATCCAGGTGAGGGTGGCTTAGTAGTGCCTGTTGAGGCCGCGGCGGTGGTATCAATAGATGATAGCTTTGAGTCGTTACCGTCCGAAGCAGTAGTAGCATCTCCCACGGCATCCCCATCACCATTCTTTTTAACTTCCCCTGCTACCGCCGGCGGTGCTCCTTTACTACTAGCCTCGGCCATGACCACATCCTCTCCCTCGGTGGCCGTATCCCCATCCTCAATCTTTTTATCCCCCTCTCCCCCAGCGGCTGTCTTATTGTCCCCAGCAGCACCCTCGACAATATCTCCCCCATCAACACCA
>Ga0214477_101290_pt1 | contig 12844 bp, 12 predicted proteins | sample M1_20Mar14CPVII9_FD_165058 | JGI IMG/M metagenome (GOLD analysis project Ga0214477, IMG submission 165058) | Marine eukaryotic communities from Monterey Bay, California, United States - M1_20Mar14CPVII9sort6BwellC16 | ecosystem: Environmental > Aquatic > Marine > Unclassified | place: USA...
CCCCCCCCCCCCTTAAAGTAGTTACAGGTAGTTACCTACCCCCGTGTACAGGGGTGGCTTCGAATCATCGTTAAGTTATCGTAGGTAGGTATTGGAGAGGTAGGGGAAGAGGTTGTTACTGGTTTGGTAAGCATGGTGAATTAGATCGTAAACTGTCTCCACTGAAAGATATGTATATGTATTATTGCAACATGAAAAGTAAAAGTCTGTCATCGTTGATTGCAATACTATTCACTTTCATATTTGCAATATCAATGTTCCAAATTGAAATTGTAATTGCAACACAACAAGATGATTTCGAGTTTGAGGCAATTGGTCAATATCTCTCTGCATTATACAATCATCAACAAAAGCAACAATATCAACAACATCGTAAACTAACAGGCACCTGCGGCAATTTAGGGTATCATCCCGACACAACATCAACAACAGGCTGTATTAATGATAATAATTATCCACCACCATGGACTTCACACCCTGAAATGCAAAGCAAAATGTTCCATTCGACATATCAAGAATGTTGCAATGCATTCTTCGACAGTGGAAGTGATTGTCCATATATTGATGTTTGTACCGGGCCAAGTGGAGGTGGTGGTGGCAGCGGAGGAACTCCTGGATATGGTTATGGACCTCCACTAGGATATGGGCCGCCACCGGGATATGGGCCGCCACAAGGAGGACCAACATTACCACCAACTCCCATGCCATTACTATACTATGTCGATGAGGCAACGGGCGTATGTGTGTCAAATTATGAAAAGCAGAAACCGCATTGGATTACATCAACATATGTCGAATATGAAATGTGCTGCAATGCACCAAATGTTCGTGATAGAACGGTTTGTTTAGCAAGTAAGAAACCAACTACAAATGATGATGGTACAACAACAGATTCAAATACACCAAAGACTCCATTGTATTACGTGGTTGACTTAACAGGTATATGTGTCGATCATCATCTTACACCAATGACATATACAAAACAAACATTTGTTGATTATAATACATGCTGTAATACATCTTGGAATACAGCAAAGTGTATGATGAATGAGCCAACATTACCTCCATCGTACGCACCAACTTTATCACCAACAACGTCAAGACCAACACCATTGACTACATGTCCACCACCCTATGATGTTAATGAGCAGTATAGTCCTGGTAGTCAAGTGGAAGTAAATTATGTTATATATCAATGTTTGCCGTATCCAGAAAGTATATTTTGCAATCAAGACAAGTTCCAACCACCCCAAGATGATCCTGGACCAATCAGTGATTCGGCTACTACAACAAGTAACACTGAATTATGGCAAGATGCATGGAAACGGATAACATTATGTCAACGTCCACCATCAACATCACCAAGTTTATCACCAACAACGACTAGACCAACACTATCGGCGTGTAAGACTGCAGCTAAATGGCATCCACAAGGATTGAATAACAGAAGGATATGTACCAACTCACCCGAGCATCCAGTGGCGTGGACTTATGAACCATTAAGTACTACATACTTTAGAGATACTGCTGATGAATGTTGTAATATGTGGTATGGTGAACGGTGTAGAATAAGAGATGTTTGCTATGAGTAGTTGTCGAGGTATGCTTATTATGTATATAAGAGAAGTTTGAATGTCTACCGTCCTGGCTAGGTATGTACCCACGTGCGGGTTCTGGTGTAGCCATTTTGAAGATACCGTATAGGATACCGTATGAAAAATGAGAAGTAAGTGTGTTTAGGTCAAGATGTTCCAGATATAATCAAATGTTTGAGACAGATCCCCCATGACAATGACAGATACTTAGAAGCAAGAACCTCCAAGATGCTAGAATAATGTAGACTCTGCGACTTCAAATCAATATCATCATATCAGTTCATAAAAAGGAAACAGAACAACGCACAAACAACAAACGACGATGGTAACATATTTTTGAGACATGATACGATGGATCAGCTTATGCGTGTACAAAATGATAAGATGCAGTATTGCTTTAATTATGAGGCGCCTAATGGAGAGGGCTCCGAAACTCACCATTTGAACTCATGCCTGCAGGTTATAATGGTCATGATAAAAGTATGGCTGTTGACTTTTGTTGGAGAGGTCCACGTCTTCCAACCCACAAAGCTGACTGTACAGGTTGTGAATGTGCACATTGGAAACTTCAACTTGATGCTGATGGCAATTCGATGAAGAGCACTATGTGGCAAAGCTTCCCAGCCATACATTTCGAAGTCGAACTAACAAAGACAAGTACTACTGTTTCAACTGAAGGGGTGGTTGATGGGTGGCAATGCGAGTTTCAAGATAGTACTGGACAACCTGATAATCACAACGACTTGATTCATCATCATGGTAGTAGCAACTGTCCTTACCTCAAATTCAAGTCTAAGCGAGAGAGAACCAAATCCCCATCGCCCTCTTCTTCCCCAAGTTTACCAGCTAAGTTCAGTCTTTTGATGTCAGCTCATGATACTGATCACAAAGCCCAGCTGGACTATACAGTGCCTCAGATCCCCTGTATGCCCTGCAATGTATCTTTGGCATTCAGTGTTATGACTGACGAAGAAGATGATTACATCGCACTCGGATTCAGAGGAGGTGTGTACTCATACACTGACTGGAAGGGTGATATGGCAAGTGAAAACAGGACTTCTGGCGGCTTGCCCGATTACTTTGGGATGTCAACCTCAAGTGGATGGGAATCCATCTATGGTCCACAGCCACTCAATGGACGAATTGCACTTGGTTTTGTAAATAACGGAAATGGATTTTTTAGGGAGATGGAGGCAACCAATTACGTCGGGGAACCCTCGGACATTCAAGACAAAGAGCTGCTTCTCAAAGGTACAGATGTTGAGCGTGTTGGCGATTGGACAATCATTCGCTTTACATCTGAACTGTTTGCTGGAGATACGATTGAAGATCTAGATTGGAATCCTCGTGATCCTTTTTCAACAACTATGTCAAGACAACGTGTTATGTGGGCAAATCAGTAAATGGTGATGGAAGTGAAGCAACAGTAGGTTACCATGGTCCTAATCGGGCTATAAGCCCTCTGGGTTTTCCTGGCTTCAACGAACCAGCTCACAAGTATATTGATGACATTGTGAAAGAAGAGAAAGGTGATGCAGCAAAAACAAAACCGTATCTAAGCTATAACTAATTTGAACCATTTGCAAAATATAATATATCAACTTTGTACTATTTGACACTTTGTTGCTTACACATTTATTTTCATCTAGACCTATTATAGACAAGCACTACATCAGCTACCGAGTTTATTAATCAACGAGAAAAAGAAAAGACATTGGCTCCGGGTACAGAAGAGAACGACATCCCTGGCATATTCTTTGTTTGTTCCATCATGTTGCACATTTCTAATTGTTGAATAGCTAACTCATCCCCAGCTTGCGCACCCTTCTTTAACCATTTCTTTGCCTCTTCCATATCTGCATCAACTCCATCCCCCCGCATTAAAGCAAGCCCCAAATTAGTTGAGGATTCAATATGTCCCAACGAGGCAGCCATTCGAAAATACTTTGCAGCTTGGGTTTTATCGATTGGGCCACCCTCACCATCTCTATAACTACAGCCAAGATTGTGAGCCCCTCTCGCTTCTCCTTTTTCGGCTGCCTTTTGATACCAAATTCTTGCCAAAGCTTGATTCTGTATAACACCGAGTCTACCCGTATCGTAATAGCCGCCGAGGTTGTACATTGCATTCGCATCCCCTCTATTGGCGCGTTTCCTGACTTTTTTCACACTTGCAGCTTCACTGGTATCACTGGTATCAGATCTACACAATGGACATACATCCTTTTGCTCTGTTTTCTGTGTTTCAACAAAGCACTTTCTGCATATCTTTCCACCGCCTGTGATATTGATGGAGAGTATTATTAGTTAATATTATAATATGAATTAGATAAATGAAAAACAATGCACTTACAACACTCCATAATGCTTGCATTTGTTGTTGTATCCATTTTGGTATCTAAACATATAGGACATTCTTCAATGCCTTGTCCCCACTCCGTACCAGTAACATTATAATTAACCTCCAAATTCTGTGGTCGAATTGCAATCGACTCCCGAGTCTCATAATCTGTACTTTCTAAATGAATTACCTCACATTCCACACGATTATTATTAAGAATCTTTTTTATGCTAACATGTTCCCCATTTAGATCTCTACGGTTGACTAATCCAACAACGCGAGCAGTCCTGCCCGGCTCAATTGGTGGCCGACCAGATGCCCTTCCAAAAACTGTTTGTGTAGGGTCAGATGATGTACTAATAAAGGGAAATGGATCACTAGGTTGTCTATTATCGGGCTGGGCATCAAGTGCAGAGATACTAGCATTTTCTAAACTAGCCATCACATTATCAACATTGTTATCAATATTGGTGTTGGTATTGGTATTATTATTGGCTTTGTTCTTCTTGGTATTCTTTTTGTTTTTGTTACTCTTCTTCTTCCCCATTATTGCAATATTTTACGGCTTCACTGGTATATTAATGAGGATTAGTCCATTACCATTCGATTGCCGCCACTACAAAAGTATACTATCGCCAAAAAAGTGCCAGCACCAAGCAAATAAAGGTGAACCCCGATCGGTATATATAACTATCAAAGAACAGCGTTCCTTATATTATTTACTAAATATTAATATGAAAATATAACATTGCAATAGCCACAGATTTATGGAGAATATTTTATTATGTTTTAAATTTTTTATGGAAGGATACTATTTGCGGTATCCTCCATGCAAACATAGTTTTGAGTTTGATCAGATATGTGTTGGATGTTGATGGTGTATTGAACTCGATGCCCATGCCTTAAATATTGGTGTTGTAGGGCAGTTAATAGTAGTAATAATTGAATTGGTGATTGGTTTTTCGAATAAAAGTTCAATCTTAATATCATGAGCAAATCAAAAACAAAAACAACAAGAAATCCCTTCAATCTCATGTCGAAAATATTCGACCTACATCTTCCATACTTGACAACTACACTCCATTTACAAATAGAATTCGCACTATGGATATGCACGGTATTATTAACCGCCGCATCATCAATGGTATTATATAAGAATTCATTCCTAACAACTTATGGTGATTGGGTATTCTTATCTTGGGTTGGATTATGGTTAGGTAGACATTTCATATTAAGATTGGTATGTACTGTAACATGGATTGATGCTAGCTGCAAGAACAGTATTGATAATGTTAGTTGGAGAAGACGTCGTTCATTCCAAACTTGGTTACATCGTCATAAGGCACGTCAATCTATTTACCATCGCTTAAGGTGGTTTATTAGTTTATTATCACCCTACAACATCTTAACAATGGTAGTTAAACTAATCCAAACATGTGCCATGGCAGGACAGTATTGTGATACAAGTGCTGCCAATGGTGTGGCTAATGCGGCAATGGTAGTAGCAACTGGGGGTAGTGGTGGTGATGATCATTTACATAGTCAATATCATTCATCGAAAAGTCCATGTCCACAATCAAGTGTTATGCATACGGCTGTTATTTTATCATTAGCAAGGTCATGGGGCACTTTATGTGGATTATCATTTGCAATTTGGTCAGTACTCAGAGGCGAGGGAGGTGGTATGCGAGGATCAATAGGAGAAGTGTTTCTATTAGTCTGGGGAGTTCTTTTAAGCTGGACAACGTATTGTCTATCATTTATCGGTATGTCCTCCTCATCTCAGTCTGATATTAGGAGTGCACTTGGAATAGACTCAACTGATAATACAAAAGGTGGTGGAGGTAGCAAGAAACACCGTAAGAAGCAATCAGCTCATTCGGGTGGTGATTCTCAACACCACTCAAAACAGAGTGGCACAAACTCATCAGAGAACGATAGGTCAGCAGACTTTGTCATGGGAAAATTAACCTTCCGACTATTTCCGACCGCCATTCGATCGCAGGCTTTGCATGTTCAACAGACTCGTACATCTGGCATGTATCGAGCACTTACGAATATTTGGGAGGCATCTCCATCCTCACAGCTACTAGTTGCCATGTTAACGTCCATCTTCTTGATACTTGGTTGGCTATTCGTCCTTGGAGGATATGCGTGGATACTTGGCAATAGTAGTGGAACTAGTGGTACAGATTATCAAACAGTGGAGTCAAACATTCCCAACTTTGCTGGCAACCCAAATGCACAAAACAATGGAAATGGTCATTCTCACTACTGGCGGAAACAAAAGCCATTTCCTGCTCCCTCGACTTTTGATGTAGACCCTCCATCATGGGTAAGCTTGATGTATTTGGTAATTTCATTTGGTACTGCTGCAAGTTTACTCCTCTATGGAAGAGTCTTGCTACCCATTCCTGAATTTGTGGCCGGTACTAATGTGCTCAAAGCCATTAGAGCAGAAACGAAGATATTAGGCGGTGGAGGAGTTGGTAAATCATCCAAGTTGAAGGATATGGATATTCCCTGGGCTGAGAATTACAAGTCCATCACTACCGAGAATCGTCTTCGTCTTTACTACAAGATTGGCATTGTGCGTGTGATTGAAAATGTATTACTATGTGCAGTATTGCCACAGACTGAAATAATCTGTCGTATCACAGAACATTGTGAGGCCGGTCCTCTGCTTTGGGGTCCGTCAGGTGTTGCAGGCATAGCTGGTCGTCGTTTTGGTAAAGGATCTTCATTCTTAACAAGCTCCTACGATGTATTAACAAAAGACGACTTCGCAACGCGGGTCATCATTGCCACTACTGTACTCATTACTTGTGTCATGTTAGTAGCACAGATGTCTCTTATGAATCGAACATATCTTGCCATTATGGGATATATCAGTGGTGAATGGGAGCTACAAACAGATACGAACGATGATACAGATGATGAGTTATTGTCATCCCAAAAAGGTCTCATGTCAGTAATGTACGATATTTTTGGTATTGGCGCGAAGCCTACACAATCATACTCGACCCATCGTCGTTCCAATACTCTGATGCAGTGGGATCCTAAGCGTCGCTATCAAAAGGGAGATCGTATTGCATATGATGATGCAGTCTACAAAGCTGTTTCGAACTCACCGGAAGGACCTCCATTTGACCCTTTTCTTCGTGCAGCACATGATCTCTTTTCAGATGAGCTAGGCCATCCAAGTTCTTCCAATATTCTACCAAGTCTATCTACAGGATGTGTTGTATTAGCGGCTATGTTATTGTCGGCAGTGCTCATCTGGAAGAATGCTCAGTGGAATTATCATCCGTTAGTATTATGTTTTGCATCCAGTTTAGTAGGAGGATATGCCATTACTCATTCGACTGAGAGGAGTTATCATGGTATAAAAGACATAGCCGATCAGATCGCCCTTCATTCTCAGCGACATTATTTGGCGAGTATGAAACAGGCAGCAACAAGTTAATGACTTGAAATGCAGAATAAGTCTTAATAGTCTGCTTTATTTTGTGATGTTTCTTGTTTTACACATCATAGTAGTCTATGTGTGCTCCGCTCTCATATGTATCATTTCTCAATAACTCAACCAACTTCTTAGCACTATCTTCAGGTTTGACAAGTGTATTGTTTTGCTTGGATGATTCAAAGTAATCATGCAATTTGTTGTCTATTACAGGACTTTCTGATAATACGTCAGTCATTTCAGTATCGCATGGGCCTGGCGCATAGTTGAGCACCTTGAGCTGTTGCTTTTCTTCAGTAGTTTGCTTACTGTCATCCTCTGAATATTCTTTGGCGAGTACTTTATGAAACATATCTCTTGCAGCTTTACCAGCACAATATACTCCCATTGTTGAAAAAGGATCAATAGCGCATATAGAAGATATGTTTACTATTCGAACCATAGGACACTTATTTGCAAATGTCTTTGTGAATTGTGCTAAGGTAAGGTTCATATATGAGTGCATATCATATGCTCAATTACATGTAGAAAAAAACTACTCACATGATACCCATATCGATGATGTTATATTGAGATTAATAGATTGTTGCAACTCTGTTATATTTGATAATGATTCACATGTTCCTAATGGACCAACAGATCCAGCGTTATTTACAAGTAAACATGAATCATATTGTATTGCTCTTGATAATGGTTCTAATATCTCTTGCAATTTCTCTGGAAGAGTAACCATATCTGATAAATCAATTTCATGACAAGATGTAGTAACTTCACTATCGATAGTGTTTACTAAGGTTGCCGTCTCGTTGAGTTTCTCTAAAGATCTAGCCAACAAAACCATAGTATGCAATGCATCATCTCTAACTCTGCTCTCTTCAGCTAATGCAACAGCAATTGCTCTTCCGATTCCTCTTGAAGCTCCTGTTATTATTGCAAGAGACTTGGACATATGATAAATGATATTATATCAATGACTGCACAGCCTGCCGATACAACGCCGATATGTTGACTTTTGAATATATTATCGAGTAAGATTTTACTCTTTACGACTTCTTGTGTGATGTGTGTGTACAACATCCATCAGACTCAACAAATCTAGCATCAATGAAAGTTCATAGAAATTAGCTAGAAGTTTCTACATATTCAGAGAAAAGATACCGACCGCGAGCCGAGAGGCTGGTATCTTCTTCTAATGGCATGGAATATTTTGATATCTTATGCTGATATCGATCATCTATCTAATTAAACTATTTGGCAAGGATTTCTTCGTCGTCGTCCTTTAGGGAATTGTGACTATTTTACTCCCTAACTCCATAACCGGGGAAAACACTATTTGGGGCCCTAACTTAAGCCCACCGCAGGTGCCCCCGGAGGGCTAGCGCGCTTGCGCGGCTAGTATTGTTAGATTTGTGGTAGAGCTCGTGCCCTATTGTATATAATATGACTTCATCAGTGTTTGATATCATTGCTTCCTCCAAATGCGAGTTTGAAGATGTAGGAAAAGTATCGAATAGTGCAAACAAATCACCAACACAGCATTATTTTCAAAACATATGGCAAAAACAACCTGCAATCTTTCATTGTGGTGAAAAACCTTCCATTAGTTTAAATTGGGATGAAATTGCTGACTTGCTACATCATTGTAGAAACGATGAAAGTACAGAACCGCCCCCATCACAGACCCACATACTTTATACTCAAACAATCCACATGCTGCATATCTCGACGGATGTTCTATTATCATCAATCATGCGGACTTCCATCATGGAAAGATTGCAGAGTTATGCACCAATTTACAACAAACTTTTCCTCATGTTTATGCAAATGCATACCTAACACCCGCTGGTTCTCATGCGGTGAAAGCCCATGCAGATGATAGAGATGTTCTTGTTATACAAGTAAAAGGTAAGAAGAAGTGGCGTGTATGCAAACAAGTACCTATTCAATATCCACATACCAATGAAGTCTACGCACTCTGGTCTGTGTTGCTTAAACTGAAAGTTTATAGATATTAGATAGAAGTTTCTACAATATTCAGAGAAAGGATACCGGTCGCGAACCAGGGATAAGTAATGTAAATGTTGATTTGTGTGTAGATGAGTTTGGAATATTTTTATCTTATGCTATCGATCATATTGTTAGAGTTGTGGTAGAGCTCGTACCTTATTGTATAATATTAATATGACTACATCAGCGTTTGATATCATTGCTTCCTCCAAATGCGAGTTTGAAGATGTAGGAAAAGTATCGAATAGTGCAAACAAATCACCAACACAGCATTATTTTCAAAACATATGGCAAAAACAACCTGCAATCTTTCATTGTGGTGAAAAACCTTCCATTAGTTTAAATTGGGATGAAATTGCCGATATGCTGCATCATTGCAGACATGATGAAAGTACAGAGCCGCCATTGTTCTTTCAGAACGGTTCCCCAATCACAGACCCGCATACTTTATACTCAAACAATCCACATGCTGCATATCTCGACGGATGTTCTATTATCATCAATCATGCGGACTTCCATCATGGAAAAGTTGCAGAACTATGTACCAATTTACAACAAACTTTTCCCCATGTTTATGCAAATGCATATCTAACACCCGCTGGTTCTCATGCGGTGAAAGCTCACGCAGATGATAGAGATGTACTTGTTATACAAGTAAAGGGTAAAAAGAAGTGGAGAGTTTATAAACAGGTACCTATTCAATATCCACATACACATGAACAAGTTGGTAAGAATGGAAGAATCGTTGACTCATCAGTATTAGATGGAGGATTATGCTTTGGTAATAAAGAGATTGTACTTGAAGAAGGTGATGTGTTTTATCTTCCTAGAGGATATGTACATGAAGCCAGTTGTGGAGAATCATCGCCCAGCTTTCATCTCACATGTGCACTTGCTACTCATGACTGGTGTATGTCAGTTTTACTATCTGAGACTATCCGGCAAACATTAGATTCTGAATCATCTGACTTTAGAAAAGCACTGCCAATCGGACCTTGTGACGAATATGAGAGTTCTTCATCAGATTTGTCTCTTACACAACAATTAGATGAGGCAATGGCTATCATTCAAAGCAAGCTAACTTCATTGAAATTAGAGCAAACTCTAAGAGCAAAGTATCAAACACACAATGGACAAGCTAATGAACAAAGAACCAAACTAATCATGGCAAACCAATCCAAAAAGAGAAAAGCAACAAATGATATCGTCGGACCAGATGCTGCAGCTCGGCTTACTCTTGAGAGCTCGATGCGAGTCAGTACACCAGGAGAACGAGAAAGTGTCTCAATAGAAAAAGGACGCCTGCGTGGCTTGACTGTACGAGAAGAGACAATGTCGATATTGATGATAATGTTAACAAAGTTGAAGAGTGATCCAAGTCGAATTGTTGTAGTGAAAGATATGTGTGTTGATCTTGTCGATACTACAGATATCTTACAGAAAGAGACTGAGATGGTTTGTGACTTTACACTCTTGTCATTTGCTCGATGCTGTGTTGAGTTAGGTGCACTCGCTATCGGAGAAAGATAACTTCTACTTTACTTAAGTTATAACTTCTCAAGGCGACAGGCTCTCTTCGTACGCACGGTACTGACCTCCCTCCCCATATCTAACAATCGGACTATACACTGCCAAGCCAACAAAGCAGCATATTAGCATTGTACCATGTGAATAATAGAATTGTTTCTTGCTATACAATGAATCCTTCTCAGTCATCTCTACACATTCCTTTGCAAATGTTGACACTGTTGATAAGCTACCAGCAATACCTAATGAAACGGCCTTGATTGCCGGGATCTCCCAACGTTGTGCGCCTTTATCAATTGATTCTATGATTGACCAAGCAGTCAACCCTGCAGAGAGAATACTCGCAAGAAAGTTTGCCATGAAAGTTCCTGTTGGATAGCCCAGTCTTCCATTCAATGTTGACAGTTTCCATCGCAGTATTGTCCCAAGTGGACACGAGAGACAGGCAATCCAAAGTTGTCGATAGAATGCTATTCCCCAATACAAATCACCAGCAATATAAAGACAAATTATTGATGCAATGAGAATACAAACTACCACTGGAGTCAACCAAGATAGATGCTTGTGGTGCCATCTAGGAATCAATGACATCTTACTCGTCGCGCTGTCGAATACATGTGGGTTTCTTTTTACGTGTGTACATGCAGCTAATGTCCTACCAACGCGGAAGCTAGTAACAGCTGCTTGTAATCCAATAATATATCCAAATAATGCAGCCAATACTTGACTACCCAAATATGGGTTTGCAATACCATCCATCATTAGTACCATCTGGGAATTCCACGATGAAAACGTTGTAAAGCTTCCACATAATGCAGTTTTAAGTCCAGCGTGTAATCCTTCCTCACTTTGTAGTGGATGATCATGATGCATACATGGCAAGGCAGGTAATTCCATATGATAATGTCCTGTAAAGTATCCCATCAATAATGATCCAAGCATATTAGCCGGTAAGTCAATAAATAATGCTCCGCCATATTGTTCAGTCTGTCCATCTGCAGTTATACATATCTTATGTGATAATGGCCACATCCAATCGTTAATAGTGTGACCTTGAAAGTTGGATTCACAATCCCCTCCAAAGAACCTACCAACGAATACACGTACTGATACACCTATTACAGAAAAGAGTGATAGATATAACACATGTAGTGCATTCCAATTTGTGCACATGTTCTTCACAATTGATTCAAGTTCTTGCTCGTCTTCATCCTCGTCTTCATTATCATCTATAATAAAGTTGTCTGATGTTGAAACTTTTCGTGTAGACTCTTCGTCTCCTTTTTCTTTATCATCTTGGAGTAGTGATGCACCTGCATTGTTATTATCTCTCCTTCTCATGCCGACATCATCAAGTTTTGTTGCAGTAGAATCATTATCATTCACCGACATAGCGGCGCCACTGGTACTACTCATATTAGCATATATTATTTATATCATATTTTGCTATTTCCCACAGCCGAGCTACTGTGTTTCCTCTTAGTATGTAAGCGTCCAGAGGTTGTACCAACCCTTGAAAGAATAAAAGACGGCGACCAAACTGCTCACCTCAAAAAAACAATCTCTATCATCTCCTTTGCCTTCTAGTATTGTTGGCAACAGGGACAATCAAATAGCATATATCAATGTCATCATCAAAGAAGAGCGGCGGCGGCGGCGGTGGATCGTCTGGGGGCTTTCAAGCACTCAACCTATCACCACCAATATATGCGGGTATTAAAAAATTAGGATATAGAACACCAACACCCGTACAACGTAAATCATTACCCATATTATTGACGGGGAGTGATGCTGTTGTTATGGCAAGGACTGGAAGTGAGTATATATTATATATTATTGTTGTTGTTTTTGATGTTGGTATTGTTTGATGACTTGTTTGCAATGTTTGCACATATCATATGCTCACTTTTT
>Ga0214477_101296_pt1 | contig 12768 bp, 3 predicted proteins | sample M1_20Mar14CPVII9_FD_165058 | JGI IMG/M metagenome (GOLD analysis project Ga0214477, IMG submission 165058) | Marine eukaryotic communities from Monterey Bay, California, United States - M1_20Mar14CPVII9sort6BwellC16 | ecosystem: Environmental > Aquatic > Marine > Unclassified | place: USA...
GATTGCGTCAATCATTGAGCATTATAAAATTATACTTTACATTAGAAACCGAATTATTAAATCAAAACAAAGATAATAATACAATAATAACATCAGAACAATATCAATCAATAATGCAAAGTCAAAATGCAATACTAGATACCATCCACACCGAATTAAATGACAATACGATATCAAATTCATCATCTAATTGCGAGACGGGATGAATACCAGCACCTAAATCAATCGATAAAGGTGTGAATAAGAATTTAGTGGCACGATTAGTTAGTTTGTTTGCTAATCATGTAGAATTGTTCAATTCTATGGGCTGTGGTGGTGCTGCCGAGGATGAAAAAAGATAGCTCTTGGGAGTTCGAGTGGTATTAGTAGAGTGTAACAGGATGCCAATTTTAACATTTTGGTATGTGAGTGGCGGAATAGAATGATAGATGTGAGAGTATTGACATATCGATTGTATGAACATAGATACAACAATACATCTTGATATTATTCCGACATATGATAAAGTAAGAAGATAGTAGGTAATACCCTATGCTCCGGTGTGCCGGCTCCCTGTACCCTCTTTTGATTTTGTGCACAAGATGTGTTCACTTCTTCTTCACTTCCTACGGTTTATACTCATATGCAACTGAATAACCATATTTAGGAACTCTTTATTCGTAAGTTTACCCATCTACTTACTTCCAAAAACAGAACGAATAGACTTCTCTGCTAGAGTAACTAATGCAGTATCTGCAATCATTATAGCACATAACATAGCCTGAAACCCTACCGAATTGACAGCTCCAAGTAACAAGTCATGAACAAAACTATCATCATCCTCTGTTCCAATACTACTCCCCTCTTCATTGAATGTCGGTGGTCCAGATGTTGGCAAAGGAGAGAGTTGCATCAATTGATTCAGTGGAGGGAAGATTTCTACCGCACAAACAAATAGCACAAAGTAACATCCCTGTATACTTTTGAAGAGTAACTTATTCTCTGATAAACTTTCCATATATGGTCGTCCTCTATAGTTGACGAGGAATGCGTTGATTGTTGATAAAACCGTGACCAGGAAGGTTGCAGTATTGAGCGTATTCGGATGGAAGGGACCGTCAGGTACAATGGATGGATCGTATGGATCAACATATGCATCAGAGATGTATGTGACACTCATGATTGCCAAGAAATGGATACCAAATTGAATAGCAATTGATATTAATGTTTCCGTACATAACACTGATGATGGTGGCTTTTGTGTTGATAACTTTGGTAGTGGCTTGCCTCTTGTGACGAATAAGAACAGGATTGCTACCACCACACCCACGGCAGTTAATTGACGGTCTCCTTGCTTAACTCCCTTCTGGTGGAGTGTCGTCAAGACTAATGCATTCACTAGACATTGCACACCAAGTATCTTGTAGATTTGAATCATTGTCACTAATGTACATCGTCCCTGTTGGAGTATATCCTTACAACATCGAACACTTGTCTTACGTGAGGTGAATGGAGATGCCACAGAGGCATTGCCAAGACTTACATAGTTGAGCTCATCCTCGGCTTCGGCAAGTGCCTGAAGAGAACGGTTAACACGTTCCGATCGACTCTTCTTGGGCTTGCTTTTGGTAGATGACGATGAGGACTTGCCGTCTTTCTTCTTCTTTGCTGCTTTCCGTTCCTTCTTCTCCTCGGCCTTGGCAGCACTAATCACATCATTAGCTGACCGTTGTTTGGCCTCAAGGTCGGGTACAGATATGATTGATACGCCAACATGCGCCTTCTTTAATGCCCCGACATCGTTGGTACCATCTCCACACATCAGTGTATGACAACCAGAGGCATTAAATGCGGCAATGACCGCCTCCTTGTGTCTCGGTGCATGTCGTGCAAAGACAGAAATGAAGGGTACTAAAGCAGATAGAGCATCTCTTGCGGCAGGATGATTCAGCACTGCTCGGTCATCGATTGTATATGAGGTTTGATCAGAAGATGATGCACTTTCCACGGCATGATAGGCTAACTTAGTCAACACATCTCCGGTGATACAAAAGTTTGCCGTCTTCTGTCTAACCATTGCTTGCAGTTTTGGATTCGCTGGAAAGTACACCACGTTGTGTACACCTTTGCCAGTTGACCCAGTGATACTATGACCAAGCGGACGAAATACAAATCGTTCACCGCCTTTTGCTGGGGCACACAACTCATATGTGTTTTCTTGTTTGGCATCAACAATGCCCACACGACGAGCCACCTCCGCCGCAGTTAAGACGGCATCACCCGTTACCATGACAACATTCTGATTACCACCCTGTAGTTCCTTAATAACTCGTGCCGAGTCCGCTTTTAATGGAGAATCCATGACGAGTAATCCTGCAAATGTCAACTTTTGTTCAACATTATCACGAGAAGCCTTCCATTTGGCAATATTAGTAGGAGAGTTCTTTCCAAGGTTACGATAGGCAAGAGCCAAGACACGTCGTCCTAGTGTCATATGTCGAAGATAGGATTGTTGATAGTCGTCTGGTAAAGTGGATATCATTGATTGTAATGCCTCCGGTGCTCCCTTGGTCAAAGCCCAGAGAGTGTCTGAATCGGTATCAATTGCCAAGACAGACATGCGTCGTAACTTGGAGGAGAATGCAAATCGATGAAGTACCTTGATTGATCCCGAAGGGGCTTCTGCTGTTGCATTCATTGCTAGGTTCAACAGATACTTCTTCTCCATCACCATGTCGGTCCGTGGATGGATGGTATAGCCACATGATTCCATCACAGCCTTCTCAAGAGGGTCACCACAAAGTTCTGCCTGGACAGTTGTTCTGCCGTTCTTCCCGGGAACATAGACGTGGGTTACAGCCAAGGATTGACAACCCACCATAACTCGGAGTATCTCAGAAGGTAGAACGGATCTAATACCAGCATTGTCACCGTTCGAGTCGTCAGATTTGATATCATCAAATAGAATCAAATCAGAATCATCCTTCTTAGACGACGATTCAACATTAGAATCGATAGAAGTACTCGGCAGCCGTACCCCGTGTAACCGTAACTCATCACTTGTCAAAGTTCCCGTCTTATCAAAGCAACAGGTATCAACTAATCCCGCCAATGGTATACGAAATGGTTCCGTACAGAATACTTGGTACTGTTTAACTAATTCACTCAAACTGGTAGTAACAGCTAATGATAATTCCATTGGTAGTTCTGGGGGTATTACCGATGTTATGATGATAACAATGTGTAATATAAGTTTGAAATGATTACGTGTCACGTCTCCCCAGGCATGATGTACGACGGTGGCTGCCGAGGCTAAGGCACATAGTAGTAAGATGAGGAGGAAGATGAGTGTTTCCTTAGCGTTGACACCCTCACCGCCTCCACCATTGCCACCGTTGCCTGATTCGGCATGGTAGGCTAATGTACGTAACAATGAGCCTTGAATAGTGTCAAAGCCAGTCCGTAGTACAAAGCAAACTAATCCTTGATTGGGTGGTGTTGGTATGTTTGATGTAGTGGCATTCTGAGTAGTACTCGTCTCTTCTTCGTCATCTTCAGATGAGGAATGATGATCCATCAAGACTGTACCACCAAACAGCACGCTGCGTTTATGTGTGGAACCATCACTCAAGTCCAATCTCTGTTCACTTTTACCTTGATCTTCTTGACCAACCTCAATCGATTCCTTAACTTGAGGTACCGACTCTCCTGTTAACATTGCCTCATTCACAACTGCCCGACCATTCAACAATAATAAATCAGCGGGTATTGTACAACCTCTATCATGATCGTGTGCACTTCGAATAGCATTCTGTCGATTCATTTGCTGCTTGTTGTGAATGGACGGAGAGACTAAACTAATCACATCCCCAACGACTAATTCATTCGTTGCAATTGTAATCCATTCACCCATTCGATAACATTCTACTAACTCTTTTCTTCCACTATTCCCTCCTCCATCCTCACCTCTACTGCCACCACTAACCTCCTCTCGTAACCTCTTAACACTCTTATATCTATTCATAGCCTGTAAACTTTCAAACATGACCAATGTTCCCAATGTAAATATAGCATACATCCAATATTCATCTAAACTCCATAACAATACACATAATAATTGAAATAGAAACATTGGTTGTAATAATTGTTGTGTAAGGAGTGATAGGTAGGGTGGTAATGGTATGTTTGTTGTATTTTTTCCATATATTTGAATTGTAGAGGATAGAAGAGTGGATGTTGATTGACCTGACCATTTGTGAGTGTAGAATGATAGAGGTAGGGAGGTTGGAAAGTTTAATCGATTGAATTGTGGTTCCCAAGTACTTGTTGTTGTGCTTGTTGATGAGTGGTGGCTGTTGTTGTTGGTCTCTCCATTCTTGTCCTTCTTCTTCTCGTAATCTTTATGCCAAATTGATTCCATTGGCAAATCATAATGTTCATCAATCTTCAACTTGTCCTTAGTGCCACTGCCAGGCAGTAATGAATTGCAACAGCATCGATAAGTCCATCCACGGAAATGTATCATTGCAACGAATGATGTCACCTCCTCCTCCTTCTCTCTACTGCCATTGTTGTTGGAAGAGGAAGTTGTGGTAGTAACAATCTTGACAGGGACAATACCAGGCTTTTCAGGACGGACAGTTTGCATTGTACTTGCCTTACTACTATCACCGTGACCGCTGCCACTGTTACTTTTAGTAGAACTACTACCATATGGATTGGGCGGTATAACTAAACAATGTGTCCAACTTTCCATATCCTCAATCTTCTTTTGCTGTTGTTGTACCATATTATCATCACACTCATTCTCTACCTCGCCAACACCAGCTGGTCCAACACTCATACTAACTTTCTTACTCGATTCATAATGTTGTTGAAAGGTATACTTATAATACGCAACCTTGGAATAGAATATAGTATCCCATTGACATTTTAAGAATATGATTAATTGTAATATTAATAGTAGAAGGTAGAGTATATCTATTAGTATGTTTATATTGATGTTTGATAGTATTGTTGATAATGAGTTGGAGTTGGTGATTTGACCAACATTTGGACTGTATGAAGCACCGCCATCCATTGAGGTAGAGGAGTAGAAGAAATCACATAGCATCAATAACAAATAACTAATTATAAATGGATATACGTCTAATCTATATAATATTGATCGACGTATTAATGGTTGTATAGTTTCTTTTCCTTCATTTTGTTGGTTAGTGGTGGTTGGTTGTTGTTGTTGTGATTTATTAGTGGTAGTGGTATTGCCACCGCCTGACATTATTGCACACCGTCTGCCTGCTACTGATTATACTGCTGCTGATTATATTAATGAGATCTTTATCGTTATTATACCTTCTTGTTGACAAGTAATAATAGGAGCCGCTTCGATCGGCCATTAATTATCCATGTTAATCCTCATAACGTATTGCGTAATTCTGTACTCTCTCTTATGGTTTATACCGTTTGAAAGATACGGATTTGAGAGAAGAGCCAAATAAAAAAGAATCGCCTACTGATAAAAGCGGCCTCCTATCATCTCAATAAACACCCAAACTACCGTCCAAACTCTCCTTCTATACGACTACGAGAGTATATAGTATCCAGTAGTGGCTTCTAACAGTATCAGATATACAAGGGGGTACCATTGCAACACATCAAAATTACATGTATCCTACTTACTCTAATTTTGCAACAACATGAGATATGGCCACAAAAGTTGGTGTTATAGAACCGCAAGAACAAGGAGAATGCAATGAATGTGGTTAGAACGTCTAATATTGACCTTTTTGTCAATCGAAAAACTACGGTCTAGGGTGTTTTTGTCACTTTTGACGCCACAACACGTAATTTTCACCACATAGTGATATTTTGAGTAAAAAACAAAGTTGACCTTTTTAGAATCAGCTTGAGGAGACAATTCGAATAGGCGTATTATTGATATATATTAAGAGATTTACAGCTCGCCTATCGGCTCGCAAAGTTTGACATTTTGAGAATATGGGAGTAACATAAACACAGCTCATGACTTCGTCATTCACAATTACAGTCAACATTAATGGTCGATATTATAATGCTTGGTTGGCATAGCCCTACGGGCACGGTAAAGAGAGAAGGATTCATCATCTCCTAACGTCGATGATTCATCCTTCTCTGATGTTTGGTACGTTCTTTATTAGAAAGAAGTAGTTACATCAGCAGATGAGGAAGATATAGTTACGTCCATTGTCCATCTTCACTTCTCCTTTGGTGCTGACGCACGTCGTCGGGTGTGCTAGTCCGCTATCGCTGGACTAGCCTTATTTATTAATGGATTAGAATGTTAATTGGTACGTTGTTCTTAGTGTTGGTTGGTACGTCGGGTGATCATGTAATTGGTTAGTGGTGGTGTCATGCTTATTGTTTGGACTTGATTTAATGTTTATTGGTACGTTGTGGTGGATGTGATATATTGGTACGTTTGGATTAGAAGATGGTTCATTACAATCAACCTGTCTCTACTTCCACTACATTAATGATAAGTGTATGCGCCCTGCGCTCGGGTCGGGTGAGTCCGATAGGACGAACACTATGTATTTCTCTTGTACCACATGTTCGTTGATTAAGTGTCTGGCCTCTTGGCCTCGGGTTCTGGTCACGTGAGTGCCTTGCACGAACTGTGAATGTTTTATACTTCATTGCTATCATATTAACTGTATTGGTGTGAGTCCGGTAGGACGAACTGTGTGGAGTAGTTTTGGTATTATTAATTGGTAGTATCAACATTCAACATATCACGTAATTTTTGGGATTAAGATTGGCTTTAAAATGGGCGTCTTGGGAGGTAAATCTGACAATGCAGCACTGTACCGAGTTGAGTCGATTGACAAAGGGTCATATTTAGACGCTGGGAGTACCATTAATGGATAGAGGAGGACCGTAGCATCACAACTAGCTAAAAATTATAACAATTGGGTGGTTAGAAGAGAAGTTATGGCTACTTTAGTGGTGGAGGAGTGGTGTAAGGGTACTACCTTGGACACAACAATTTACAAAGGTATTTTACACAACAATATACATTATAATTATGATGTAGAGGGGTTGGTAGCATCGTTTACGTGGTCAAAATTAACATGTATGTCATTTTTTTAGATTTTTGAGGGGGTAGAGGGATGGTGGTAGTGGTGGTGGTCGGGTGGAGGAGTGAGTGGCACGTGGTTTGAGCATATTACCATCTTCTACGATATATTCACCACCTCTGTACAAAGTTATATGGTCTAGATCGATGTAGTGAAGGAGCATTACTACCGTTAGTTAATTGGGTGGTAATTTTACGTCAAAATGTGATGGTATCCACGTGTGGATGTAAATCGTGCCCTCAAGGGAGAGGGAGGCATATGTTTCAAACATCGTGTACCCTTCTTTGGTATATGGAGAGGTAGTATACAACGTTATACGGCTGGAATGTATGCTGTTGGGAGCACTACCATGTCTAGCCTCGGGAGTGGTATTTTTCTGCCGAAAATGGGGTGGTATTCACGTGGATGGTAGTTTTGAACTTAGAGAAGAGAGTGGCATATGTTTTGATGGTTGTACATTGTTCTCCAATATACAAAGAGGTGTTGTGTTCAATTTTGTGCCCGGAATGTAAGTAGTTTGGAAGCAATCGTATAGTTAGCCAAGGGTGAGGTGTTATTTCTCTGCCGAAAATGGGAAGGGGAGATATGATAAAAGAGATGATACATGACAATCAACCAACTATCACAACTACATAGTAGACGAATTAAAGCAATAATATTGTTATTTAATTTAATGGATCTATGTATATATGATATAATCTCAGTTGATTGTTGTGTAAAAACATATCTCCTGTCAACCTCATTCACAACTGCCCGACCATTCAACAATAACAGATCAGCGGGTATAGTACATCCTCTATCATGATCATGTGCACTTTTAATGACATTCTGTCGATTCATTTGCTGCTTGTTATGAATAGATGGAGAAACTAAACTAATCACATCCCCAACGACTAATTCATTCGTTGCAATTGTAATCCATTCACCCATTCGGTAACATTGTACACTCTCTTTTCTTCCATTCCCTCCTCCTTCTCCACCTCCACTTCCACCACTAACCTCCTCTCGTAATCGTTTCACACTCTTCCAACGATTCATAGCCTGTAAACTTTCAAACATGACCAACGTACCCAATGTAAATATAGCATACATCCAATATTCATCTAAACTCCATAACAATACACATAATAATTGAAATAGAAACATTGGTTGTAATAATTGTTGTGTTAATAGTGATAGGTAGGGTGGTAATGGTATGTTGGTTGTATTTTTACCATATATTTGAATTGTGGAGGATAGAAGTGTGGATGTTGATTGACCTGACCATTTGTGAGTGTAGAATGATAGAGGGAGGGAGGTTGGAAAGTTTAATCGATTGAATTGTGGTTCCCAAGTACTTGTTGATGAGTGGTGGCTGTTGTTGTTGTTGGTCTCTCCATTCTTGTCCTTCTTCTTCTCGTCATCTTTATGCCAAATTGATTCCATTGGTAAATCATAATGTTCATCAATCTTTAACTTCTCCTTAATGCCAATGCCTAGTAAGGAATTGCAACAGCAACGATATGTCCATCCACGGAAATGTATCATTGCAACGAATGATGTCACCTCCTCCTCCTTCTCTCTACTGCCATTGTTGTTGGAAGAGGAAGTTGTGGTAGAAACAATCTTGACAGGGACAATACCAGGCTTTTCAGGACGAACAGTTTGCATTGTACTTGCCTTACTATCACCGTGACCGCTATTATCACTGCTTTTAGTAGTAGAACTACTGCCATAATATGGATTGGGCGGAATGACTAAACAATGTGTCCAATTTTCCATATCCTCAATCTTCTTCTTCTGCTGTTGCTGTATCATATTATCATCACACTCGTCATCTTCTACCTCGCCAACACCAGCTGGTCCAACACTCATACTAACTTTCTTACTCGATTCATAATATTGTTGAAAGGTATACTTATAATACGCAACCTTGGAATAGAATATAGTATCCCATTGACATTTTAAGAATATAATTAATTGTAATATTAGTAGTAGAATGTAGAGTATATCTATTACTATGTTGATATTGATGTTTGATAAAGTTGATAATGAGTTGGAGTTGGTGGATTGGCCAATATTATTTAGACTGTACGAAGCACTGTCAATTGACGTAGTAGTAAGGTGATAGTAGACATCACACAATATTAATAACAAATAACTAATTATAAATGGATATACGTCAAATCTATATAATATAGATCGACGTATTAATGGTTGTATAGTTTCTTTCCCTTCATTATTTTGTTGTTGGTTAGTAGTAGATGGTTGTTGTTGTTGTGATTTGTTAGTGGTAGCGGTATTGCTGCCGTTATTTTTTGTACTGTACATTGTTATACGGTTACTGCTACTGCTGATTATACAAATGAGACCTTTATCGTTATTATACCTTCTTGTTGACAAGTAATAATAGGAGCCGCTTCGATCGGCCATTTATTATCCATGTTAATCCTCATAACGTATTGCGTAATTCTGTACTCTCTCTTATGGTTTATACCGTTTGAAAGATACGGATTTGAGAGAAGAGCCAAATAAAAAAGAATCGCCTACTGATAAAAGCGGCCTCCTATCATCTCAATAAACACCCAAACTACCGTCCAAACTCTCCTTCTATACGACTACGAGAGTATATAGTATCCAGTAGTGGCTTCTAACAGTATCAGATATACAAGGGGGTACCATTGCAACACATCAAAATTACATGTATCCTACTTACTCTAATTTTGCAACAACATGAGATATGGCCACAAAAGTTGGTGTTATAGAACCGCAAGAACAAGGAGAATGCAATGAATGTGGTTAGAACGTCTAATATTGACCTTTTTGTCAATCGAAAAACTACGGTCTAGGGTGTTTTTGTCACTTTTGACGCCACAACACGTAATTTTCACCACATAGTGATATTTTGAGTAAAAAACAAAGTTGACCTTTTTAGAATCAGCTTGAGGAGACAATTCGAATAGGCGTATTATTGATATATATTAAGAGATTTACAGCTCGCCTATCGGCTCGCAAAGTTTGACATTTTGAGAATATGGGAGTAACATAAACACAGCTCATGACTTCGTCATTCACAATTACAGTCAACATTAATGGTCGATATTATAATGCTTGGTTGGCATAGCCCTACGGGCACGGTAAAGAGAGAAGGATTCATCATCTCCTAACGTCGATGATTCATCCTTCTCTGATGTTTGGTACGTTCTTTATTAGAAAGAAGTAGTTACATCAGCAGATGAGGAAGATATAGTTACGTCCATTGTCCATCTTCACTTCTCCTTTGGTGCTGACGCACGTCGTCGGGTGTGCTAGTCCGCTATCGCTGGACTAGCCTTATTTATTAATGGATTAGAATGTTAATTGGTACGTTGTTCTTAGTGTTGGTTGGTACGTCGGGTGATCATGTAATTGGTTAGTGGTGGTGTCATGCTTATTGTTTGGACTTGATTTAATGTTTATTGGTACGTTGTGGTGGATGTGATATATTGGTACGTTTGGATTAGAAGATGGTTCATTACAATCAACCTGTCTCTACTTCCACTACATTAATGATAAGTGTATGCGCCCTGCGCTCGGGTCGGGTGAGTCCGATAGGACGAACACTATGTATTTCTCTTGTACCACATGTTCGTTGATTAAGTGTCTGGCCTCTTGGCCTCGGGTTCTGGTCACGTGAGTGCCTTGCACGAACTGTGAATGTTTTATACTTCATTGCTATCATATTAACTGTATTGGTGTGAGTCCGGTAGGACGAACTGTGTGGAGTAGTTTTGGTATTATTAATTGGTAGTATCAACATTCAACATATCACGTAATTTTTGGGATTAAGATTGGCTTTAAAATGGGCGTCTTGGGAGGTAAATCTGACAATGCAGCACTGTACCGAGTTGAGTCGATTGACAAAGGGTCATATTTAGACGCTGGGAGTACCATTAATGGATAGAGGAGGACCGTAGCATCACAACTAGCTAAAAATTATAACAATTGGGTGGTTAGAAGAGAAGTTATGGCTACTTTAGTGGTGGAGGAGTGGTGTAAGGGTACTACCTTGGACACAACAATTTACAAAGGTATTTTACACAACAATATACATTATAATTATGATGTAGAGGGGTTGGTAGCATCGTTTACGTGGTCAAAATTAACATGTATGTCATTTTTTTAGATTTTTGAGGGGGTAGAGGGATGGTGGTAGTGGTGGTGGTCGGGTGGAGGAGTGAGTGGCACGTGGTTTGAGCATATTACCATCTTCTACGATATATTCACCACCTCTGTACAAAGTTATATGGTCTAGATCGATGTAGTGAAGGAGCATTACTACCGTTAGTTAATTGGGTGGTAATTTTACGTCAAAATGTGATGGTATCCACGTGTGGATGTAAATCGTGCCCTCAAGGGAGAGGGAGGCATATGTTTCAAACATCGTGTACCCTTCTTTGGTATATGGAGAGGTAGTATACAACGTTATACGGCTGGAATGTATGCTGTTGGGAGCACTACCATGTCTAGCCTCGGGAGTGGTATTTTTCTGCCGAAAATGGGGTGGTATTCACGTGGATGGTAGTTTTGAACTTAGAGAAGAGAGTGGCATATGTTTTGATGGTTGTACATTGTTCTCCAATATACAAAGAGGTGTTGTGTTCAATTTTGTGCCCGGAATGTAAGTAGTTTGGAAGCAATCGTATAGTTAGCCAAGGGTGAGGTGTTATTTCTCTGCCGAAAATGGGAAGGGGAGATATGATAAAAGAGATGATACATGACAATCAACCAACTATCACAACTACATAGTAGACGAATTAAAGCAATAATATTGTTATTTAATTTAATGGATCTATGTATATATGATATAATCTCAGTTGATTGTTGTGTAAAAACATATCTCCTGTCAACCTCATTCACAACTGCCCGACCATTCAACAATAACAGATCAGCGGGTATAGTACATCCTCTATCATGATCATGTGCACTTTTAATGACATTCTGTCGATTCATTTGCTGCTTGTTATGAATAGATGGAGAAACTAAACTAATCACATCCCCAACGACTAATTCATTCGTTGCAATTGTAATCCATTCACCCATTCGGTAACATTGTACACTCTCTTTTCTTCCATTCCCTCCTCCTTCTCCACCTCCACTTCCACCACTAACCTCCTCTCGTAATCGTTTCACACTCTTCCAACGATTCATAGCCTGTAAACTTTCAAACATGACCAACGTACCCAATGTAAATATAGCATACATCCAATATTCATCTAAACTCCATAACAATACACATAATAATTGAAATAGAAACATTGGTTGTAATAATTGTTGTGTTAATAGTGATAGGTAGGGTGGTAATGGTATGTTGGTTGTATTTTTACCATATATTTGAATTGTGGAGGATAGAAGTGTGGATGTTGATTGACCTGACCATTTGTGAGTGTAGAATGATAGAGGGAGGGAGGTTGGAAAGTTTAATCGATTGAATTGTGGTTCCCAAGTACTTGTTGATGAGTGGTGGCTGTTGTTGTTGTTGGTCTCTCCATTCTTGTCCTTCTTCTTCTCGTCATCTTTATGCCAAATTGATTCCATTGGTAAATCATAATGTTCATCAATCTTTAACTTCTCCTTAATGCCAATGCCTAGTAAGGAATTGCAACAGCAACGATATGTCCATCCACGGAAATGTATCATTGCAACGAATGATGTC
>Ga0214477_101297_pt1 | contig 12765 bp, 10 predicted proteins | sample M1_20Mar14CPVII9_FD_165058 | JGI IMG/M metagenome (GOLD analysis project Ga0214477, IMG submission 165058) | Marine eukaryotic communities from Monterey Bay, California, United States - M1_20Mar14CPVII9sort6BwellC16 | ecosystem: Environmental > Aquatic > Marine > Unclassified | place: USA...
AGATTACTTTGGTAATGATACACATCAACTCTTGCCAGCAACGAGTGATAATATGAGTGATTCTGGTAACTTTGATAGTGTATTGGAATTAATGGCCAAGGCAAGTGAACGTAGTTTACCCGAGGCAGTCATGATGATGATTCCCGAGGCATGGCAGGACAATCCAAACTTGAGTGAGAGTAAGAAGTCTTTTTATGAGTACAACTCGTGTCTTATGGAACCTTGGGATGGACCAGCCATGGTTGCCTTCACTGATGGACGGTACATTGGTGCTACACTTGATAGGAATGGATTACGTCCATCACGATATTATGTTACGAAAGATGATCATGTGGTATTATCATCTGAAATTGGTGTCATTCCTGAATTACAGGATTCGGAAGTGAAGATTAAACATCGTTTAGAACCTGGTAAAATGTTCCTGGTTGATTTTGAAACAGAACGTATTGTGCCTGATGACGAGATTAAGGAACAAATTGCAGCACTACAGCCATATGGGGATTGGGTTGAGGAGAAGTTGATTGATTTAGAAAAATGGACAGAAGAGAAGGGTGTTAAGGCTGCTCCATTTGACTTTTCACAAACCAATCGCAAGTTGAATGCCTTTGGATATTCCGGTGAACGACTTGAAATGTTGTTACTTCCCATGGCCATTGGTGGTAAGGAGGCATTGGGTAGTATGGGAAATGATGCTGCCTTGGCTGTCCTATCAGAAAAGCCACGTCAGGTTAATGAATACTTCAAGCAGCTCTTTGCACAGGTGACAAATCCTCCTATTGACCCTATCCGTGAGGAGATTGTTATGAGTTTAGTATGTCCCGTTGGACCTGAGGGTAACTTATTGTCTGATCCTGCAAAGGAACATTGTGCTCGGTTGAATGTAAGGCATCCAGTGTTGACATTAGATGAGATGGAGACATTGAAGAACAAGGTATACAAGGATAAGGATGGAAACAAGGCATTTTCAACACATGTTATTGATTGCACATTCCCTGCTGGATCTGGCCCGGATGGTATGCTTCAGGTGAGTTTATGTTCATGTATTTGTGTCTGCGATATGTTGAATAAACACGAGCTATCAAATCTAACACAATCTACCATTAGGCACTTGAACGAATCTGTGACGAAGCTGCCGAAGCCATTCAAGGATCGTTGGGTGAAAAGGGAACAGAGGCCATCATCCTTTCAGACCGTCTAACTGGTCCTGATCGTATGGCATTACCATCTCTCATCTCTGCTGGAGCTGTACATCAACACTTACTTAAGACTAAACAACGTCCCAAGGCTGCCATCTTTTCCGAGGCTGGCGACTGTAAAGAGGTGCATGATTATGCTACCATCTTTGGGTTTGGATGTGATGGAGTATGTCCTTACATGGCCTACGAGGCATTATGTAAGCTGAATGCCGACGGTTTGGTAGAGGCCAAGAGTAAGCAGGAATACAGTGATGACGAGATCATGACAAATTATAGAAAGGCAGTAGGAAAGGGACTATTAAAAGTCATGAGCAAGATGGGTATTTCAACTCTTCAAAGTTACAAGGGTGCACAAGTCTTCGAGGCTGTAGGATTGGCTGATGAGATTGTCTCTCGATGCTTCACAGGCACTACAACACGTATTCAGGGTACTGACTTTGAGGCACTATACAGAGATTTAGAAAGGTTGCACCATATTGGATATCCTGACAATTCTAACAGTCCAATTCTAGTACAAAATGATGGCCAGTTGCATTACCGTGATGGTGGAGAGGCCCATTTGAACACTCCCGGTGGAATGGCCAATCTGCAAGTGAGTAGTTTGTTGCAGTATTATGTCTTTATAGGTTTTAAGCTCGTTTGAGTGGCACTAAAAAACATCTCTCCTTATATGACCACAGATTGCAGCACGGACCAACTCTCGTGAGGCATACAAGGAATATGCTCGGATAACTAATGAACAGAATATGAAGGTAACTCTTCGTGGTCAGTTGAAGTTTAAGTTTGATCCATCACGTTCTGTACCTTTGGAGGAAGTTGAGCCCGTGAAGGAAATTGTCAAGAGATTTGCCACCGGTGCCATGTCTCTAGGATCAATTAGTCAAGAAGCTCATGAGACTCTGGCAAAGGCAATGAATGCTTTGGGTGGACGATCTAACACCGGAGGACGTTTTGGAGTAACTTCTCATTATCTAGCAAACAGTGATCAAATCCAAATCAAGATGGCACAGGGAGCCAAGCCCGGCGAGGGAGGAGAGTTACCAGGCTTCAAGGTTTCAGAGTACATTGCTGAGTGTCGAGGAACGACTCCAGGTGTTGGTCTAATCTCACCACCACCTCATCATGATATCTATTCCATTGAGGATCTTGCTCAACTCATTCACGACTTAAAGAATGCACAACCAACAGGAGAAGTCTCCACCAAGCTTGTTTCAGAAGTAGGTGTGGGTGTAGTTGCTGCAGGTGTTGCCAAGGCACTTTCCGATCATATCACCATTAGTGGTCACGATGGAGGTACAGGGGCCGCGGCATGGACAGGCCTCAAGGGTGCTGGTCTTCCTTGGGAGCTTGGACTTGCAGAGACACAGCAGACTCTAGTTCTTAATGGATTGCGTGACCGCATCAAGCTTCAAACTGATGGGCAGCTCAAGACTGGACGTGATGTTGCAATTGCTTGTTTACTTGGAGCTGAGGAATTCGGCTTTGCCACTGGTCCTCTTATTGCCATGGGTTGTATCATGATGCGTAAATGTCATCTGAATACTTGTCCTGTCGGCGTTGCCACACAAGATGAGGAACTGAGGAAGAAGTTTGCAGGACAGCCAGAACATGTAATGAACTACTTCTTTTTGATGGCTGAGGAAATTCGTGAAATCATGGCCAAGTTGGGTTACCGCAAGATGGAGGACATGATTGGTCAAACACAACACTTGGAGGTGAATAAGCGTGGTTTACATTACAAGAGTCGTGGACTTGACTTATCACCTCTTTTGACGCCTGCATCGGAACTTAACCCTGCTGCCGGAATCCGCAATCTGAATACGCAAGATCACGGCCTTGATAAGGCTAAGGACAATGTCCTGATAGAGAAGGCCAGAGAGGCACTCGAGAATGGAACACCCGTGCAATTCGAGGAGGAAATTAACAACTTAAACCGTACATGTGGAACCATGCTTTCCTGCGAAATCTCCAAGAAGTACGGCAAGGCTGGCTTACCAGATGATACCATTCAAATCAATATGAAGGGTCATGCAGGTCAGTCATTTGGGTTCACCCTCGCCAAGGGAGTTACCATGACTGTAGAAGGTGATGCCAATGATTATACCGGAAAGGGTCTCTCGGGAGGAAAGATTGCTGTCTTCCCATCCCAAGATGTTATCAGTGATGGGTTTGTTCCCGAGGATAATGTTGTTGTTGGAAATGTATGTCTCTATGGAGCTACTTCTGGCAAGGCCTTCTTCCGTGGCAAGGCTGGAGAACGTTTCTGTGTGAGAAATTCTGGTGCTCTGGCTGTTGTTGAGGGTACTGGTGATCACTGTGCCGAGTACATGACAGGTGGAGATCTTGTTGTACTTGGAGAGACGGGTCGTAACTTTGGAGCTGGTATGTCAGGCGGTATTGCCTATGTTTATGATCCAGATGGCAAGTTCCCTGAGCGATGTAATATGGGTCTGGTTGGATTGGAGTCAATTGATACTATTGAGGAGAAGGAGAAGGTGTTTGATTTCATTCGCCAACATGTGGAAATGACTGGCTCGCCTGTTGCAGAAAGAATGCTCGCAAATTGGGATGTTGAGCACAAGAATTTTACAAAAGTTTATCCGCACGATTATAAGCGCGTCCTCGAGGAAAAGGCTGCAGGTGCCAAGCTGGCAGCATAGGTGTGAATTGAATGTCAGTGACATTTAGTGAGTGTGAGTAGTGAATAGTAACTCTGTACATAGATCTACGTTGTTCAATCTATTAACTATCCAAACGTCTCACACATTGTTACATTCAATATCCAAACATCTCACTCATTGTTCCACTGTTCTACTATCCATATCACACATACTTCTCGCGTAAACCTATGCATATAGAAGAGATACAAGTTATGTGAGACGTGGAACTGTTTTGGATGCAAGGAGATTTCTCATGGAATGTGCACTTACGCTGTGTCGTCTTTAGCCTTGCGTCTTCGTCGGTGATTTCATACCATGAACTGCCATCACCTACACTACACAAGAACCTTCCACCGTCCGACTTTACTTTCTTCACTACCTCCTTCAGTTAGTTGAAATAGTACGGAAGGTGTCAGTTCATCTAGTTCATGAGTACAGGTTTCTTCTAAACAAACATTTTAAGCTTACCTCAGACAGTGCTTTCTTGTCTACCTTTCGAGATTGCTGGTAAGCACCCCTCATCTGACTAACATAATCACGGAAGCGTACATTACCCTTGTGAATAGTGGTCATTCCGCCACGACCACAAAGGACATCTACATCAGTGGGAGAAACAATAGACAAGGTCGAAGCCGTTGCACGTTTCTTTGGAGGCTTGGGACTGACCTTCTTGGCAGCAGAAGACTTGACATTAGTCTTCTTTTTCAAGGCCGGCTTGGGATCGATCTTCTTGGCAGCGGAAGACACTTTCTTCACGGTACGACTAGATGACTTGACTTTAGTCTTCTTCTTCTTGGCTTTGAAGGGAACTTCAGACCATTTTGATGCAACCTTGGTTGTCGACCCAGCCTTCTGCTTGGAAGGAGAAGATATACCAGTAGAAGTAGAATCAATCTCCATCATATCACTAAACACAAACTTATCATGCAATGGAGTTGCTGTTGCCGAAGACAATCCCGCTGCATGAAGATAGAGTTCACCTGGAGGACTAGTAGTATTGGTAGTACTAGTGTTGGAAGTACTACTAGATGCCTTCTTACTTGCACTGAAGGTGAGCTGTTCAATAGTTGGATTGGTCGCATAAGTGCCGCTCATCTTCTTGCCTAATGCTAATGGTGTGGAGGATACCTCAGTCTTCTCACTCGGAGAGTCTTGAAGATATAGCTTTGTGCCAGTTGGTTTTGATACCTCCCTGTATAAAGGATGACACTGACAATATAAGGCGGGGGTATCATCTTGATTGTCAGAGGATGTAGCACGGTTCATCTTGTTTGATGTAGTTGGGGTAGCATCTGCAGATGATGCATGAAGATACACGTGCTGCTTCATCATACTAACGCCGCCAACATTCTCTGTAGATGGAAGAAGAAGATGTTGCTGACTTGTTGCATGCATATTACCTCTCGATTGTTTGACAGATAATCTCATTGGTGAAATGGATACAAACGAGGTTGACGATACAGCATAGGAGAGAGGTTGTTGTTGTTGTTGGTGGTGGTGGTATCCTCTACTTCCAATAGATGCAGCAGTAGCTTGGGATTGAAGGGCAGTCATAGGTTTCACGCCACCATTCAAAAGACCTTGTTGACTACTACAAATACCAACCTCGGATCGTACCAACGATTGCAACTCTAATCCTCTTGAGAAGAAGGAGTCATCTCTTGGCATGGTACGGAGTTGAACTTTCACTTGTGCCATGAGATAGTCCCAAATGATGGCCGAGGAGTTTGTGTTTGTGTTGGTTGCATTGGTGCCCAAGTTGATAAGAGGTTGACTAGAGTTTCGTAGGTCATGATGCATGTTGAGTGGAGTAGGTGGTAGTGGTAGTTGTTGGATATAATTGTTGCCGTGGTTGCTATCATCATCTTGTGATTGACGTAGCAAGCCAGGAGTAGGCGGAGGATGCTTGGTCATATTGAAATTGGTATTACTCTTCTTTGCCGATTGTTGGCGTGTAGTTATTGTCATGCTATAAGGTGTGAGTATTGCAATAGTATGATATGGATACATATGGGAGATATTAGTACGGTCTGTGCAGGATTGAGAGTTACAATAACAATACACTCACTTACCTTCTCTGTCTATATGGAGGAGTCGTGAGTAGTAGTTCGATTGATATTATATACTGCTATTAGACGTGATGTGCACTTGAGTATGTTATATGATCTATGTCTAGTTGAGCTGTGTTGTGTTATGATCAAGGCTTAAATCGATCTCTAATAAATCTGGCTATGCAGATAGTTGGATGGAGATGGAGGCTATAGTGCTGTGCATGCATGGCGACTTGATTGAGACAAAAGATACATACTGCATAGACAAATACTGCACAGAAACTGCGGCGAAGTACTAAATCTAAATGACTTGTGTGAAGTAAGATGACTGCTCGACATTAACCTCATCTCACAAGGATATAGCAATACCACACAACAACCAAGTATCATATCATATCACATGCACCATCACATCAACATACATCAAGTATACATCACATCACAATCATGAACTATCGAAGAAGATCAAAGCCTCAATCTTACATGGCAACAATTGCTGCCGATCTCGATGCAGCACTTGCTCCTATTATTACACGGCCACTCCGTTATTGCTGTTGTCGTTCATTAGATCATGACATATCAGATGATACATCAGAAGAGTTATCCTACTACTATAAAAGTCGTCGAGGAGATTATCGATTTGCTACTACTCAATCAAGGCATAATATGAATGGAGGAGCTGCTCGATATCCTCACAAGCCGTCCAACAAGAAGAAGGAAGAAGTCGACATCTCTAGACACCAAAGTGCTAGTAGTTGCTCAACACTGAAGACTCGTAACACATTCAAACAACAGTATCAACACGATCAATATCAAGGTAGCAATCTATACAACAACGATGTAGATGACATGGAGGAGCCACCTGACATTACAAGATATCCCATCCTTGGCTCCTCGATGATACCAATCCCAAAAAGATACGCCTCGAGTGTTAGTACTTCAGTAGACACTTCATCTACTCATTCATCGTCATCTAGTAGTCAAGATATGTCTCTTTTATTTGACGAGGAAGTTGATCTATGATTGAACGTTGGCGAATCATAAAAGAGAGTTGTGCCTCTGAAAAGATACTTCATCGACAGTTCAAGATGATAGTGTAGGTATCGAATTGTATTATAGACGTATTGTAACTTATTTAAATGTACCTGTTTGTATCAAACTGCATATGATGTCTATCAAATCATTCCTTGCTTTGTCAACAAGTATATATCAAGTATTCAAAGGCACAATAGACAGGATACTAAGTGTTTGATAAAATCGAAAGTTTATGTAGTAGCGATGCAGCTTACTCTATATCATACGGTCTACACCACAGCATCTAATCATCACTGTTCAACTGGGAAGATATCACATACAAGACCACTACTTATTAAAGCTTCCTTGTAGTACTCGGCATGTTCTTGACAATACTCTCCGATGATTGCTTCGCCATGCTTATGTGCTTGCATCATCTTACGATATGAATCCTCTTCGAATAGATGAGCATCTTGTACAAGACACCGACAGATATAACTTCGTGTATTACTTTCATCATTAAATAACTTGAGAGTTCACATCTCATATGATTCGTCATCATCATTGAGCTCATTCGACTTGTCAGCGTAGTTGTTTGATCGTTCTTGGATAGTTGTCGACGATGTGACGAGGACGGGAGTATCTTCTTTCACAAGAGTAGGACTCTCTATCATATTACATACTGCTATCATTTCGATGATGGTACCAGTGGTAGATACATGGCTCGACATACTTGTAGGTCTAAGTCGAGACGAGATGGTAGTTGGTGAGAGAGTAAAGGCATCGACGAGTACTTGAGATGAAGAAGCTAGTACAATCATGAAGATACCGACGGAGAAGAGGAAGTGTGAAAGCATGTTTGTGTTTGGATGTTGCTGGCTGATGTATGTTGAGAGTAGAAAGGTATGATATGGATATGAATCGATGATCTGATTTATGTGCATATGTATTTGCTATGCTATGCAGTATGTTGTCTATGCAATATTAGTCTATGCACTATTGACTTTTGATTTGACTCTTGCGTGTTGAGAAGATACTCGTGAGAAGCTGCATAGAAGGATGACCACTCTGGATATGAAAGACTACATACGTCCTGTCTCAACAGGCTATAATATAAAGTGCATAGAGATATATTACATAGCAGAAGATCATCATAAAGTCGCCATATAACATCATACCATACAAATACAACTATCAAAACATAATCACAATCAACATGACGATGAGCACAAACCGCAACGAGTGGGGTGATGTAAATGCCCAGCTAGACTACTTTACCAATGCAGGTTTAAGCATTGATTCCATTTACAACTCAGCTCTAACAACCGATAAGCTATTATCAATATCCCCAATCAAGTCAGTTACATCCAACAAGGAGACGTCAACTACTTGGTATCTTGCAACAGACGAGCTCGAGTATCCTCGTGATTGTGAAGAGGATCTTCTAAGTAGTGACATCGGCAGTCTACCTCCTCTTCTTCCTTCTACTCCAACAAAGTCTTCACCTTTAGTTGATAAACAACCACAAGGTATGAAGGTTTGTATCGACAAAGCTGCATTACTTGCCAAGAGAAGAAGTAAGTCGCAAGAAGATGATATGAAAGTTTGTATTGACAAGGTTGCATTGTTTTCCAATAGACGAGCACAACGTCGTAAGCCCAAGCATAAGATTTCAGCGTTGCAACGTCAAGCACTCAAGCAGTATAAGAAGAGGAAGGCTAAACATACTACAGACACGAAGAATTTATCAAACAAAGGTATCCAATCACCCACTGCAAACGATATCCTTCGTGGCAGAGGTCGAACAACAAACAGTCACGAGGGAAATATGAAGCTGAGAGACGAGGCACGAAAGTTACGAGACGACTATCAGGATGGAAATTATGGAACGTCAGAGAAGAAGTATCTATACTCACTTGAGCTTGTAGAGAGAGTTAGATCATATGGTGGACGTTTCTTGGAGAAGAGAGATAATGACAATCTTTGGTATGAAATGAGTGAAGAGGATACTCGGAAGAAAGCAGCTCAAGGTGAGATACTGTTATCGTCTCTATTTCCCCATCATCTTACTGATACTTACTTTCTGTATCTCTTTTAATCATTCTAGTACTTCGTGAGAAGAGATGGGATTAGTTGATAGTAGAAAAGTATAAGTAGAGCAAAGTAAGTGGACGGTTGATACAGTTGTATAGAAATCAGATGATCGAAGTGTCATGGTAGATGAATGAGATGAATGAATGCGAACAGCAGTGCTGTCTAAACTAATATGTTTTGTTGTTGTTTATCTTAACTTTAGCTGACAAGTTCTTCACGTACAAGTGATCAAATATAGGATATAATAGAGTTGAGAGAAGATACAAGTCTGAGTAAGCGATACTTTTAAACTTGGTATTAATAGTATGTTAGATCTCTACTCAAGAGCACGACATGTACTTATAAGGGTTAGTACTTGTTGGTCGTTGATCATCTATGCATACCATGACGTCTTGAGATACACTGTTCTACGAGCTGCTCGGCCATAGGGAGATACCTTGTAACTTCTTCTTCTCCAATATTATGATTCACTTCAGAAAGAGCATCAGATAGGCACGACGAGAACTCTCTATCATCGTCAGAATCACCAACTAATAGCTCTAACATGTCATGAATACCTTCATCTTTAACTTGATCAGCCGTCATATCAACCACAAGACTCTGTTGTACGAGTGAACTACAGGATACCGCAACACTCTCAAAGAAGCCACGACGTGAGACTGATGATGACGATGTGCATGATGTTGAGGTCGGTGCCATACCCAATCGAGTAGAAGAAGAAGATTGTATACTTGACGGACGACTTGCAATGTATTTATATGATTGATGATAAGTAACAGGTGTAGACGACGATGAAAGAGTGAATGCATTCGATTGATTGAGTACAAGAGCAAGGATACCAACGATGAGGAGGAAGTAGGAGAACATGTTGAATGAATTAATGATTGTAGATTGAGGTTGTTTGTTGGATTATGGAATTATGAGTAGAATACTTCATCGTCTATGCTATGCAGTTTCACATCTTATGCTATGCAATGCAAGAATGTGGAACAACAACCAAACTGCACAGAGACATATTCCAACAAATCACAGAGGTGTCGCATCACAAAAGATACTCGAGGCCTCTATTTGCCTGCAATATACTCTCATTTATCATAAATCAATACCATACATTACTTACAACAACCACAACCAATGATGAACTCTTGCTGCTATCTTCTTCGGCGACACTTCTTTAAGAAGATCTCTATTCACTCACATTCAAATGATAAACGCCACGAGATACATGATTGGGATACCTTGTCCTCGGCAGATAAGAAGCTTAATGCTATCCTCGAAGCATGCCGGCATTCTTCCTCCGAGTCAAAGTCTACCATTGCTGTAAACAATTGCATATCAAACATTGAAGCTGACTGGGAAACGTTGGATGATTATGAAACAAATATGAAACGTCATGCTTGGAGAGCACTCTTGACTTTGAATGGCGAGAAGGAACCTACTTCTTTGACATTAGCATTAGATGTTGCAAGTCAATTCAATACCAACTGCATCCTCCATGAAGCCATAGAACTCGGTACCGATACACATTCGCTAATACAACTTGCTAATCGATTCCCAATCTTGCTATCACAAATCGATGGCAATGGGAGATATCCTCTTCATGTCGCTTGCACGCATGGAACATCTAAAGAGTTTGTCAAACTCTGTATTGAATTGAATCCTTCGGCTGTTACCACTACAGATGTCGAGGGTAACGATCCTATTCATCTACTTTGTAAAGGTACTTGGAAGGATGGTTGGGATCATCATAAAGACAAGCAAACTGCAAAGACTGCAATGATTGTTGATCATAACATGAGGAGTATCCTCTGGATGCTACACAATGCAGGTACCCCGTCATCCGTCATATTCGAAGATGAGGAAGGAGTAGGATTGATTGAACATGCTATTGAAGCTCATCTTAGTGAACTCTTTATCAAGGAACTACAAGACATGATTATAAGTTTCAACGAGGAGAAGGTTCGTAAGAAGATTGCAAATCGAAATAGATGTATCGAAGATACTCGTCAATCGAAGAGAAGTAGGCTGAGGCAGAGTAGCAGTAGTCGTCCGTTCATCTAACAGTATAGTATCTTTGGTTGTAGTATTATTGTATTGACTATCCATTGATCTATTGATATTACTATGTGTAATGTACTTAAAAGATAAAGACTCTTTATGATTCTAAGATATGAACATCGTATGTCTACTTGTATGTATTATTCGTAGACCTGTGATATGATTAGAGATATACTTCATTTGATGAGTGACGATAAAGATCAGCTTTACAATTAACTCTATTAGAGACTACTCTAAACTTCATACACATATCACATGAAGTATCTCCTCATCCCATCCGACTTGAGAGGGACTGTGAGGTATCTTTCTGTTCTAGTCGAGGATAAATATTGGAAGGCCACTAAGTCATGCTAATGTATGTTAACAATATCTTCTCTATTATCATTCTCAATTCTGTGGTTTCTATCGATCATCAGGTGTGCTAAGTTTGATGTGTTTCATCTTCCCTCCTCAATATGTTGATCGGCTATTTTGGTACTCTGTCTGATACGAAACATCCCAATCCACTCATTGACTTCATTCAAGACTTGTTCATAAGCGGCTGCAGCTTGTACATCCCCAGACTCGATAACTTCCATGGCCGTCATCAGAAGTGATTCTCTTACTTGAAGGACAAAGAGTATCTGATATGGTGATGATTGAATATCATCATCAGTTGTGTTCAAAGTAGAAGTATCTTCGTCGTTGGACGAGTATCCCTCGTCGTCAAGAGTAGAATCGAGTTGAGTAGATTGCTTTCTCATATTGATATAGTAGATATGATATAGATTGCACACTTAGTTACTCAGACTTGATGATGAATGAAATGAGAGTTGACTGCATCTTCTTCTTCTATGATATAGTTTTGTTTCATCAATACTGCATAGCATAGGACAGTGAGACAGTTCTCAAGTAGTATCTTGGTTGCCTGAGCAGGATATCAAAGCTGCATAGAGATTGGTCACTGAGAGACATCTGATTGTTTGAGAACACGTCGTCAATTGGCCTCTGTAATGAGAAATACAACATAGAGCAATGCTGCATAGAGAATAACAAAAGCTAACTCTGTTCATAATACTCGATCACTTCTCTCCTCTTCGTACATCAACACTTCCAGATTCTACTCATCCTCATCCTCTCAATACTACACTACTCATATTCATCGTCAACATGGTCTATCCAAAGTCTCAAGCTCTACCTCCAAGCCCCACCAAGCTAGCCAGAATGGCAAACAGTACTACTTCACCACAAAAGAATGACGATGATACTACTATCATTACATCCAACATTTCTCCTCTTCGTATTCAGTATCCTCAAACTCAAGTAGCGACTACTACTCAAGTAGTATCATTAGGAGATACGGCTGCTCTCAACTTGCTCATTGGAATGATTGACAATTGTACTACAATGATTAGTATGCAAAATGATACTCTTAAGAGTATGCAAGAAGGACATTCTGAGAGTTGTGCACTGTTCATCAAGAAGTTTGCCGTGCTTGTATCTCATGTCAAGAACCTCGATGATCGTATCACAGCTATTGAAGGAGAAACCAATGCGAATACAAAACAGATTACCAAGATCGAACAAGCCATCGATGGAACTACTGATACTTTGGATATTATCCAGAGTCGTTTAGGTACCACTGCAAGCCGAGTCTCACGCATTGAGAATCTCATCATTCGATCATCAAGCAAGAAGAGAAAGAGAGTTAGC
>Ga0214477_101298_pt1 | contig 12753 bp, 11 predicted proteins | sample M1_20Mar14CPVII9_FD_165058 | JGI IMG/M metagenome (GOLD analysis project Ga0214477, IMG submission 165058) | Marine eukaryotic communities from Monterey Bay, California, United States - M1_20Mar14CPVII9sort6BwellC16 | ecosystem: Environmental > Aquatic > Marine > Unclassified | place: USA...
ATTATATATCGATATGATATCTCTGACCACACACATGATATGTTCTTCTCTCTCCGGTGTATCCTCTACAAAACAGATCCAACCGCATACTCAGCATCCTACGCCCGTTGTGCCTCCGTTAAGCAATTCGATGACGAGATGGCTGCCACCGAAGATGCCGAAAGTGTCTTTGTAACAAAACATTTTGCCGTATTCCGTTTCTGTCCGAAACAAACCTGTCAAGGATTCCAAGATGATTTCACACACTGTGGATGTGAGGAACAATGTGAGGTATTAATGGAATATCAAGAACAGTACGGACAGAATGGTGGGAATGCCGATGATGATGGTGAGAATCAAGAAGAGAATTGTCAGGCCGCTTGTTATGAACAATGTAAGATATGGGGTGTCCAGCAAGATTTGAATGACGGGACATATGATAGTAGTAATAGTGGATATTACAATCGTAAGTTGGCTGATAATGTCAATGGATACAATTGGAACAATTATGATAACAATCCTTTCGCTGAATAGTAAGTACCTCTTTTGTTTGCGTCTGTGATGTGATATGTTGATGTTCACATGATATGCACATCTTTACTAACCCCGACTCTTTCTCCCCATCTCGCCTCCACCAACACAGCCCATTCACCTATGGAGTCCAAGACGACGAAGAAGTATGGGGTGCCAACGGAGAGGGATGCCAATCCAACTACGGAGAATACATGATCGAGCTAAGTGACTACTTAGATCTCATGATGGAATGGCAAGATCAACGATTCAATGAATATCAAGAATACTGTGAGGATTGTATGTTCAAGGTATACCAATCCCAATATGGACGTGATCGTGACTTGGAGGCTGAAGACTCCTTGTCATTCGAGGAATTCAAGGAATCACAGGAACATCGTGGTCTCGGCGGTTGTGCCGAATACGATACATGCCGATACTACATGAAGATATCCGAGGTTGATGAATACTCGGAATGGTTTGAATGTACCGAGGTTGAGAGGAACAATGGACAGGTTGCATACGTTGCTCCTCATTGTGCCGAGGATGGACAGACTATTACACTTGGTGTTTATTCAGATGAGAATTGTTATGAGTACATTGGTGATGGTGTTGATGTACAGAACTGTAAGTAAATGAGAATGCATTTGTGTGCATATGATATGTACTTTTTCGACTAACACACATCTCATGCTCATTTTGTATAACCTCTAACACTTCAACAGGGATTGGTGAAGAGCTAGAAGAGGATGCATTACGTCCTTACTACAACTCCCGCTTTGGCCCTACCTTAGAACAGCTTCAGTACGTTAGAGAGGATCAGGTGTGCACACCCTGTGACAAGAACGATCTCATGTGGGATTTGGGCAGCCAAATGGATGATGATGCTGCACAGAACTACGATCAAGACTCGGAAGTTAACGAGCTCTGTGAGAGTTTGTACGAGGCATCAGCTCGTTGTGACAAGTACTACCGTTCATACACTAGCACTAAGATGACACAAGAATATGCCGAGGCCATGGCACAAGAAGATCTTACTTGTGACTTCATTGACAGTGTCGTTATGGGATCATACAATGAGATTGGATTTGTCAACTTAAAGCAGGACTATTCCCCCAAGACTTCAGGCTGGTTTAGCAACAGCATGTACGGTCAGAAGACCAGTCAGGCCATCTCCGAGGTTTCCCCACTACAAGTATTTGGTTTGGTTGCATCCATAGCTTCCCTCGTCCTTTTGGGTGTCTGGTCTTCGGCTCTTCAGAAGAGTTTACGAAAAGGTCCATGGACACCTCATCGTCGTCGTTCGAACATCCTTGAACCCAAGGATGGCATCGCTCGTAATCCATCTGGTATCATGATGGGACGATCAGCATCAGAGGCATCATACTATGTCAACTAAAGAAGAGAAGTAGAAGATTGTAAAGATGAAATTGTACCCCCAAAAAGATAGAAGCACATGTGCGTTTTGTATACCGAGAAAGATGGAGTTAGATTACGGAGTACCTATTAACCGTTTGTATAGATATGTGTTTTGGATACTTATTGTACAGAAACAAGTATTATAGTTTAAAACTAACAGATTGTTGGTTAATGTAACACACAAATGATGATAACACTGTACAACTTCTATGAGTCCTAACCTAACATAGAGTACGACCGCTCCTAGTATGCCAGCCAGTACTTTTCCTACACATATCTACTTTTGTTTAGTTGCAGAATGCTTTTGTCCACCAGTTATCTTTTTGTCTTTCTTGATTGGATCTGCTGCCACATGATGTTGCTCCTTTACTTTCTTATCTTGACCTGCTACCGCCTTCTTCTCCTTCTTATCATGATGTTTCTTCCCTTTGACGATAGGCTGATGCTTCATGTCGGATTGCTTCTTAACTGCCTGCTTAACAACGTTCTGCTTGTTAGTATGATGTTCCTTGATATGTGGATGCTTCTTCGAGTTGTCCTTGGCAGCTGTATGCTTAATTGTTTTTACACTAGACTGAGACTTCTGCTCTTCCTTCACTGATCCTTTCAGAACAGGCTTATTCTTGTGTTGTTCATGCGCTCTAACCTTTGGCTGTGGCTTGTTTGGTTGTTTCTTCTCGATACTCTTCTTGTGATCATCTACCTTCTTCTGTTCTTTGGCAGACACCTTCTCAGACTCAGCCGCTTTGGCCTTCAGCTCTGCCTTCTTGATCATGTTTTGAGCTATCTTCAATTCCTTAGCAATCTTCTCCTCATCCGACTTAGCTTTATGCTCCATGACAAACTGACCTAAGTTGCCTTTACCAGTATCGATATAGGCAGCAGTGTTGGTATCCTTGTCATTGTCAACTGCATCTCCACTACTTGGCGGTGTAGCTTCCTCAATCTTGAGAGATCGTCTCATATACGACGACTCTCGATTATCATCAGCCGTGAAAACCGACAAGATAGGTAAAGACGAATAACGTTCAGAGATTACCTTCATCATCATAGCCTTGGAACAAATACCTAAACAAACAGCAACTATTGCAAAAGGCTTAGTGAATCGAATCAATCTAGAGCGAATTTGAGAAGCAGTGCTACTCTTTTTGGTATCGTCATCGTTATCAAGCATAACTTCGACTATAGCATCACCGGAGGGAAGGATAGATATTCCATTAGCTGCTGGGCCGGATGAGGGGGCACTACGACGACGCATCATACCTATGGGGAATTGATTAGATTATATATGATAGGACTAGGACGACAGGCGGTGGGGATGAGGACGAGGATGATTGATATTGATATGCTCGATGTCGATAGTCGAAGCTTATTGGTGGTGTCAATTGTTGTTTTATGAATGAACATATCATATGCATAGGCATAGGAGGAGGCTGTGGAGATTTGTGTAGCTAGTATTTTGTTAGAGTGGCAGAGATGATAAAACTGGCCACCACCGAAAGGAGGAGGGGCAGTTTATGTGAGATGGCAGTAAGCAATCTAGGCATGCCAAGCAATAATAACTTCTTGGATTGAATGAAAAACGGACCTATCTCATCAATGTCACACACGAGCCAAATTCTATCTCAAATCTCTATCTCGTACTGTTTGAATTGCAATAAAGCAAGGTGTTGTATCATAGCAGCATCCATACCTGTGCATTAGGATATACTTTAAAGAGTATGAGTGATATGTAAAATCATATCATCTACAGACTATCCACATCCTCGACTAGACGAGACAAAGACAAAGAAGACGGGAAAGTTGACCATATCAACATCATCAACGACAACACATCAGATGATACCACCTAGTCAAATATCAATACGAACTATCAATAGTAGTAACTCATCCTCGTCATCAACAATAGAACCTCCTACAATCAATAGATACAGTAAACCCATATCATTGAAAAGTTGGTCATCTCTTCTCTCACCAACGACACAGCAAGTTGATCAACAATTACCAACAATTAATGAAGATGCTAGCTATTCATCAGATAAATGTTATTCAAGTTATTGTTGGTGTTGTTTCACTACACCGGATGTTTGTGATATACAATTGATATTACCCTCGTTTATTGGCCGTTCGGAGACTCGTACTACAAATAGTAGAGATGATAAGTTGTATGATTTATGATATGATATTCGGATATAAGTATGGTATTGGTAGTCAGAGTAGATGTAATCTGTGATCAATATATGTACAAAGCGGAGATAGAACAAATAGGGTACATCATGATGTGCTTTACCCCAGCCATAGTTGAGAGGAGATGGGCGAGAGAGTGATCTCAAATAGATGACACATCATGTGTGTCCCGAATGAAGATATGTGGATATGTTTTGAGAGATCTATGTTGGCATGTACAGTGAAGCAGGATATTGAACAAAGACAGATGCACACATATGCTATGCTCTCTATATTGTATGAGAGAGGAGCGGAGAGAGTTTGTAAAGGTTTGTAAACAAAGCAAAAAGTAGTACACATCATGTGCATTCATCAATTTCTAAGTAGGATAGAGAGGACGTGAGACTGCTCTGTACATAGAGTTACTGTAAGTCAATACTGTATTCTAATGAAAGTTGCTTTACTCAAAACCGCTGCAATAGGTATGTATCTGTATGTATGTTCATGCTGCCAATGACTTACGAGAAAGTCAAGTCAAGGTGAACTTCTTGATTCTGTCTCACTTTTCATGATTGTGTCTCAATCGTTGCATGCACCTACCTACTACATAGGTATTGTTGATGAACTGATTTGATGAACTGATACAACCATGTGGTAGCTGTGTTCAGTTGTACCTACACGAGACCAGCTGACAAGAGAGTATGAGTTCTAGATTAGCAGAAATAACTCATGAGATTTCAACAATAACATCCGAGATGAAAAGCTCAACAACAGTACAACTACAACCGAGCCTTTTATCAAACAATCATAGACAATACTCACCAGTGAGACAACAGCAGCATCGTCTAATAACAAGATCAAGAGGAACAGTAGGAAAGAGAAGAGAATGTAGTAACTTGATATCGTTTGATAAACTACTTGCAAAGCAACAAAAGGCCAAGACCAAACGGTCAATAATACCGCCGAGTCAGCTATCATCATCCTCGCGAGACACATCTGTACTTGTATCAGTCTCATCAATCGAACAACCACCAACAACAATTGAACGACAGACGAATTTACCAACTATTGATGAAGATTGTAGTTATGCATCTGGTTGTAACTCGAGTTTGCTTTGGTGTTGCTTGCATGAGCAACTTGATAGATTACTTTTTAGTTCTTTTACTTCTACCAAGATCCAGTAAGACACATAGACATGATAACATAGACATGATAGTGGGATTGCTAAGTGTGGAGATGGTATGGAGAGGATTAGTATATTGCAAAGAGACGGCAGATTGAAGGTTATTATGTTCATGTATTGTTAGTTGTGTGTGTGAATAGAATGGAGTGTATTGAATTGAGAAGAAGAAAGAACGCTAATGCTAAACATAATGTATACGAAGTAATGTCATGTATGAGAAAGTAGTATGATGTGTCAATAACAAGAAGTTTATATGTAATAAAGGTTCTCCTTTTCTAATTCTAATCCCCCGTCTTGTGCGGCTCAAACTTCAGAGATATCTGACTCTTCCTGCTTTGCTGCTGGCTTTTGATCTCCTCCTGCTGCCGCAAGCTCCTGTTCCAACGACTCTCTTAATGCCTGCTCGGCCTTCTTCTTGGCCTGGTCAGTATGATAAAACAAGTTAGAGGCAAGAATGCTAATGAATAACAGAATCATGTATAAAAGACTGCACACTCACCTTCTTCTCTTGGGTCTTGACATTGTACCATCGGTTCTTCACCGAGCTTTCGTTTCGTCCAGGAATACGCTTGGCAATCTCAGCCCACTTATTACCCAGCTCCTTCTGACCATCACGAAGTAACTTCATTTCATCCTCGGTCCATACTCCTATTGTTTTGGTTGAGAGATAGATATGGATGTGAGTTAGAGATGAGAGGGAAAACGGAGGGGGCACGACATATAAATGTGCCAGACTTACCCTTCTTGATTGTTGGGTCTAAGATGTTTTCCCAACGGGCCTTTACTTGTTCGCCAACTCTACCAGGTAAACGTAACGCAGCCCAATTCTTTTCACCTTTCTCATCTACTTCTCCATTGACAGCAAAGGCAACAATACGATCATCTTCCTCCTTGGTCCAGTGTCCTTTCACAAGTCCAGGCTGAAGAGCCTTCTTCCACCGATTCTTGCATTGACTTTCAGACCTTGACCCATTGAACACATTATCAGAGATGAACTTCCAATTGTTATCACCCGATTGTTCAACGGCAAGACGTAGAATCTGATCCTCGTGATCACTCCAACGTACCCATCGTTTGGACTGTTGCTTCTTCCCTCCTTGTACAATGGGTGCAGTGGCAGCAACATCCGTTTGGTCAGTAGACACAACTTGTGTAAGATATTGCTGACCATAATACTGAGCCATTGGTACTGAGGCACGAGCAACAGCAGCCATTTGAGGTTGAGGAGGATGATGAAACATCGATGGGGATAAAGTGGGCATTCCATTATGAGAACCTTGGGTAGGAATTGACATTGACATTGGCATTTGTAGGCCAAGTCCCGGTGGCGGAGATAACTGAGGCATTCCATTAGGTGGCGGAGATAATTGAGGCATCCCGTTACCAAATGCATTATTATAATTGTAACCACCTAGTCCTGGATGGTATTGAGGCGGAGCATGATTCGTGTGTCCCTGTCCCCCTCCGCCAAGGGATAACAAGTTGTTTACATCTGATGGTGTTGGTGCTTGTGTTGGATGATTAACCAATGGCGGAGGTCCTTCACTTTCTTCTTCCGCCACGGCAGGTTTTTTAACCTTTACTCTTTTCTTTGTTCGGGTTGGCATTGTTGAGAGACGGAAACAAAGGTTTGTTAATTAATTAGACGTGAAAGTATATAAAGTATAGAATATGAGCAAACAAACATTGTTGTGGAGAGTCTCAGTCCCGTGGAATGAAGTACGAATGAATCCACGGTGAATAACAGAGCAGAATTCTTAATGACTACTCACCTTAGGAGGAAGATTAGAGCCACCATTGGAGGACAATGACAACGTAGAATCTTCTTCGTCTTGATCTCTGTGTGTTAATTCACTAATTTGTTCACTGTTCACCGACGCCATGTTATTAGTTTTATTTTGATGATTGTTTTATTGATGAGGTTTTATTTGGTTGATGATGATGTTTTGTTGAGTTTGCGTTTGATTCTTTTTGTTTGGTTGTTGTTGTGAGTGATGAGATTTGATTGGTTCTTTTTTTCCTGAGTCTCGAGTCCCACCAAACTTGTTATCTTATCATTGGTTTATTTTCTCCTCCACACTACTTCCTCTTGCTTTGTCTTTATCTCGTACAGAAACATTGCAACGTACTGTACCCTAATGGCCAATCTTTTATGATATGGGCAGTATGTTTGAGTAAGTTATCGTAGGACACTAGCATGACCACGGTATGAACATCTCCTCGACAATGTCGCCACTATGTCTTAAAGAGGAAGGCAGTATGAAAGACGTATTGTTAGTGTAATATTAATCTCCTCACAGTCTCCGCCGCCGTCACCGCCACTATCTCCTCCGTCATCTCCAACACTATCACATCCATCAATGTCAATACTTAATCCATCATTAAAACTATCATTCTTATCATAATCTCCTATTGCAATAATCACCATTATTCTCCTTATCATAGTTAGCAATGATAAAGCTATCACAACAATTATCATTCTCCCAATCAGTTAATAATCTCTCCACTAATGGTTTGTAATTCTTAGAAGGTCTTGCCTTTCCTTTCTTTTCTCTTTCCATAACTGAGGCATTCTCGCCACCTTTTCTAACAACATCTGGTAGAACGTTTATCATTAATGTAAAGAAAAAAGCACCACCTAATATGATGTATAAGAAACTATTCCTATCGACAGTTGAATCTACATCGTACCACCATTGACATCCTCTTGTGATAGATGAGATATTGTAATCGATGATGATATTGTGTTGATTGATGAAAAGGTGATATCGATTGGTGAATGTTCAAGGAGTGTTTGTTGTATTGATGTTGAGTGTGTAATACATCATGATACGGAGCAATAAACCCCCAGGCATTAACGCCATTTTGATAAGAGATTAGTAACAATATGAATAAGAAGTATATCATTATAAGTTGCTCCACTAAGTTGGATTTTGTTTGTGTCTTTCTGTATCTTTCTTATTTGAACTTTGGTCTAAGAAGACTTCAACTACAAAAGCCCCCGCTAATCAAAAGAAGAAGAGCGTCGAAGACTGATGTTTGTTAGTATTCAAACAGTATTATACAGCCGTCTCTCTTTCACAATCACATTCATTGCAACCACAGGGATTGCAACAAACTCCTCATTTCGTTTCATCGCCGAAATAAAGAGACCACCTCCTTCATTTTTTAGTTTTAGCATAGTAGAGAGAATGGCATCAAATAGTAGCGCCAATAAGCGTCAACGGACTGCCACTGATACCTTACATATAAGTGATTTACCTGTTGGTTTCATAGTTGATACATCGGCGTATTTAGCTAAGCCTTCAAGGGCGTTATTAGCAGTAGCTTTCACTGCACCTTCTTCAAGCTCTCAAAATAATAAATTGATGCACCGACCATCACCTATTAGTACAGCCATCATATCGGCATCACATTGGGATACACTCGATTTTAAAGATGTTAATAAGGAACTTGCAAACAAACTGACGGATGACGATATCAGTGCAGTCTTGGAATGTATAAATGCACAAGATGTGCTCAAAAGATTAAAGTTATGTGGTTGTATCAACATTACAGGTATAGGATTAAATCCATTGCGTGGTAGTAAAGTGGAGCAGATTGATATCAGTCTTGTTGGAAAGCACGACGAGCCAAAGATTGAAGCCAAGATTAGCCAAGAGGTTGTTCTGCCGATCCTCGATAGTATAATTTCTTCTGATGGATGTTCGTTAAAACACATAACGTTTCCACACATATTGCGTGCCCGTTCTGTATCCCTATTTCAGTTTCGTGAAAGATACAATATACTCTACAATAGCCGTAGACTCAACTGTTTCAAATGTAATGCGGAGATGAGCAACATAGTATGGATGAGGACATTACAAAACAATGTATGCTATGATTGTTTAGCGCCCTTCTGTGGTGATTGTACAGACGAGGATGGCCATGGTAATGAAACTCTAAACTTCTGTAGTAGCTGTGACAAAGATTACTGTGTCGACTGTGTCTCTAGAACAGATTGTGCAGACGCAGTTTGTGTGGGAGGAAACATGTGCAGTGGGTGTGCGGAGAGGTCACAATGTCAACAATGCAATGAAACTAGATGTGAGGGTTGTTTGAATACATGCAATGGTTGTAACAGAACTTGTTGCGAGGATTGTTTATCATATCGTCAATGTCAGGGTGAAAACTGTGATAAGGGACATTGCCAGGATTGTTACAATGGGGAGGAATACGATGTAAATGTCTGTGAGGAATGCGTATCCATATTGTGCACTGATTGTAATCTTGATTTGATAAAGAAGGATGGGATGGAATGCCGTGCTTGTGCCCCGGATACAGTACCATTGACAGTGATGTTAGAAGAAATTGCAAAGCACAAAGAAGAGATGGGTCAACTCCGCAAAGAAAATGAAGAGTTAAGAGAGAAACTCAAGCATATCTCTTTGTGATTGTCATTTGTGGGTACCTTGGTTTGAGATGCATCTCCGCATTCCTACTAATTAGTCTATTGGGCTCTTTCGGGCCTATCATATATTAATTTTACAGCTATTAAAGTAAGTTGTTTCAGTACCAAGCATAGCCATATAGGAACTGCAGCCAACTCTCACCTAACAAACCAGACGGAAAATCAAGAAGTAACAATTCATTTGTAACATATAATTGTACTAAAAGCATATGCCTTTTTCTACCAATCATAATCAGCACCGCCTGGTACTCTCGTTCCTCCGAATGCAATGCCATCGTCTTCCGGCGTCCACTCACTATCGAGTCCCAAGTCCTTCAGCCTTCTCTCTTGATAATACTCCTTAAGATCCAACGCCTCTGCATCTTGCTTCACAGTGACCAGTGTCCTATCCAATGCCTCACGTTCTGATTCACGTACCATTCTACACAAGTGATCTTGTTCGGATTGTTCACTACCTTCCTCTCCATCGTCATTAGCTTTCAAGGCACTCTCTTCTTCATCCATTTCAGACAACGCATTCTGACAAGCCTCAATAACAGCAGTAACAGCACCCCGTTCATTCTCTTCACTAACAGGATCACTCATAAATTGCCAAATCTCTTTCCTAAATATTGATTCTAATAAAAAGGCATCCTTACCACCCAAATTAACCAATCGTAGAAATTGTATCATGGCCGGATCAGGCTCACCGGTCGATCCGGGACCACCCATTACATCAAATGTTTGTGTAGGTTCCATTGGTGCCAGGTCGTATGTTTCATATTCTAATATGTCTAATTTGTCATCACGAAATCGGTCTGAGTTATTAACCTCGAATGATAATTCGGCTGTAATTGCTGTTCCTCCTCCATCTTTAGAGTTTAATTGACACATGTTTGGTACGAATCCATGATCTAACAAATAATCAGCTGGACCTTTTGGACCATAGGATATACGTACTTCATCACCAACCTTGAGTGGTTTGCCACTTTTTAATAGCGCGCCTTTGGCACTTCCCCAAAGAGTGCCCACGCCACCACCAACAATCTCATACGAGTCATAGTCATCATGATTTGCATAATCCAAATATGGCAAGAGACGTAACTGTCCATCAACAAAGAATGATCGTGATCGTACCAATGCCACCGCATACCTAAACCCATCAGGCGTAAAGCACGGTCGTTCATCTACTATACCCTCACCTACATCAATACTAACACTCTTCGGAAAAGCATCTTCAGAATCACTATCCCATAACTTTTCAACCAACCATGCTGAATCATCATCAATATCATCTAATAATCTATATATCTTTTTAGTTGAACTTGATTGTAATATCTCTTGTTCATCTTCATTCCATAATAATGGATGTAATGTTTTCATTTCATTATAGGTTGGTAGTGTTGATATCCATGTTGATAGTAGCGTTTGTATACCATCTTTCCGTTTGGGTAAGCTGATACCCTTGGATTCGTTAATGTTGGCACGTGCCATTTCATTTAATAATATCATTGCCAACAATCCCACATCACCTGTCCATCCGTCATATCCATCTGGTAATACATTCTTATATACAACATTCGTAGCTAACGAGGATGATAAGACTAATCCACTACCATCTGTATCATAATATGGTAATGACGCAACTAATTGATCTTTTTTATTGTAAGATTCGGTGGATATTAATCCTAATCTTAAATACTCTTGTTGAAAATCTGATGAAGTAGAGTCGTCTGAGATTACTGCAACTCGAGCATTGAAAGTTTTGAGTATATCTGATGCATGTTCGTCTAATGCTGAATTGGCAAGGTTGGCTAATATTTGCAATCTTTCTTTTGTTGCTATAGACGGAGTAGTAGTATCGGATGATGTGGTGGATGATAGTTGTAAGAGACTTCTTCTTTTGGGCTTGTGATGTGGAGCATTTATTATTGATTGCAGTAAACTATGAGGTTTGTTATTCGACAAACATGAAAAGCAAACCGCCTGCGGTATAACGACCGAGATCAATAATAATACTATGCAGTATCCAAGTTGCATATTGAATGATATCCTTGTACTATATTGTCAACAAAGAGACTATATTAACTTCCGATTGTGGTATACTCTCATAATAAACTTCTAAGTTGAAATTTGTTGTAGAAAGATATTAAAATCCGGGGTTTCCTATTTCCTTCAAAATTAATCCCTTCAAAATCCTTCAAAAAGATACCGTGACCTCTCTCCCTCTATCTCACTATGTACTAGGTAGACCATCATTCATTTAAATTGGACGGTGCACCTATTACTCCTCTCCATATTAGACGTATAATACAAGTACAAGTACAATGCCACCTTCTCCTAGTCATGGTAGAGTGGCGCCTAATATACAGGTAGAGGCACATCACATCGCTACACTCAATAATTCATCAACCACCACTGCTGCGGCCTCTGCTAATGACAGCTCAACAACCACCAATGACGCTATTGGCAATGGGACGAACATTAATAATGTACCAATTGCAGCCTTAACAACCGCCGTCAATAATGCAACTTATCCCATCAATACTGTCAATACTCAGGGTGCATCCCATACTATGATGAATGTTTATCCACAGCCACAATTTTATAATCATCATCAAAACGTCATGGCACAACCAGTAATAAACGGAGTTGTTACGTCATCATTAGGATCAGCAAATGGTATTTATTTAACACAACCTCAGCTACTTAGTATCAATGCACAACAATTACCATCAAATAATACAAATACTATCGTCGGTAGCACCTAAATAAAAGCTAACACTAAAAGAGGTATAAACATCACGTATACAACATCGAACAACCAATAAATTGTTATTATGCTATCGAACGTATATCAACACTATATACCGCAACGAAAACAAGTATAATTGTATACAATACTCTAATTATCAGCGGCATTAATTGCAATCTCTCTATGGCAGAGAAACTATAGATTTAGTACTATACTGGGATTACAAACCACCTATCTGAACAACCTTTACATAATACCAACGAACACATTACAATATGGATGATCAAACGGTGGAAGATTGTGGTATATGTT
>Ga0214477_101299_pt1 | contig 12739 bp, 9 predicted proteins | sample M1_20Mar14CPVII9_FD_165058 | JGI IMG/M metagenome (GOLD analysis project Ga0214477, IMG submission 165058) | Marine eukaryotic communities from Monterey Bay, California, United States - M1_20Mar14CPVII9sort6BwellC16 | ecosystem: Environmental > Aquatic > Marine > Unclassified | place: USA...
ATATAATCCAATAACCAAACAAATTAACCCTTCTTAAGACGAACAATAGATTCTTCATATTACACAAATTATTATATTGACTGGTATCCAAACATATATCACAACTCACATCTGCAGCCTTCTGCTCTTCAGCAGTTGGCATAGTCAAATCTTCATCAGCAAATGCAATCGTTGGTGATAATACAGTTACCGAGGAGATAGCAGTAGCAAGTGATGTTCTTAAGAAAGCTGATCTATCACAAGATGTTGATGTTTTGTGTGCACGTAGAGTTGTTACCCCTCGTCTATGGCAAACACTACCGGAACTGGTGAAAGCGGATATATTATCACCCAATAGAATAACAGCGACACAGGATATTGTAGATGTCCGCATATTGATATATGGAGGAAGAGAGTAATAGTGGATAAATAAGAGGATGTACGTAGGTAAGTATCTAAAGCTAGCAGTACAATAAGCAGGCAAAAAGCTAATGAGGATACCGGCCAAATCTACTCTCATAATTTTATCAACGTCAGTGTTATCAACATAACTACCATCAAGTAACATACATGCAACCAATAAGCTTATCCCTAAGCAGTTGTTGTGCATTTATAGCTCATCAGTTAAATACTTTACCGTATATTTCCATTAGATCAATTAAACAAACAAAAATATTAGGTGAACAGTATCAAACATACACAACAAATTTGCATTATAACAATATCCGCTCAAATCAATTTATTGGTAGAATATACAAGGAAAGAAAAGTTAGTAGTAATATAATAATGGACGCACATCCGGTATCGCAGTATATAACCGATACTGATGGCAAGTGGAGATTATGTGCTGGTGTAGCAATATTCAACTCAAAGAATGAAATTCTAATTGGTGAAAGAATTGGTATTACTCCGTGTAGTTGGCAAGCTCCTCAGGAATGTCCGCGTTTGTATTTGTGTGTTTTATAGTGTGAATTCGTGTGTTCAGTATAAAGTCTCGACGACTTCACTGCTTTGTTTGACCTTAGTTTGTTTTTATTGATTGCCCTTGTATATCATATGTACTAACATATGTTATAATCTCCTCTCTTTCATCATCATAAACTGTGATAACGCGCATCTTCCAGGGTGGAGTTGACGTTGGAGAGGAAACTATAGTTGCTTCTAAGAGAGAAATGTATGAAGAGGTAGGACTAGAATTCGGCAAACATGTTATGATGGGGACAAATAGCGATGATAATACTGCTACGATATCTTGTAAATACAAAACAGAGGGTACTGGAAGCTGGTTAGAAAAGCAGGGATTTGCTGGACAACAATTAACTTTATATTTGTATTCATCTACTTCTACTATCGTCATTCAGAATGTTGCGGTGTTTGTTGTGTTGAGGCATTATGCAACATAGGTGTTTGTTGTGTTGTGGCATTTGTGAATTCGTTTAGTTTTCCCATTTACCTGTTTCTTATTGAAGCCTCCACAGGATCTATTGTTTGCTCCTTGCATTATTGGATCATCACAATAGATATTCTTCCCATTTTCTTTCCTCAATACCACCCGGCATTTCTTATTACAATCATTACGTTTACAAACCTTTAAACCTCCATGAGTGCCACCCGATATAGAATATCTTTGACTACCCTCAACATATAAGTGGTGGCACCTTTCGCAACGTGCATCCTTATCCCGACCTTTGTGTTTGTCTTCACGAGCACGACTTGAAAGTTTTACACAACCATCACATAAGGCATGTCCCTCTTTGAGACCAATCTTGGGGCAGTTTTTGCATCTACGTGTTGCTATTGATTCCTTGTAACATTTTTCACATCTTTCATACACGGTATTATTCACAGAATGGCGCTTCTTCCCATTACACGTTTCAAAATTCACACATACCCTATTCTCACGACAATGTTGACAAGTCTTCCCTTGTCCATTCACTTCATTCCCATCTGCCATACAACAAGGCCTTGTCATAAATTGTATAGGTGATTTATCAGCACAAGTTGCACACGTAGTATTTGGAAACGCATCCGGTTTCCCCTTCTTTGGATCGGTATCAGGTACCACGGGACGAGTAGAAGCTGGAGCTGACTTGCACGTGTCACACTCAATAAAGTTATTATGGGACTTATCCCACGTATCTTCAGGGAGATTATCCGACTTATCCTTAATAACATCATTAATTCCTTCTATATCTTCATCTGTACACGGAAGGCACCTATCAAATAGCTCGGTAAAATCAACCATGGGATTAGGTTGATTATTCCCATTCATTGCTTTTATTTTTTGTACATTGGGTGATGGTGGTTGGTTGGCATTGGTATTAGCAGATGGTAGCGGAGGTTTACCTTCATGTGTTAGATCATCATAGGTGTCTCTAGATGGGTAATTGGAGTATATTTTGTCATTACCAGGTGGGTATTTGCGATTTTTACTATTTCTTTTGCTGCTTCTCTTCCTACTACTTGATTTATTGCTACTTGATGATGCTGCAGCAGTACTACGAGTACGACTTGAGTTCCTAGTTGCACGTGATGATTTGTTTTGATTTTGAGGTGGTGGTACTGTTTCTGCTGATGATACAGCAGCGCGAGAAAACTCCTCTTCCTCTAGTTGTTCAGCACTAATATTACCTCTTCTCGACATCATAGTATATCCTGGCTAGCCGCACGGCGTCGAATATCACGCAATACAACCTACTAATAAAAGATAAGTAAAGATGTTTGTCGAATTTGGTTTTCATGTTTATAAGGTGAAAACTCTTTATTAGGTTAAGCCCCAACCCATAATCTGCTCACTTTTATTTTCAGCAACTCGTAGTAAGGTGCAAGAACTCTCAACATTATAACTAACTCCAGACTTTAAATCAAGGTGAGATATTTATATAGACAGACGAGAAGATATGTTTCTAAATGAAGATAAATTAATCATTGAAACAGCTGCATTGTATCAGATTATTTTAATACTATTAAACCACCTTGGTGCATGCTGATTAATTGAGTTTGGAGACTCCTGTTATCCATTTTATTGTGTATTATTATTGATTATGGCATTAAAATAATCGATCATTATCATTATGAATGACATAAATAATGCTGGTTGGGCCTGTGGTGGCGCCTGAGGGGTGAAATGGGTATTATAATTCATGATATGGGGGCATGACTTAATTCAGATCAGTATTTGAGCTGCCTAATTTTAGTGCTGTGTATAATTCAACACTCACAAACAATTAATTTTATATTATAATCGATTAATAACAGGTATGTATTGATGTTGGCCTTTATATAGCTCAAGTTTGAGCTTGTGGGAGAGGGTATAATATGATGTAAGTTCAACTAGTTGATTCATTTCAAATGTGGGGTGTGCACTATATTCACCAAGATTATTAATATCTAACTATTTGATTCATCTAATTATCATTGTTATTTACTAATGGTAAAGTATTTTGATGTTGTGGGATTGTTTGTTGTTGTTTAGGGGATGTGGGGTGATGGAGTTGATGTGTAAAATGTAAGTTGCATTTCAAATGTGGAAAGTGTTCTGTTTTTCATCATGATTATTGATATCTAACCATTTGATTCATTCTATTATCATAATTACTTACCAATGGTACAGTATTTTGTTGTTGTGGTATTGTTTGTTGTTGTTTATCGGCGGCTATCGGTGATGGGTGATGTGCCGAGAATGAGGCAGTCCAAATCAACATAAAAATGCAAAAAAATGCAAATGTACTCTAAAGGTAATCACCCGGACTTCTTCCTGGGGGTGCCTGAACTAGGGGATTTTTATGGGCTTTTTTGGATAGGGCCGGGGTTTAGTTTGGGGAGATCTTAGTGTACCTTGGGGTACCCTTAATCATTTTGGGAAGAAAAAGATTTTCGAGTTGCATTGTGTACACCCCACACCTACGCTCTTCTTCGGCTACCGCATGCCGTCCGCCGGCAGCTCTGCTGTTGGCGCCATCCATACACTCTCCTCCTCTATTATATCCATATGTGATACTACTATCAATATAGATAGGCAGGAGAGGTGGTGGTGGGGATAGAGTGATGGGTGATGGGTGGTAGACGAGTAGACGATTGATGGATGATAATTATATGTTGATGTGCTACTATGTATGAGTATTGCTTTGCATCAGTTTATGATTATTCATGCTACCACTTACACATATTATTGCTTCTCTCTATATCATCCAATGTAGGTATATCATTTCATACTTTATATTATACACATATTATTCAATAATGTCCGAAAAATGTGATAGAGACGACATCAGCAAGACCGCACGCGATAGTGAGTCGGCATTAGCAAAATGTATTCCTTTTACATCGACACCCGCTGTTCAAAAGTCTATTGTAGAGGCTCAAATAGCTCAAACCCCATTGGTTGAACGAATGACAGCTATATTCTTAGCACAAAGTCTCTCGGCATTTACATACATTCAAAACCATGTTCATGCAGGGCTTGGTTCAACTAGTCCGGGATTCAATCGGCTCGAATGTCAAATTCATAGTAATGGTGGAAACTATCGGAAAGATATCAATGAAGATGAACCAAGTAAACTTGGAATTTGTGATAACAATGCAGCAAATATCAAGATACTATCTCTTCTACACATTGCAATTATCATGTATTTGGTAGAAGTACTCGGAATGCATAAAGCGGACGAACAGTATGTCGTGTATTACAGTTTTCTATGGCTCATTGGTAGCGGTATGGGCATCCATGGAGACTATCCAAACAAGATAAAGAAGAAACTGTTCTTCCTCCGCCTTAGTATCCAGATTGGAGAGGGGAGAAAGATTAGTTTCAAAGCATTCAAGTTTGAGGGAAATGATGAGGCGGCAAATCATGTCTACAATGGTATTAGTATTGATAGCCTCGAAATGCGTGAAGGAGCTGATGCATATTGTATGAGTACCTTCTCAAGTGGTATGTTTCCATTATTCTGGAATGACAGTCAGAAGAATGTCGGTGTCCAATTGAAGCATGAGGTAGGAGTTACCAAGACTGGCAACGCTATGAACATTATTCTTGATGTCCCATTTCGATCATTAGAAGCAATGATGCAGGCATTGAAGATCTTTAGATTGACTCCATTCGTCTTACCAACAGAGAAGAGCATGGATGCTTACAAGTTATTGGTGAAGAAGGTACAAGAAATGAGGAAGGCATGGAACTGAATTGTCAATGATTTGAAATTGTTGATAAGAGGAATCAAGTGACTAGCTAGTACTAAGGGTTGTAGTAAACAATATCATATCAATCCAATACCATAACTAACATTTAGTAGCAAATTGAACAACAATCATCGATAGGACAAGATACCTTGGGCACATTCGTGGAGTATCTTTCGATGTTGTAATTCAGACTTGGAGTTGAATCCGGAATTAGTATGCAATCTTCAAGGATTGGGAGGGGAGAAGCCAGAGTTTTCTGCAGTACAATGGAAGAGTCTTGATTGGGTAGTAAACAACGTGTGGGAAAAGAAGAGAGAACCATATAAAGTGTTACAAGGAGCATGTATGCCACTCCTCAAAGAATGGAATGAGAAATGTATCAGTCAGGAATTCAGTGGAAAATGGTCAAGAGATTTTACACGTAATGTCAACGTAGAAGAAAGTTTATTAGCAAGAGGGTTGAGTCAAGAGAATGCTACAAAACAAGCAACTAAAGCATATCTCCAACAATGGAAACAGGACAAAGAAAAGCCGAGAGAGTGGATTGTAACCACAGAAAAAGGTCCTGGCCAGCCGTCTAGAGAACTTAGATATCCAATGGGAGAGTTCACAGAATCATATGAGGGTGAGAGTACAATATTTGGTAGTAGTATTGGAGGATCTGTGAAGCGTTGTTGCTTTTATCTTGCCGAAGAAAAATCCGATAGTGGGGTAGCACACGTTACAGTTTCGTACACAGCCAAAGGAACTGAAGAGTCATTGAGATATCTAAAGAATGATGAGCTTATATTGAAGAGATCATTCTTGCCATTATCAAGTACTGACAAAATTATATCAACTGAAGTCTTCATAAGGTGCTAATCTAATGTCAGATGGTAATATAACAACAACTTGTATCAGTCTCGTATTCTCATATTTACACTGTATCTAACTAGTACATATTGTCACTTCAATATTCACTTCATCCTCAGGCAATAGATGCTACTGCCTTTTGAGCTGCATCATCTAAATCATTTGCAGTAATGAGCTCCAGGCCTGATTCTTCCAAAATCTTCTTGCCCTTTTCAACATTAGTTCCTTCCAATCGTACAATAACAGGAACTGATAGGTTTAATGAGCGTGATGCCTCAACAATTCCCTCTGCAATAATATCACACTTCATAATACCTCCAAAGATGTTAACAAGGATGGCCTTCACTGCAGGATCTGTAGTGATGATTTCAAAAGCGGCCTTGATTTGATCGACGTTGGCACTTCCGCCCACATCCAAGAAGTTGGCTGGACTTCCTCCTCGAAGAGAAATAATATCCATTGTTGACATTGCCAATCCAGCACCATTTACCATGCATCCAATGTTTCCATCTAAACCAATGTAATTCAAATCCCACTTTCCAGCTGCAACCTCTCGCTGATCCTCTTGGGTATGATCACGTTGGTCGTGGATATCCTTCTGACGGAAAGCGGCGTTATCATCGAAACCAATCTTGGCATCTGCGGCAATCAAATTGCCATCTCCATCCTCGGCAAGAGGATTGACTTCCACCATTGTGCAATCTTTATCAACGAACAAGTTGTATAATGACTTGATTTGTTCACCTGCTGCTGTCTTATCCCCAGAACAACCCAATCCATTTACAACCATTTCAATATCAGAATCAGTAGGTCCTGTACGAATATCAATTGGTACCTTAATGATTTTCTCAGGTGAAGACTCTGCCAAATCTTCAATGGATGTTCCACCCTCTGAGCAGGCAATAATGAGAGGACCTCCAGAAGATCGATCCAACATGATGGCAAAGTAGAATTCATTTACTAAATTCATTTTCTTTGCCAGTAGGAGAGTATTCACGGGCTTACCAGCCGGTCCAGACTGCTTAGTGACTAATGTACCACCTAACATTTTGGATGCATAATCTTCAACTTCTGATGTTTTGATAATGTGCACTCCTCCTTGTAAACCATTGGTAAATTTACCAAGACCACGTCCACCAGCTAATATTTGTGACTTAATAACTACCTCATCATCACCGATTTCCTTAGCGGCAGCAACTGCCTCCTCGACTGTGTGTGCAGGTATACCAAATGGTACATTGACACCCGAATCTTTCATAATTTGGGCTGATTGATATTCATGCAGGTTGAGATATCGTACACTCCCTACCGATGTGGCAGGCGTGCGTAGTCGAAAGGCCGTTCTAGCTAGTTTGGAGAGCATGTTAATAGTATTATTAATGATATTGATGGGTTGATTGATTGGTGTAGCATACAAAGTATCGTTATGGTTCAAGAAGCAACAAAAGTGATGCTTTAGATTTGCGAGGCCGGATCTTTTGTGTCGAGATACTTATGTATGGTACGGTGGGGTATCCTTTGCGTAACTAATTGCGTAACTAACTGCGTACCAGACTTGACGACTCATTGTTGGAGAAATAATAGGTATTGTATGCATGCTTAGGGAATATTATGCTTTCACATTAATATACCACCATGATATTAAGATGGACTACCTTCGTCTCTGCACTGCTATTGGGTAGCGGCGGCAATCGATATGTCTCAAGTTTTACCTCATCCACTAATAATATTGTGAGCCACACTAATTCAGTGTATCAACAACAAACACATACAAATACAAAGTTAAATGCAGCAACAGCCCTAAGCCTAGATGATTCAGCTTGGTCAACAACATCTTTGACTGGTAATACTAATGACAATAATAGTAATAATGATATGTCACTGTCTGATATAGAAGAACCAAAAGTGGGTGTCCTTTTACTAAACCTTGGCGGACCTGAAGTTAGTGAAGATGTGGAAGGGTTCCTCTACAATCTCTTTGCAGACCCAGACATTATTCGTTTACCAGCTCCATTGGCACCACTTCAATCACTCGTGGCTGCCATTATATCAAAGAGACGTGCACCAAAGTCACGTGAGGCTTATAATTCCATTGGAGGTGGCTCACCCATATTGGAATATACTAATGCTCAAGCTGAATTAATGGTCAAGTCACTAAAAGAACGGTACAATATAGATGCTAAACCATACATTGGTATGAGGTATTGGTATCCCTTCACCGAAGAGGCATTGGAACAGATTCGTGCTGATGGGATCAATGCATTAGTTATACTACCATTATATCCACAATTTAGTATTTCAACATCGGGATCAAGTTTGCGTGTATTGCAAGAAGAGTTTGCCAAAAAGACTGAATGGTATGGACCACAGAAGATGTTTCATACAGTTATACCCTCATGGTATGACCGACCTGGATATGTCAAGAGTGTAGCCAACTTAATTCAGAAGGAGCTGGATTCATTCACACCTGAGGAAATTAAGGAGGGTACATCTGATAAGCAACCAATACCAAAGCATGTTCTATTCTCAGCACATGGAGTACCAGCATCATATATTGAAGCGGGTGATCCATATAAAGCACAGATTGAAGATTGTGTTGAGAGGATAAAGGCATTACTACCCACAGAAGATGAGGGAGTTAAGGTACATCTTAGTTTTCAGAGTAGAGTCGGTCCTGTCGAATGGTTACGACCATATACTGATGATGTACTACCTTCATTGGGTGAGCAAGGAGTGAAGAACCTTGTCGTTGTTCCCATTAGCTTTGTTAGTGAGCATATTGAGACTCTTGAGGAGATTGATATAGAGTATCGTGAGTTGGCCGAAGAAAGTGGTGTGACCAACTGGAGAAGAGCTCCGGCACTTAATACAGACGAGACATTCATCACAGATATGGCAGATATGGTTGCTGATGCATTAAACGAGCCAAGTCAAAGTCTAACTGAAGCATGTGTAGCTAATAATGTTGGCAATTTAGAGCTTGAATCGGTTAGTAATGTACAGGAGATCACAAGTGCAGGCGTTGGTGGCGTTGGGTATGATGACACACTGCGAGCAAAAAGAAAGAAGAGATAAACCTAATACTAAAGAAAGAGTATTGTTCTAATCTTATATGATGATAGGCATGAAACATTTACGACAGACGGTAACCGTACTTATACACACCTGAAAAGATATGATCAGCTCAATGACCCTTACATAGTTAAGCTCAAATGCACGGAGTGGAGATGATAATAACTAATTTGACGACGGACAGACCACCATACATTTTTTGAGGATGGTGCACTTATTATCAAGATGACGAATGCTTTTTTTATCTCATAACTTAATATACAATATGAGTGAATATATACCAATAGGAATAGATCTAGGATCACTACATGCCCGAGTTGCAATTGGTTCAGTATCCAACTCCTCTTCAAAAACATCCAACACAACTGATGCACAAATTGTAGATACACAACCTCTGCCCGATGTTATTTCCAATGCTCAGGGTTCACGGTATACATTGGCACTAGTTTGTGATGATATAGATGCAGATACGAATACAACTAATGGACAAGAGGCACGTCATATCTTCGGTGAGGCAGCTCGTCGGGCATTGGCTAGAGAAAAGAAGCCACCAATATCAAAAGACCCTTCATCATTAGTTCGGGAGTTGGTACGAAGTAGTAGTTCTGCTGCAGATAAAGATGATATGGAAGCAACTAATAAAGGACTTAAAGCGGTGGCCTTCTTCTCGCATTTGACTGAATTGGCATGTGATGCTTCCGGGTCACATCCATCTAAAATGAAATCAGTTGTGGGTGTACCTGTTAACTCCACTCTCGAAGAACAGACAGGTATTGTGGAGACTGTAGAGCGTGGTATCAATCATGCATTTGAAGAACGATCATCAGATAAAGATATTAAGGATCTGAAGAAGAAACAAAAGAAAGATGGAGTTGAGCCATATGTTATGGCAGTAGTCCAAGATCCAATTGCAGTATGTATCGCTCATGGTCTAACAGAGATTGAACACCCTGGAGTTATTGACTTGGCTTCCTCTACAGATGAATCTGCTAGTTGGAAGAATGTTCTTGTTATTGATTGGGGAGCATCTGGTTTAACAGTTACACATATAGCTCGGGCATCCTCCAGCTCTTCACTGCTCTACATTGTCAAGACTATAACAGACACGTCTTGTTCAGGAACATCTATCATCTCTACACTTACTAAACATTGTGCATCAATGTTTGAGCGTAAGACTAAGGTATCTGGTGTATTAGATTCCAAGAAAGCAGTTCATCGTCTTGAGATTGCATGTGAATCAGCAGTTAGAACTTTGTCAAGAGCGCCAACAGTAACTGTTGCTGTAGATGGTCTTTACGAAGGAATGGATATGAATGTACCAATCTCTCGACCTCGATTCGATATGCTTGTGAATGGCATAATTCGTAAGGCTGAGACACTATTGCAAACGTTTGTAGGTGAAAACGAATTTGATTTTGTACTTGCTACAGGAAATGTGTGTGACATGCCATCAGCAACTACTTTGATTCGCACTAAGTTGTTTCCAAATGCTAATGCTGGCAGAGGTGATATCCCAGCTGACGAGGCAGTAGCTATTGGCTGTGCTCGATATGCTGCATCCGCTTTATCGTGTAAAACGCACTCAAAGAAAATTAATGAATGTACTAGAAAAGTAAAGACGTGTCCGCTCTCTATTGGTATCTGTCGTATTGAGAATGACAAGGAGAATGGTGACATTGAAAGTGTCATCTCAAACACTGCTATCCCATTAATTCATGCGGGTGAAGCTCTCCCTGTTAATGTGACAAGGAAGATTACATACAATAATGGAACTGATTCATGGTTAGAAAATTCGTACATCGTCATAGTCCAAATGGGAAAGAAGAAGAGGATTATTGGCAAGATAGAGGATATAGAGTTGGAGGATAAAAGTTTTGAAATAACAATGGAGCTAAGTGCCGCTGGAGAATTAACATTGGCGGTAAATGGCGAGGAAAGCACTACACTGTGAGAACACATTCATTTGAGTGAACTATATGTCGAGAGAGTAAGAGATAGAGAGAAAGAGAAAAGAGAGAGCATGAATTGTTCTATTTAGAAAATCTAACAACCTTAACTGTTAGAATCTAATAATATCTTCATAATTTATTTTCCATATGAAGGGAGTAGCATAGCAGTTACACTGCACTTTTGTACTCATCTTTAAGGCTCCACATATTCTTATGCTCACCAGCTCTGTGATAATCTGCAATGTCTCTCAGTACTTCCCTGGTTTGTCGTTCTTCTAACCGACCTCCACTTGCCAAACGCAAATCTTTTACAGCCCAGAATGATCTCTTTGAGAAGAATTCGAATAATGTAGATCGTACACCTTCTTTTGTTGTAATTGAAGGACCTCCTGTGACTTCAGGTATTCCCAAACCTTTCGCTCTCTCTTTTGCATTTAACATTTGCTTACCAAAGTGAGCAACACTTCCTCCAAAACCACTACCCAAAGAAGCAGCAGCTGTTGCTGCCTTTAATGGTCCTGATTGTGCAGAATCTCCACCAGGTTGAACAAATCTTTTTGAATTTACTGTTGTATCCAATAATCGATTTCTTAATAATGTTCTATACTTCCCATCAGAAGATGTACCATTATTACCAGTTGCTACTTGTGCAGATGCAGTTCGAGTAATCTTTCCGTGTATTGCAACACCTCCATCAGCACTTCTAGTAAATGGATGTAGTGCACCAGGTGTCTTCTTTGACATTGCTTCCAGCGTGTAATTTACTGGCAAATCGGATTGTGTATCAGCTAAAGTAGGATCAATGGTTATTGATATTTTTGATGGTACTTTTGAAGTACTAGTTGGAGGATTACTACCACCACTCATCTTTGCCCTCTTTGCAGGTGGAGCACCTGCAACACTACCATTGCTAATACTACCACCTTTTGTAAAGGTAAGTGTACCCAACATAGTACCCTCTGGAGCATCCTCCCAGGCACTTGCTAATCTATTTGGAAGACGTATCATCCATTGTTCAGATGTTGATGCATTAATAGCTCCATAAGTTGATCCAGATACTGCCCCTAGCGCCTTTGTAGGTGATTGACTTGTCATCTTGTTACTTGTTTATATTAACAAAGTTAATTTTAATGTTTGTGGACTGTGGTATTCTTGGTATTGTACACTATATTATAGATACCCTCGCTCCTCTTACAATATAAAACCTAGGTACTATTGCAATGCTATTACTAAAGTTTACCAATACTATAGAATACCCTCTCTAACAGTGTATTTTACCAATAGTATGATATATACCAACCAACATCTACGATAACCTTCCAACATTCGACATTCAATCAGTCAGCCAGCCAAGCTCTAGATATTTCTATTGGTCTTAAAAGAAGATTAGGTATGGCATCTTCCATGTCGGGTATGGCACGCCGGAAGAATGATGAGTCAACAACACCAACTTCATCCTCTCTAATATCAAAGTCGATACTCTCGGATGAAAGTGTATCGTCACGACGAATGAATGTCCGATTGTATGATTCTCTTTTACCCATGATATCTTCTGTTTCGCTCAAGGGGGACGCAGGAGCCGCTGCTGTTCGTCTACTATCAAATCTGGCACAAGTGCCAGAGAACAAAGCTGGCATTCTGTATGTCGAGAGGAAGCTGATTAGAAAAGCAGGCTCGGACCCCCACATAGCCAAGCTGGCATGCAATGG
>Ga0214477_101301_pt1 | contig 12738 bp, 9 predicted proteins | sample M1_20Mar14CPVII9_FD_165058 | JGI IMG/M metagenome (GOLD analysis project Ga0214477, IMG submission 165058) | Marine eukaryotic communities from Monterey Bay, California, United States - M1_20Mar14CPVII9sort6BwellC16 | ecosystem: Environmental > Aquatic > Marine > Unclassified | place: USA...
AACACTCCCTTCTTGAATGAGGTCTTCATCGCACGTTCTTTCATTCTTTTGGGTGCCGAAGGATCCGTTTTTGCAAAATGGATCGAGTTGATCAGGAACTCTTGGTGGAACTTCCAAATCCGCGACCGGGTCGCCCAGTCCCCGTTCGGGTAGTCCTCATTGCACCCGTAGACAGTAGACCCCATCAGATTCCGATTGGATTGGGCTCCTCCGACAAATGGTCCCTTCTTATGCACCGTGAACTTGTTGAGTGTTGTTCTCATATGTCGATTTGAAAAGATGTCGACACCGTCGCGAATGGCACGGCGGTAGAGTTCAAATTCGGCAGGCTTAAAATAGGTTGGCTCGGGAATCGGTATGCCCTTGCCACTCATGTCGAACTCGTGTCGGAAGCAATACCCCATCGACAACGAATCAGCGCTGCCTAACGGGCCGATCTTGCGATCTTGAACAAATGGAACCAAACCGCTTTGTGGATTTCCGGGTTCGATGTAGGGGTCGATGTCATGAACCCAAAGACTGGGGCGCACGCCGGCAAGTGATTCACTGTAGTGCTCGCGGGACTCCCGACCCCAGGTGTAGTTGACTCCGCTCAACGCGAGTAAGTCCCCCTCGTAAGAACAGTCGATGAAGACTTTGGCGGAAACCTTGACAGCCTTGCATTTCTTTGGCTCGGGAATCGGACAACCTGTATTATCGACAGGTGCGTAGTCGAGTGTGATGGACTGGAGCGAATTTCCCGCATTGTTCCCAGCGAGAGACTCGTTCAACGCAATGGGCCGCTGACGCGTTGGTGAGTCGATGAGGGAGTCATTGATTTCGGCCGTCCCGAGACGGTGGTCGTAGATGACCGTGATGCCGCGCTCCTCAACGGCTTTTTTAAATCTCTCGCGATACTCTCTGTTGCCGACGCCAACTACGGCATGCCCGCCATGATCTCTGACTTGGTTTTCCAACCCTTCCGTCAGGATCTTATAGGTCGAGCCACCCACTGTGTTGCCTTTGCCCCAGTCCAGATGATTGATGCCTCCGCCGGTCATACCGCCAAGCCAGCGACTCGGCTCGACAATGAGTACGTTCGCCCCCTCTTTCTTTGCCGCCAGTGCCGCCATGACACCACTCGCTGTTCCGCCATAGACACAGACATCTACCTCGTGACGTGTGACCTGCGCAATCAGAGTGCTGTGCCAGAATAATAGAGCGCCCGTAGCAAATAAGAATGCGAATGGAGATTTCATTGACTTAGTTTTTCTTATGAAGTGTTGTTTTTGGTAAAACAAGACTAACGTTGCGAGGTATTTAAGATGGCTAATTACCTATGTGAATTTTCTAATGGCGGTCTGCCTTTTGTCTTTTTTCGTTCTCGGAACCGCGATTGAACTCAAGGACAGATTTATAGGCCATTCGCTGCAAATAGGATTTCTCTTCATTGTTGAAGACGACGGTTGGCGCTCCACCATCTGGATCTTTTCCCTTCTTTAACTTGGTCTCGGTGACTGAATTAAAAGTGAGGCCTTCGGGACTCTTTCCAGTAATCGCCGCGTAGAATAGGTTGGCGACCAGAAACGCGCAGGTTTGATTGGGATGGCCATCGTTGTGGTAGCGAAAGACGAGGTCGGTACCCGGCTTATCTGCCTCGCCCGTCTGAATGTTCTTAATTGCTAAGGGCACGGGAATTACGGCCTTCGGCTGCAACGCCTTTGCCATCCGAATGCCTACTGCGGTGTCTCGCTCGGAGGCAGTAATGTTAAACGGTTCGGTCACTGGGGCTTGGTTCTGCGTTTCGGGTGAGGTCATGTAAAGAATTACTTCCGCGTTTTGCAGTTTCGCGATTCTGGCGAGCTTCGTGGCGTATCGTTCATATCCCTGATTGGGTAGCTCCGACACATCACGCCAGCTCTGCAGTACCACGTAGTCCCACTTGGTCTGGGGATTGTTCCGAAGCAAGGCTTCGTGATTCTTGATTGCCTTGGTGATGTGTTTGTGAATGTCAGGAAAGGGAACGTTGGCTTTGCCGAGCGCCGCCCAGTGTTGTTTCCAAGCCTCTTGATTGGGTGCAACATCGGATTTCAGGAATTCCTTCATCGTCGAGATGCGTTGGCCGATTGTATCTTCCGTAATCGTACTCTGCTCAATGAAGCTCTGGCTAAAGTAGTAAGTCGAGTGTTTGAACATATTTTGCCCACCGTAAATGATTCGCTGTACCTTTACGTCGGTGGTAGGATCGCCTTCTTCAAGAATCTGTTCTACAAGTCCGGCAATGTCGTGCCTCGCTGTGAAGCTGTTTCCGAGAAAGAGGATGTTTAATTCCTCTGCGAACGATGGCCCTGTAGCGGCAATAGCGAAGAGAACGATCGCGATTCTAAAAACCATGGATTGAATTTTCTGTGAAAAAAGTAATGGCTGGGGTTGGACTTGCCCCTCTGGATTATCTGTTAAAGGTCAATTGTGTTCCAAACGCAGCGACCGGTACTTGATTGTCGCAAAAATGTTCTCGTTTGTAAAAGATTGCCATTGGAATTTGCAGACTCTTAATCGATCAATAATTAGGGAACTAGCTCCGCGAGTTAGCGTTTGGCTGATTGGTCTGTTGAAAAATTACGTTTGCAATCGCGTTAAGCGTTTCGTGGCGAGACTGCTGGGTAGATTTGTTCCCAGGTAAGGGCTGAGAGCAAATCACTATGGGATTGTTCTTGTATTCGAGACAGAAAAACGTTTTTGAGTTCCCCAGCAATTTTACGGTTTGCAAAGGTAGAGCAGATGTAACAAACTGGTGTTTCCGAATTCGCCGATCCGGTGTGATTGTGAGAATATCGTCAGTTCCGCTGAAATGCCTTGGTAAATTCGATGGATCGTTTTTTGGAAGACAAGCAATCGCCCAAAAACTAGACACCGCTGGCTCCAACTCCGTCTGCGAAGCTTGCTTGTTTTGGTCACGCTGTTGGCGATTGTGTTCGGGAGAAGAGCAGTTTCGGTGGGGCTATCCGGAACAAAGGTGAGTGACCTTTCGCCGCTGAATGACCTTAAGAATCTACATTATCTTGATCTCTCTGAAACCGACGTAAGTGACCTAATTCCGCTGACTGGTCTTTAGAAACTTGATTTGCTCAACCTCAATCATACTCGTGGTGTGCACGACCTTTATCCTCTTATCGATCTAAAAAACCTTAGTTGGCTATTTTTAAATCGAACATCAATAAGCGATCTTACACCACTTGCAGACCTTAAGGATCTTGAACACCTTTGTCTTGATAGGACAAAGGTGAGTGCCCTATCTCCGTTGGCTGGTTTGGAGAGTCTGCGGGTACTCGAACTCAGGGGGGCCGCTACTAAGGTGAGGGATCACTCTCCTTTGGCTGGGTTAAACAAGCTGATTTTGTTTCATCTTTCTAAGTCTGAAGTAACAGACCTAACGCCACTGGCAGAACTGAAGGAGCTTCAATACCTTTCACTCTGCGGTGAGCAGTTATCCGATTTCTCGCCGCTGTCAGAGCTTGTCAATCTTCAAAATGTTAGGCTCGAGGGCACTTCGTTAAGCGATCTTTCGCCTCTTGCTGAGCTGAAGAACCTTGAAATCAATTATATGTCTCGCACGGATGTTAGCGATTTATCTCCTCTGGCAGATTTGAATCTCGAAAGACTTTTTATCCGCAAAACCCAGGTAAGTAAGGAGCAGGTTGAAGAGTTCAAACTTGTACAGCCCAATTGCAGGGGTTATCGATGAGAACGCGAAACGAACGGTCAAGCTTTGGATCGCCTAAATTTGTTTGCGGCATTTAGCTCCATCTAAGGCTCGATAATGGGGAACGATCGTTCGGCGTGGTCCACGCGTTCGCTCAGAGTTGCGTAATAAGAAAATGGGTCTGTGATTTGGTTCCGGCGATGACTATGGGTAAGAGCTAACGCAGCCTGCGATTCAGCAAGTAAAGTATAAGTATAGTGACACGCTTTCCAACTGCGATTCCGCTGGTTATTTATGTGCTTTCGGTACCCCTTGGGTTTAAAGCAAAGTAAAGAAGAATTGACCTAGAATTTGCGAACTACTAGCCTGCCCTCTAGGATGTGCGTTGGGGATTAGAATTTTCCCTCAACGCTGTTCCAATTTGTAGAAAAGGGTTTTTGGCAGTTGTTTATTTGAAACACAAGTTAGTTTTATTTATCTGACATGGTGAGTATGAGATGCGATTACCAGCAATAAGTGGAATCATTGATCGGCGGATTCTGGCGAACTATCGTATTGACCCAAGTTGCATGGCGGATGCGTTGCCAGCGCCCTTTCGTCCGCAAACAGTGAATGGTTATGCTGTCGGTGGAATTTGCTTGATTAGGCTAAAACGCGTCCGACCGAAATTGTTCCCGGTTGCGTGGGGAATTGGGTCCGAAAACGCAGCGCACCGGATTGCGGTTGAGTGGGAATCCAACGGTGAGAGGAAAACGGGCGTCTACATCCCCCGGCGGGATACCAACTCAAGACTTAATTCTCTCGCTGGTGGCAGAATCTTTCCAGGGATACACCACCATGCGAAATTTTCTGTCATTGAAGATGGCGATAGCTATTCCGTCACCATGACAAGCGACGATGGTGACGCAAGGGTTCACGTTTCTGGTTCAGTGGCACCCGCTCTCACCGACTCATCTGTTTTTGAGTCCGTGAGAGCGGCGTCAGAGTTTTTTGAACATGGTTCGCTTGGATATTCCGATACCAATATTGCAGGTAAATTTGATGGTCTTGAATTACAATGTAAACATTGGCATGTCGAATCCTTAGATGTTGATTCGGTCCAATCGAGTTATTTTGAAGATACCGCGCGATTTCCAAAAGGATCGGTTAAATTCGACTGCGCTCTGTTGATGCGTGATATTGAACATGAATGGCATGGCCGCCCTGATCTATGTTGTTCGCCAACACGCTCCTCAGATCATTTATTAGCTTCTGTGCCTGCGGTTGTCCCGGGGGAAATGAAAGACTCAGCGACTAGGTCTGTAAATTGATGGCGAAACTATTGCAATTCTACTGAGATACTATTGCGATACCGAACAAGCAAAGAAAGTTAAAACTGCGAATCAGAGGCCGACGCAAGTTGTTGAGAAAATTTGCGGAGAATTAATTGTTTGAAACGCTTGTTTTGTTTTCAGATGAGCAAAAAAATCTGTGAAAACTAACAACCAGTTGGATATGTTTTATGCGGAAAGCCATGACTCTAAAGTAAGTTATTTGTTTTCACCTGTTGCCGGTTCCTAACGTTGTTGGGCAGGATGGGAAAAGTCCCTCGCTTAGGAAGCTTCATCGGGCGATAGATGAAATTGTCGTTCGGCATTACTCCAAAGCGACATCACAACTATTTGAACAGATTATTGGTTTTGAATTTGCGACGCGTATTTATGTTACGCGACTGGTGTCCAAGAGACTTTCCGGTATGGACCCTCTGATCGGGTGTGAACGGGGGCCAATGGACAACGGTGTCTGGTGTGATATTTGGTAGCGGACGGGTGATTAAAATAAAGAGCCAGCCTATGCTAGAGCCGAAGGAATGACTAACAGAGAATTCTTTCAAGAGCACATTTATTATCCGAGCGACAGACAAAAGAAATGCCCTTTGATGGTTGTTTTACGCCTTCCACTTAAGTCGGACCAGCCGCAGGCTAAGTTCGTTGAGCAACTGCGTGGCCAGCGGAATGAGTTTGGTAAGTACCTGCCTGCGAAAGATAACTAGCGATTTATTATTCGCTAGTTTTATTAGTAAAAAATTTGTCGGGTCGGATACTAATTGCCAGTATTTTTCCGTGTTTTCTATTGATCAGTAAAAAGAATTCGCTGTGTAAGCAGTTTTGTTTTTTTTGCAAGATAGTCGCTTACACGCCGAATCATATAAGTAGGTGCATGAGGACTTGAATCGGTTCAAGTTCTCGTCAGAGTGGGGTGAATTAAATTAGTAGGATGAAAGGATGGACAACTTATCAGCGGATGAAATGTTGGTAAATTGAAAAAGCTGACTTCGATCCCGTTGGGACGTCTTTGTTTTCATTTGGAGTAGTCTCGAATAAGGATTGAGTTTTGGAATTCTTGTCGAGAATTTAGCTGAGAAATTTGTGGCGGTGATAAAGTTTCCTCGAATTGAAAATTGCTGAAATTTAGTGACTTAGGCTAACGCCTTCGCAAAATTAAAGATTATGAACATTGCCACTGAGCTCGAAAAACTAACGTCCCTTAAGGATCGCGGCGATCTTTCTCTTGATGAATTTACGAAAGCTAAAGAAAGACTGTTGTTTGGCGACTCAACGATGCCGGCGAATGACGGTGAGGCGAATACTCTTCCATCTCCCCAAAAAAGTAAGGTTGCTGAGCCTAAGCTATATCTGCTAGTCGCAGTGCTTTCAACTATTGCAGCAGCGTTATCCGGTGGATCAGTAATCATTAATCCGCGCCCGCTGGCAATAATAGCGTTTGCAGGATTTGCGATTGCTGCCTTTCTGAACTGGGGTTCTTTCGTTGGTTCTTTATATCGGAAAACAAAGCCAGAGCGTTAGTCTCTAGAATCCCTGTGCGAACTACTACCCAAATTGGGACTGACGGTTGTCGGTCTTCGTAGCGTTGTGTTGTTCTTTTGGTCGTTATGTTGTGGGGATATTGGCGGCTGATAATTGCGAGAGCTTAATTTGTATCTACGGTGCCCGTTCTCCAATGATTCTTGTGTAAGACAGTTCAGTTGCCGATTCTTCGCCCAATCATTTTACGGTCTTGAGCGAATGGTTTGTTTCTTTGCTTTTTAAATTCTTGATCTCCTGCCATTATGGTAAAACGAAGGCTCGCTATTTGTGTAAGCTCACGAGGGAAAAACAGGATTTAAAATGCAATTTAAAATAACGCTAACTGTTTATTTGACAGCACTGTTTGCATTTATATTTGTCCATTCAGCTTCGGCCGAACAGAAGCCACCTAATGTATTGTTGATTTGCGTTGATGATTTACGACCCGAGCTTGGTTGTTTTGGCGTTAACTATATTAACTCTCCAAACATTGATGAGTTTGCATCCAACGGGACTGTATTCCATCGGCATTACGTGCAAGCTCCAACCTGTGGTGCTTCGCGATATACGTTATTGACTGGAACATACGGTGGTTCAAATAACGCAGCATTATTTACTAGAGCGGGGCTTGTAAAAGAGAATAACAAGGCAGTTACCCCCAGCATGCCGGCTTGGTTTCGCAAACATGGGTACACCACAGTGTCCGTTGGTAAGGTCTCTCACCATCCTGGCGGTTGGGGGGGAGATCGCTGGAATGATCCGGCAGTATTGGAAATGCCGGAAGCTTGGGATCGTCATTTGCTACCCTCTGGAGCGTGGCAAGATCCGCGAGGTTGGATGCACGGTCTGGCTAATGGGGAAATTCGGGATGACTCTCGAACCAAATCCGGTGGTATTTCGATGGATGTGTTTCAAGCGGTAGACGGCGGGGATGAAATATATCCAGACGGGGTTTCAGTGGATGAGGCGTTGCGTCAAATGGATCATCTGGCAGCTGATTCAGACTCTCCGTTTTTCCTCGCGGTCGGAATATTAAGGCCTCATTTGCCTTTTGGGGCACCGGCAAAGTACCTTCAGCCATATGATTCAGTAACGTTACCCGTCATACCGTACCCCGAAAAACCGAATCGCAAAACGACTTGGCATCGCTCCGGCGAGTTCATGAAATACAATCGTTGGCAACGAAATCCCAATACTGATTTAGAGTTTGCGAATGATGTTCGGAAGCACTACGCAGCGTGCGTTTCGTACGCGGATGCTCAGGTCGGGCGGTTAATCGATTGTCTTGAAAAAACGGGTTCCGCGGACAATACGATTGTTGTTTTATGGGGAGACCATGGTTGGCACCTCGGGGAACATGCTATTTGGGGGAAACACTCGCTATTCGAGGAGTCGCTGAGATCGCCGTTGATAATTTCTGCGCCGGCGCTAGAGCAACACGGAGCGGCTACCAAGTCTATCGTTGAGACGTTGGATCTGTTTCCTACTCTTTGTGATCTGACCGGGCTTGAAACTCCAAAGTCTATTCAAGGAGTTTCCCTCGCTCCAATCTTGCGGGATCCGAACTGGAATGGGCGTCCAGCCATTTCGTATTTTAAGAAAGCGAAAACGATCCGTACTGAAAGCCATCGTTTGATTTTACACGACGATGGTTTTGTTGAACTCTATGACCATCGAACGCCCGAAAAGGAAACGGTCAATATCGCAGCGACTAAGCCAAAATTAGTAGCTCAATTGACGAAACAGCTTAAAACCCGATTGAGCCGTTAAGAGACTGGATAATTCACAAGGAAAAATTTGACTTAATTGCTATTTGATTCCGGGGTTTTCATACCAAACGACACCGAGCAGTTGTCGTTCTTCACAGGTGATAATGTCGAGGTCGCCGTCCGCGTCGAGATCGACTAATTCCATGCGGTCGAATTTGCATTCGGTTTTCGTGCCGATTGATTGCCAGTTGGAACTTGGAGTTTTGAGCCATAGTCCGGGTTGATCTTTCTTTTCACGATCAGCGGCAGTGTTCGCAGTCAAGACAATATTGTTTTGGCCAAATGTTCGAATGGCTTTTCCAAATGGAACGGAAATGGGATTTTGATGTAACATCTGGTTCCAAATGCCATTGTTTGTTTTGCGGAAGTCGATCCAGCTTGCTTGTCTGGTTGGAACTAAAATTCGATTCGGCGTCGCATCGATAAACATTGGCTCGTGCTCCGTCGCTCCGACCGGGTGCTCCTGCCAGGTTTTGTTAAGGTCGCCATCATTGGGCTGCGCGAGCCAGCCAACACCCCGCGTGCGTGTTTTTCGGTCGCTAAACACGATGTCGATGTCGCCGTCCTGATCCATGTCAATATTTTGAATTGACATTATCCAGCCGCAATCACGAAGCTTTACAACCGACCATTGGTTCAGTTTTTTTACGTCCTCCGAGGGTTGGACCAATAGCGTTAACGTAGCTTTAGATCCCTTCGATCCAAGGACGATGCCTTGGCATGAGTCTCGCAATTGAATCGGCGTCGCGAACATCCATTGCTGCCCAGCGAGTTTGGGAACGGAACTGGTTGTCCAGTTGGCTGGATTTAAAATCTCTTCGTTGGGGTCGCCGGCTTGCCCGAAAGTTGGATTGCCATTGAACTTGTGGACGAGGACTTGTTTAGAACTACCTTCATGACAACTGATGACTTCTAGCATTCCGTCGCCATCCACGTCAAACGGAACGGCATCTTCCGGAGATTTGCCTTCGCCTATTTGACAAAATGGCCACCGTTGTTTTGATTTATCTGGCCCAGGGTTAAGGTATAGCCGAACGACACCGGATTCTTCCCAGCCAGTGACGATGTCGAGGTTTCCGTCCTGGTTAAAGTCGGCGAGCCGGACACCATCGGCTCCGATTCGCGAAGAATCAATGGTGTGTCTGCGCCATGGTTTGTCTGCGAGGCAAGCGGAACTGCCGTACAGGAATTGCAAGCCTAAGATGATGGCTATCGGGACCAGTTTGAATGGCGGTTGGTAATCCATGATGATCAACCTCAATTCGGTTTTTGCTGGATTAGAAAGTTTCTGAAGCGCTCGACTACGCGTCAGGAACGTCTGACGCTTTTGAGTTACTGCTGCTTGGCAGTTAGGTCTGAAAGGGATCTTTTAGCGAATGATTCGTATTTCTGCTCGATAAGCGGCGGAGTTGCAATTCCTTTGAAAAATTCGACGCCGTAACGAAGTTCAAGCGTATTTCCTGAAGCGACTTTAAACGTACCGGATCCTTTAGGTTTACCCAAAAAGTGATGCATTCCAAAGGGGTTTGCGGTGACCAATCCGTAGTCCCGTGCGTGCCACGTGGTTGGGTGGCGCAGATTGGATGGGTGATCGTACATTGCAATGCTCATCGGTGTCCCGTCGATCTCTCCGTAGTAGAGAAGCCATTTTGCTTGTTTGCCCCAAATTGCCTTGCCAGTGATTCCCTCACTGTTGATTGCTTTTCCAAACACCTCTTTCACTCCTGATTTTGGCTTCGCCGTCAAACGGAGATCTGGGTGGGTGCGGATGGCGAACAGACCTTCTTTGGTATCGTCAAACTCAAAGTCGCCGTGCGTGGCTTGGTATTTGATCAGGCAATTCATCCATCGACTCGATTCGTCACCACCAAACCAATAGGTTGTTTGGTCGGTAAGCAGGGGTTCAGTACTGCCGTTCTTTATCCATTGTGAGGTTGCTCGGAAAACGTTTGTCGGATTGCCTGCAAACTCAGTTTCAATTAGTTCACTAACAACCGTCCCACCTTTTTCAGACCAAAAATCAACACCGCTGATTTCATGAGAGATCCACATCGATTTGTGATGAGGGTGGTCTTTGCTTTCCCCTTTTGCATCCTCCTTCATCGGCCAGGTTCTCGTCATAGAGATCTGTCCTGGGCCATAGACCGGGTAGAAGATTGGTTTCCGATATTTAACAACGTCAAAGGTGGTAAATAACTTTCCGTCTAGGTCAACATTTACCTGATTCTGAGTCTTTTCGAATGACACAGTCGCGTCAATCTGATTCGCACGGACACCACTCAAAGTTGAGATGTCATATTCTATTTGAAAGCACTGTCCTGTGACTGGATAAAGAACGCCGCAAAATATACTAAAAACAAACGTGCGGAAGATCATGGTTGCCTCAAGCTAGATTTAGTTTTTAGAAATCAAATAAATCGCACAGGCTTTACGCGGAAAAGAAACCGAATTTTTCCAGTTTCCTTCGTTGATGCCCACCAATGTTGTCGACTGAATAGTTTAGTCAAGTGACTTAATGGTAATGTTACGATACCAAACTGGATCGCCATGATCTTGAAAACAAAGATGGCCTTTGCTGTTTTTCCCGAACTTTTCCCAAGTCTTAAATTTGCTGGCGTTTACCTTTTCATTCCAGTCCGTGCTACCGATTTCAGCTTCAACAACCATTTTTCCATTGAGCCAGTGCTGGACTGAGTTGCCTTTCAAAACAATTTTGGAAGAGTTCCATTCACCGACTGGTTTCAGTGTTTTGTTGTTTGGGACGTACAAAGCGTAGAGTGCACCCGCACGATGGGACTCGAGTTTGCCGTCTTTATGTTTGTCGTCATCGAGGACTTGGTATTCCGGGCCAGACTTGTAGGGTTGTTTGTCACCTAAAGAGACGCGGTACATGACACCGCTATTTCCAGCTTCTGAGATTTTCCAATCAAATTCCAAAATGAAATCTCCAAACTCCTGTTTGGTAACAAGGTCACCACACTTATTGCCGTCGAAGTGAAGAATTCCGTCCTTCATAGACCAACCAGGACCGATTTCCTTTGATTTGTAGCCGCGGAAATCGTTTAAGCTCAATTGCCTTACGCCAACGACGGCTCCTGTTGCTGCTTCGGCCTCATTCATAAATACACGCCAAGTGCCTTTCAGCTGTTGGCCACTAAGCCGCGCGTCGAACTCAAATTCGATTGTCTGGCCTTCACGTTCTACTTCGAAGCCAAACGCGACCGTGTCGCCTTTGATAGTGATGTTGGTCAGCTCGCGTTCGTTGCCGCTCTCAGTACCAACGTATTTACCGGTGTATTGAGAACCACTGTTTTTGAAAACTAAAGTACCTGCTCGATCGCCACGATCAGATTCGATTGAGATATCCCAGACACCGGTCAGGGTATGTTTGTGGCTCTGCTTATGAGCATCGGTCTGTGCTTCTGCAGCCAACTGAAAACCAACGGTGAGAATAAGGGCAAAAATTAGTGGTTTAAAAAGTTTGATTTGATTGGGGGTCACGTTTTGATCTCGAAAATTTGTGATTGGATATTCGCCTAATGAGTGGTTGGATGCTTTAGTATGGGAAACGTTGCTATTGCGGTGGTTCCTGAAATTAATCTGGCTGGCAATTTGTTTGTCTAAATTACTCAAATTAAACAGCAGTCATTGAGCTGAACTAAAGTAACTTCACCGATTGGAGCGATGGAGGAGTTAGGTGCAATCGTATTTGCAAGTAACTTTATATTGTTATGTATTGACGAAAGCAACTGATGGCGCTTCGGGAGGCAGGTTGCTCAACCGGTAGTTGGTTGGATGTAGATTCAAGCTCGTCGACGAATGTTGGCAATCAGGTCTGGATTTTTGAGACTCGTTGCAAGAATTTTGGGATAATTGTGATGTAGTTATCATTGATATGATCGTTTCGAGCGATGAGTAAAGTTGTTGTTGAATAACACTCTGTTTCATGGTCAGATAAAGCCTGCGTTAGCTGGTTAACAGTTATCGCTCAATCGGGTTTTGTGGTTCTTGCAACGCCCAGAAATCATTGCATCCAAACCGCAATCGATTAATTTTTTGTTGTCCTGTTTCCATTTTTGATGGCTCGCTATTCGCGATTCAATTAAGAGAAAATATGAAATTGCTTCTATCGATTACTTTAAGTCTTTTTGTCACTGTGTTTGGATTAGCCCAGCAAGCGGTAACGACGCCTCCTGAGTTGGCTCTTTCGGCTAAACCGGTGGACGACGTTGGAAGCCGTGCGACTCCTGTGGACCGTATTAAGGCGGCTAAGGGGTTTAAAGTTGAATTGATCTACTCAGTTCCTGGTGATACTTACGGTTCATGGGTCAATTTGTGTGCGGACGACAAAGGGGAAAGCAAAGACCACCCTCATCACAAATCGATGTGGATCTCTCATGAAATCAGCGGTGTTGATTTTTGGTCTGAAAAAGGTGGGACG
>Ga0214477_101302_pt1 | contig 12731 bp, 6 predicted proteins | sample M1_20Mar14CPVII9_FD_165058 | JGI IMG/M metagenome (GOLD analysis project Ga0214477, IMG submission 165058) | Marine eukaryotic communities from Monterey Bay, California, United States - M1_20Mar14CPVII9sort6BwellC16 | ecosystem: Environmental > Aquatic > Marine > Unclassified | place: USA...
TTCCTCCACTACTTTCTCCTTCTTTTGAATCATCATTATCCTCTTCCTCTTTCTTAGTTTCACCGTCGGAATGATCTAATAAAACTATTACAGACTTTGCAAAGTATCCCGCCATTAGAGGATGGGCGATGAGATATGTTCCCGATTTAAGTGATTTGTTTATCTTTTCATCAGTATCATCATCATCTAACTTTCTCACTCCTTTGGCAGCCTGTATCAATCTTAATTGATTAGAATATGAGGGCGGTAAACTAATCTGCTCCACCCAAGCTTGCTTTCTATTGAGTTCCTGTAGTGCCAAGAAGGCTGTTTGTATTCTTATTTCATTATCAATATACGAAGACGATGGGTAAACTTCATCCATTTCCTTATCATCCGCTGTAGATGGTACGTCATTTTCTTTCATTATTTCCGACTTCACATTACTACTACTCTGTATACTTTTACTCAATCTTTCCTCAACAGATGGTGCACGAAATTCTCTCTGTATCATTTCACGTAAACCCAATCCACCCTCTTGTTTAATCTGTGATGGAAATTTCATTAATGGTACTTGATGAGCTCTACTTTCATAATATCCCTCTTCATTGATTGGCCATTGCTTTGGCCATTTATTATCCGCTTTTGTTATGCCATTATTATCATTAGTCTTTGTAGATGTGAACAGCTCACATAGCAATTGACGAAATAATACATATTTTGGATCCTCTGATATACTATACTCTTCCTGATGTTTGTAATTAGATGATGTATTTGTTACCAAATCTCCTGTATCAATATCTTCATCTTCATCATCAAACATATCATCTGTACCAAATCGTTGTCGAAAATACTCCTTTCTATTTTCATATTCTGTTTGTAAATCTGTGTATGATCTTGTTAAGTTTTTGGCCCATGATCTTGGTATGTTTGTCTCTTTATTGTTTTTGTTTGTATCATCATTACTTGCAGAAGGTGAAGTACTACTTCGTTTACGCTCCAGCCTGTTTATACACTCATCCCAATCATGATATATACCACTTCGATGTATTAAGGAAGCATATGTCGCATTCTTATCGAATATTGACGATGATCGCAGTAGATTTCTGTAGAGTGACCGTAAGACTACCTTGCTTGCACTTGTTGATGGTGACATCTCTTTTATGAACTGATAGGCACTTGCGTTGTGATCCTGGTTGTGATATGCACAGCTGAGATTATTTACATACTTATACTCTTGCTTGTCCACCAACTAAGATATTATGTACTGAGCTTGATTGGGAGTCAATGATAACCTTTCAATGAAACTTCACAACCTCTTACTGATTGCAATACAACAAACAGGAACCTGCAAATATTCCCTTGACAACAATCCTTACTACCAGGTTATAAGACTTACTAACCATAAACATCAACATCGCTTCTCCTTCTTCTACACTCTTTATGTCTCGGTATCTTACTATGGTCAGGGCCTCCACCAAGTGAAATAGTGTTAAACTGTTATGCGTAGTTGCAGTAAGGCCGTAAGTACAGTATTTCATATCCTCCACTTTGACCATAACAATTGCCATACATATACAACGAGTGTTGTTTGCATAATTCTCGCCACTCAACTCTCATGCATAACTCTCAATAATTTTCTGCGCCGCCACTTTATTTCACTATCACATAGTTGATATTCTGCCGCCGCCTCTCGGACTAATTGAACACTGCCATGGGAGATCCATCTTCAAAAGATCTATTAGGAAAATTTATATCGGAATTGGAGGGCAAGCTCAACTTGGGTGAGTTAGCATCACATATTTTTTATGTGCATCTTACAATTTGATTGGTTCGTACTCATCATGCTTATTCGTATACTCCTATATGGATATTTATGATTGTCATTACAATATTATATTAGCTCCCGGTGAAGATCCGAAAGGAAGTACAGGAAAAGACAAGAAATCTCAAAAGAAGAAGGATAAGAAACCAAAGCAGAATCAAAATAATAACAACAAAAAGGCAGCACCGACTGTAGATCCAAACTTACCTGATATATGCAAATTAGAGTTCAAGGTTGGAGTTATTACAAAAGTATGGGTACACCCTGAAGCCGATAAACTGTACTGTGAAGAGATTGATGTTGGTGAAGAAGAAGTACGTCAAATCGCAAGTGGATTACGTGCCCACTATTCAGAAGAAGAGATGTTGGGTAAACGAGTTTTAGTTGTTGCAAATCTCAAGGTGAGTAGATTGTATAGGTTTATAGTACATCGATTGTATCATCATATGACGCTCAAACGAATCAATATCGTGTTAGGCAAAGAAATTAGTTGGATTCAAGAGCCATGGAATGGTACTTTGCGCAGCTCAAAGCAATGAGGATGGATCTGAAAAGGTGGAGTTTATAGAACCTCCAGAAGGTGCACCTCTTGGAGAAGTTGTAACATATGATGGATTGCCACCGCCATCACCATTCTCTCCGGCACAGGTTGAGAAGAAGAAAGTCTTTGCAGCTTGTCTTGATGGTATGAAAACAAATGATGATTGTGTTGGAACATATAATGGGCATGTTTTTATGACAACTGCAGGACCTTGTAAGGGAAGAACTATCAAAGGAGGAGCAATGCGTTGATAACTTAGACATTACTGATTATGTTAACAAGTATTAAGTTTAGACTTTCAAATTAAATGATCTTCCATAACCTAAATCTCTAAATACAGAACAGTCGAGAACTTTTCCTGTGGCCGCATCGACGTTTGCTTTGACTTGTCCTACCATTGTACCTCTGCCATCCGATTTGTTAGATTGACCTAATCCGAAAGGTAATGGTATCGATGATCTCCCCATACCTCCTTTCTGAAATGATGCATTAAATCTCACTGCAATAATGCCAGCACGAGGAGAGCCAAATCCGAGTACATTGTTTGTCTTACTCAATCTACCCATCTCTTCATTTGCTTGTTTATCTTTTTGCAGTGCTTTCACTACTTTGTCTATTGCAACCTTTGCTTCCTTTTCCGATATTTGTGCATGAAGGCGAGTATTGGTTATTCTTCTTGTGCTAACTTGAACATAATTTGATATTGATGTGAATGCAGAGCAAGATGTATTACTGATCATACATATCAGTAGCAGTACTGCCACCGCCATAGTTCGAAGCCAATAAACCATTTGATTAATAAAACCTATTTATTATCGTCGGCTTTTGAAATTGAAGCATATCTTGTGGATGGTATCCTTGCAAATTGTCATTTTGATTTCATAGGGGAATGCGGCAGATTTGATATCGGCAGCGGGGTATAATAGTTGCAAAACAATGATTGATACTACAGTATTAGTAGCGGCTTTGTCCAACATAATTTCATGGGTAGTAACTACATTTCTCCCATCATCATGTTTGCAATATCTATTGCCAACATGTCCTGCGGAAGATGTTGATGGGGATAAAAGAACAAATCAAACAAAATGCATATCAATCGGTAGACCGGGCGGAATGGAACAACTAAGATTGATAACACTTCGTGAAGGGATATGTTCTGTCGGATATAATGTTCGACACGTTTCTCCGCCTCCGTTTACAGAAGCAAATGTTAAAATACCATCAGACTGTGTCATTATACGCAACAATGCATTCTCTGTAAACTATGCAGATTGTACAATTAGATGGGGGTTGTATGAAAGTGCGATAAGATATGTTGGCTGGCCGATTGTACCAGGTTTTGATGTAGCTGGAACTGTGGAGAGTGTATCCGATGACATCGATGAGAATGATCAACACAAACTTGCTGTTAGAGATAGAGTGTTTGGATGCACGTTATTTGGAGCATACAGCAATAGAGTACTCATACCAAAGAAACAATTGAGAAGAATACCTGATTGTATAGATTCATTTGCAAAGGCGGCAGCTTTCCCAGCAGTTTCTCTGACCGCACTCTATGCATTACATCTTGCTGGATATTTTCCCATTAATAAAAGTGGGGGAGGTAGAAACAAATTTACAAACAAATCAATCTTGATACATAGTTGTGCAGGCGGAGTCGGTAGTTTTCTAGTACAAATGTCAAAGATACTAGGCTTATATGTCGTGGGCGTTGTTGGACGCTCATCAAAAGTCCAAGATGCAATTGATCTTGGATGTGATGTAGTGATTGACAAAAGTAATGAAGATCTATGGACGGCAGCTGAGAAGGCTTGCCCAAATGGGTTTCTCACCATCATGGATGCAAATGGAGTATCAACTCTAAATGATTCATACAAGCATTTGGCACCATCGGGTAGACTGATTGTATTTGGATTTCACTCTAATCTGCCCATGGGTAGCAGCATGTTAAATCCTTTGGAGTGGTTGAAAATGGCCAAGAAAGTAGCAGTCATGCCAAGCTTTGACGCGATGGATCTAACAGTATCAAACAAGTCTGTAATGGGTTTCAATTTATCCTTCTTTGCCGAAGAGGTTGAGATATTGAGTGATATGTTTGATCAGATATTGATATGGATTGAAGATGGAAAGTTGAAGTGCCCAAGAGTATGCGAAATGCCAATGGCTGACATTGCAAAGGCTCATACTTTTATTCAGAGTGGTACAAGTTCGGGAAAGATTGTTTTGACTACTGAATCGAAATAAATGATATAGAAAAGTTGTTGCATATACTTATACATTGCTGGATCATTATGTTCAATGTTATTACTTTAGACGTATGTTCGCTCTTACTCTCTTTGTCCAACTCAAAATGCAACTTATTCAGTCTACTCCGATTCGCCCAACCATCTAATCACAAGCTCTGTTTAGCTATACTTCAAAAGTCAATACATCTCTACAGCAAATATCTATACTTCAAAAGTCAGTACATCTCCCTTTTCGTTCCCAGTCACCAAATCTAGTAGGTTCCTTCAATGTCCCACCTCGTCGCGGTCCACCATGTTCTAATATTGTACCCACGCCTAATATTGGATCAGATGTAACAAACATATCTTCCTGTTCTTCCTCTTCATCATCGTTATCGTTTTCATTGTTGTTTAGATGTGGTGTTGAGCATGATGATCCGCTAGAAGATGATGTGTTTGTTGGTGTACTGTTACTACTACTTTCAATCGTAACATGAACATCATCTACTTTCTGTAGAATAGTTGTAGATATATGAAAGGTACGATATTGTTGTATACTATTAGTAATAACATTGCAACCATGTTGAAAATCTTTCTGATGCACTGTACTAACTGCTCTAATTGAAGAAAATGTCGTCGATCTTCCGAGACGAGATACCAACACCGCCGACATATTGATATTAATGATACTTTGATGTAGAGTTCTGATTATTGTATGATTATGGGATATGAATAGCCGCCGCAAAGTTCTTCCCTATTTTGAAGAGTCAGAAATGAAGGCAAATGGTTACGGGTACAAATAAGGGCATTTAACTGCCCTATTTTGATCTTAATACCCCAAAAAATTTGTATGAGATGTTGCCTTCTATTAGGATGGCGTTGGTATCAATAATACAGCATAGACAACGCGGATGGGTATACAACCTTACTAATATTACCATTCATAACTAGATTCAAGGATAGGCTGTGCAGATATCCCAGTCTCATACAGAGAGAGTACATACAAGTTGTTCAAAAAGTTAGAGGCCCATTGACATAATGGGCTGCAATCAATCAAAGATAAGCAAAGCAGTAGTACAACAACATGATGATAAACAACCCATCCTTAATAACAAAGAACGAAATTCATCTCTACTACCAAATAATACATCTATAATCCAAGAAGAGGAAGAGCAGCAATTGTTAGGTAAAAATAACTCGAACCGTTCATCTAGTAACAATGTTGATAACAGCAGTAGAAACGAAGCAGTTGTTGGTAGTAGTGTACGACGTAATACCGTACCATCAATTGATAAACGAAATAGCGATGTTGATGCTACTAAGAAGCAGCGTCATTCGTATGCATCCTCGGGTTCTTCAACTAACAGTCCGGGATATGTTAGTAAAACGTCGGATGTTTCATTTAATAGTGTTAATGCTGTCCAATCTTCTCCTGGTAAGGCTAATGTTGATAATAATATAGATGTAAATGATACAGATAAGGGTATTAAAGAAACTGAGGTTAAGGCTAGCGGGAAGAAGAAGACTGCATGGAGTGGTAAACACAAGCTACGAGATACTTCCTCATCCTCAACCAAAAAAGATGAATCTTCAACACATTCAATACCCCCACCCCCTACACCAACCTTGTCCACAACTGACTCAGCTGCTAATGCTGTAAATGATCCCCACTGGATACAAATCTACCAAAAACTATCACCATCCATAATAGATCCAGAAGATTTATCAACAATTATATCTTCAATAATCTCTTCCCAAATTGATTTATTGTCTCCAGCGGAGGTATCATTTATTAAGAAGCGTGTTAAGTATAGTTTAGGATTTGTTATTAATAATGAAGGTGGTGTTGAAGGGGATCAGGGTGGTTTGGGGGGAAGTGAAGGAAATAGGGAGGGGAAAGAACGACGAAAGTCAGCATTATCAAAAGTTGGACGAAAGTTAGGATTAAATTCCTCTTCTAACAACCTCTTACCTTTGGGTTCCAAGTCCACTAATCCATCCTCCTCTTTAGACTTAATGCATCCAGCATTAGATGAAAGTTCAGACCGAACTAAAACAACCAAACAGATATATAAAAATGAACATACATTAGATATATCAACAATACGAAAGATATTTGAAAATGGTGATACTTGTATTAAAAAGTTAAAAAGAAATGTTAAGGAAGAGTTAGTTTTATTTGGTATGGAAAATAGCAGTGCTAGCGGTAGCGCAGGGGGCAGCGATAGGCGGAATAGCACAGGTAATAAGGCCTCAAGTAGTACTACTCCCCGTTCATCACCCACTAATAATGACAATCAAACAATAGCCATCCAACCAAAAACTACACAACAAGTTAATGTTGACCAAATATCCCAAGTTGATATCTACGGTTCAACTTTCCTACTATTATTACACTTATCTGAAAATAGATGGGAATATATAACTGAATTAGCGAAAGTTAGTGCTGAGAATGCTAATTTGATATTAGATGTTAACAAGTTATGTCTGTTAGATGAAGAGAATAAAAATGGCAAAGGAAGAGAGAAGGAGATACCACCACCATCATTAGCACTAAATCCAAATATAACACCACCATCCAATAATACATATGGTATATCATTCACATCAATATGTTATCTAATATCAGTATCAAAATTTGGTACAAGATTCCAGCGTGTACAATTATTATTCTACATGTTATTACCACCCAAATTATTAAATGAATTATTGAAATTACATCCAGCTGGGAATGTTCCCACTTGGTTATTAGAATGTGATACAAATTTAATAATAAGTTATGATTCATTAAGTTATTATTATGTGTATGATGGTGTATTGTTACCCAATGGTGATGACAATGATAGTATGAATGGGAAGGATAAGTCAAGGAAGAAGAAGAAGTCATTATGTATAGATGCATACAGTTCAGTGGAAGTTATGGCTTCATTGGTAGCAGATTCAATAAATGGTGGTGGTAAAGTGCAGCATCAATCGAATGATAATGAAGGTACTACTGCCTATGGTACACGACAGTTAATGATTAGTTTATTAGAAATGGAGGATGATGATACTACAACACATGATGTAAAAGAAGAAGTGAAGTGTAAAGAAGTTCATACAATGTTGCAAGAACAGGCTACATCATCCTCGGCAACCACTTCAAATCCAAATCTATCTCAAAGTGAAATGCACGATATAAGTAAATTTGCTGAATTGGCAGCAGCATTACCATTAACCAACAATACCCAACACTTAAATGGCACTACCACTACTAACAACAACACTAACAATACTAGATTGAAATGGTCATTACAAGATTTCATTCAATGGTCAAACACCTCCATAAATGAAACTACATTAAACATAATAATGAATAAATTATTTACTACGGGGATATTACCAACTGCATCAATGGAATGTGAATTAGTTGAAAGTCGTTGGATTGATTGGAATATGTTACAGGATGAATATAGATTGTCTAGGAGTGGCGAGAAGGAGAAGGTGAATGAGGATGCCAGCAGTGAGGGAAAGGTATCTAGTGACGGTGGAGATTCTGCCGGACAATCTACTACTATTCCAGCCGCTTCTCGTGGTGGATTACGAAATTTGTTTACAAGTAATGATACAGTCTCCTCTACAGATCAACCGTCATTGACATCTGAGAATGGTGTTACTACAGCTAGCACACAAGTCGGTGATTATAACCGTGTCTGGGGAGGTATAGGAGGTGCCGATGGTAAGGGAGGATTAGGTCAAGGAGTGTTGTATTGTATAGATAAGAATTGGTGGGATGAATGGGTAGCTTACACGGGATATAATCTTGACAACAGCAGCAGCAGCAGTAATGGTCGTTCAAGGAAAAGATCACCCAAAAGACCAAGGGAGTTATCAACCGAACGATTAATTGACCGATCACCTGATTCACCATTTGTTTCGGGATCTCGTGGATCATACGAGATGATGAAACACCGTCTAGTTCGGGATAAGGATTATGTATTAATCCCTCCAGGAGTTTGGAATGTCTTGTATGAAATGTATGGCGGTGGTCCGCCACTTCCACGGATGGTACTACCACGTAGTAGACTCAGTGTGAATGGAGGTGCGCTAGATGATGAACGAGGTTTGGTTTCAACTCATAATACCGATGAATCGGTTGAAATTACATCTTCTCAACATGAAAGGAGTGTTCGTTCGAATAATGCCAAATATCAGCAATGTCCACAAGCGATACCATCGTCAGTCCGAGTTGCGACACATTCATGGTTGTTACATTGTCAGATATGTGATCCTCAACAACCCTATCGACGAGGCGATGCAGGTCCCATGTCGATTCGAGTGATGGTAATGCCAAATCAACCTTTATGGCGTGTTTTCAGCGAGATTGTTGTTCGTCTTCCAATTAGTCATTCCAAGGCGCGTGATAGCCAGGGAATTGGCCGGGCACGTCTATGGCGATTTGAGGTTGCCAATGGCAAACCCGTTCCTAACCTAACTTATGGTCCATGGGCACTGCTGTGTAAGAATCGATATGCAGAGATCCCCCTAATGAACAACAACACACCACAAACATATGAAAAGTATGAAGATCAGTGGATAATATATGCCGGTGAACACTCAGTTGAAAGTATTGGGCTGTCAGATGGGATGCGTCTCATGTTTGAGTTTGCAATTGCCAATAAGGACGGAAGTTTCACATGGCCCCGAGAGGCGGCTGCCAAGGCAACGACTGCACGTAGAATTGCTGACGATGATGCCGTATTTAGACTATTACTTCGTGGATTAGATGGTGAGGGCAATCCTCTGAAAGCACCAATTATCCGTAAAACAGTTGATGCAATGGATTCAACTGGTCGTTGGTATCAAGGACTTATTGTTAATGTTGACAATACAACAAACGATGCTACCGACGATAATAATGGTGCCTCCGCCAATGAAAATACAGCCGGTTTTAAAGAAAATAGACATGTTCGGATACATTTCAATCATACCGAGAACCATGAAGAGTGGATTGATGTCAAATCTGATCGTCTAGCCGTGTTAGGTAGAATGACCTCTGGAAGTGTTCGAAATCTTGACAGTGAACAGGATGGTGATGATGAGGTATCAAGTGAGACAAAGCCCGAGTCAAAGGCATCGCGATTGGCCGCGGGGATCAATAAGAAGAAGGATACAGCAACTGATACATCCGACGCGAGTAGTCATGCCGTGTGCTTATTTCCCGGATATGGTGCATGTGGATTAATCAACTTGGGAAATACCTGCTACGCAAACTCCGGATGGCAGTGCATGTCATACTTGCCTCTTTTACGATCATATCTTTTGAGTGGACAGTTCAAGATCAATGGGGATATAAACAAGGACAATCCTTTGGGCAAGGGAGGGAAGATCATTGAAGAGTTTTCCGAGTTATTGCACTTTATGTGGAGTGGAAAGTTTGGTACACGAGCACCACAGAAGTTTCGTAGTATCTTAGCCAAGTGCAATTCCCAATACTGTGGAGCAGATCAACAGGATGCTCAAGAGCTCTTAAATGATATGCTTGATATGTTGCACGAGGATGGCAATAGAGTGAAGAAGAAGCCGTATGTTGAGGCGTTGGAAGATAAGTTCATTGAACAGACCGAGCTACCACGAGTTGGGCAAGAGGCCTGGCGTCGATTCTTACGCCGTAATCAATCTGCTATATCCGATCTATCAATGGGTCAAATCTACAACAAAGTTACTTGTCCTGTGTGCAACCACTCGAGTCAGAACTTTGATCCATTCAACATGTTAAGTCTTCCATTTCCAACAGTGGCCGAGGTCATCTTTCAATGTACTGTTGTACGACGTGCGACAACTCTAAACTGTCCAAATACACTACCATCCGTGAGTAAGCGACATTCTTCAAGGGACAGATCATCGAGGTCTTCGTCTTCGAGCAGCCCTTCGCCGCCATCAAAAGAACTCATCTTTGAGGAGTACTTGATCCCCATGTCAAGACTTGCTGATATAGGGGACTTGAAGATGAAGCTACAACATCTAAGTGGTATCCCTATAAGAGATTTACGAGTGTGCAAAAGAGAAGACACTCCATCCAACGCAGGAGACCCAAGGAACTCATATACGAAAATGTACACTAAGGTTTCAGCTCTACCAGATAAGGAAGGACCGTGCATCAAACTACTACAACAGGGTTCAGGTTTGGATGAGGTTTCTTCGCCGACCATTGCACGTATAATTGCTTTCGAAACAACACTACGGACGAGGCCCACTCCACTTCTCTCAAATAGTATGGTATCTACTGCTTCTAGCAACAATAGTGGGCCGTTGACTGATAATGATGTTGAAAGTACAACAGCAAGTGAATTCAGTCAAGACGAGTCGACTCGAGCTGCTGCTAGTGCTGCTCTTCAAAACAAGTTGGAAGATAAGATGGCACAAGAGTATCTCAAAACATATGGCGATGCCAAAGAATGTGTTGAAGTTGATACGAATCCAACACCACTTGCAAAGGTCATCTCTCGTAGTTTGTGGCCTAAATCAACCGAGGATTTTACACTGGGATTAAGAGTGGATGCTATTGATCATCGTAATCACTGGTTCCCTGGCAGTGTAATTGAAATAGTTGTTGGTGATACTGCTGCTGAAGAAAGCAATCATGAAGATGAGGATGAAGAAGACGAACATACTCCTAGGCAACCAGTAGCAAAGGTCAAGATACACTTTGATAACTTCTCAGCCAAGTGGGATGAAATGTATTCCATTGATAGCTTCAACGAAGGTAGAGTTCGACCGTTGTATAGTCAGTCAACTCCGAGGCCCAAACCTACCGAGTTTGTTATTCATCATCGTGGACTTGACCAGAAAACGGGGAAATACTATCTGTTTGGTCAATCTTTCTTCATTCAGTGCCATAATGAATGGAGTACAGCAAGGGCAGGTGCACATATTCTCACACAAGCATCACGATTTATTGAAGAATCTCATTTCAAACCTGGGAATGGTCATACACTCGATGCAGTTGATATGAAAATCATGGAGAAGGAAAGGAGTGAAGCACGAAAACTTCTTTCGACTGTAATTGAAGCATTGATTAGGAATGATCGAAAGTATGTTGAATCTGCTATCAAGAACAATGAAGACCAAGAAGCTCCGTTTGATGTATCATTAATGTCACAAAAGCTGAGCAAGAAATTGAGTGAAGTACTACCTCTTCTTCCATTTGATGTCCGCGTCACGACAGCAAACTCCCCACTAGGAACAAACGACGAAGAGGCACCATTTCCTTTCTCGTTAGTTCGTACTATTGGAAACTACATGAATGCTCGGCATGCGCTTGTGTTGCATTGGAAGGAAAGGCCTGATCATATTTCCAACAACTCAAAGTCTTCTAGCAGCAGTAGGAAGCATGCCGACGGTCCTAAACATTACTTATACTCTCCACCAACTCTCGTACCTCATCAACAAAGTCGTGGATTGCTCAAAGAAGAACAGAAAGACCCAACATCAGGAAATAATGCACTCAAGCGACATCCAAGCTCTCAGCACGGAGGGTTGCATGTTGGTAATTGCCTCACGGAATTTTGTAAAGAGCAGCAACTAGATGCCACTGGTTGTTGGCGATGTCCTCAATGTAAAGTTGATCGGGAAGGAAAGCAAAGTATGACTTTGTGGAACTTGCCTGATCTTTTAACGATCCATTTGAAACGATTCAATGCATCATCCCGATGGAGAGAGAAGATATCAACGAGGGTAGACTTTCCATTGACTGGACTAAACATGCGTGAATGGTGCACTAAGGAGTCTCCGCTATGTGGTGAATCAGATGAATCATTTGTTTATGATTTAATTGGTGTTGTTAATCACTATGGTGGTATGACGGGAGGTCACTATGTTGCAACATGTAAGGCAACTGCATGTAGTCCAGAGGGAGAGGAAGAAGTTGCATACAATTTTAATGGATCAGGCACCTCAGATGTAGATGCAGCTGAGGAGGAAGCTACAAGTAGTAGCAGTGGTTGGAGACTTGGTCGTAGTAAGGAAAAGGAAACATCGTCTAATGCAGCAGCTAAAGCCGTTTCTGAATCGGCTGAGCCATTGTGGCTGCAATTTGATGACGATCTAGTTGAACCTGTGCCACCGCGAAATGTAGTTTCTGAAACTGCCTATGTTTTATTTTACAGGAGACGGAGGATGC
>Ga0214477_101303_pt1 | contig 12731 bp, 12 predicted proteins | sample M1_20Mar14CPVII9_FD_165058 | JGI IMG/M metagenome (GOLD analysis project Ga0214477, IMG submission 165058) | Marine eukaryotic communities from Monterey Bay, California, United States - M1_20Mar14CPVII9sort6BwellC16 | ecosystem: Environmental > Aquatic > Marine > Unclassified | place: USA...
ACCTCAGCAACAGCCTTGCCCATCTCTATGCAACCCACAAGCTTACATCCATCATTATCCTGCTTGATATCAGCAGTTCTTAACTTTTGATCCAACACACCGAACTAACATATCAAACTCCTCAAAACAAAGCAAACAAACAATACAAAAACCAACATATAAATAATATGTAATAACTCACTAATTAACACAACTAACAGGCATAATACTAACTTCATTCATATCAACAAAGTCCATATTTAAATAACCGTCATCACCCATTTCCTTATCATAATTATCACGTTCGGCCATTGCAGCGTTGGCAGCATCATCATCATATTGTACATTGTTGGCACCTTGATTAATGTATTGATCGTCTGCTTGATAGTTGTTATTTCCGTCTAGTTTTCTATTATTGTTATATTGCAGCATGAAGGTTGGAAGTTGTTGTTGTTGTGAGTACGAGGAGGTGAATCTCTGTGTTATTGATGATGCTGACGCGAAAAGACATGGCCATGGTAATCTATTATTATTGTTGGTATTATGTGTAATGGCTAGTAATATTGTTGATATGGTTAGGAGTATAATACTCTTATTGCATAGACGAGGTCGTCTCCTCGGTCTATGTATTGTTGTAGCCATTTTGTTATTGTTTGTATTGTTTTTGTCGCAATGTTGGGTATCTTTCGGCGGCGCCTCAACCCGACAATTTACTACTATTTTTTGAATAATATATCAATAAACTATTCCCTCTATATCTCTCCGGTTGGGCTCAGTATTATTGCCACAAGGAGCAAAGGGCAACTCGCAAACTAGTAATTGCAACTTGCAACAGCTATTTTTGTTTTACAAGAAAAGCGTATCGAGATGTACTGTACTGGTTGTGGTAGCCCATAGATAGTGTACACCAAGTACTCTCGCCAAATATCGGATTTTTCTCATTATTCACCATCACCCTCTTGCTTCCACTCATTGCTCTCCCCTCCTCCCTACCAACAATGATCCTTCCTACACTAACCCTCCTTGCCCTTGCCACGGGCAGTACTGCATTTACTACATCCCCTACAGCAGTATCATCTTCTCATAGAACACCAACTACTTTAAATGCGGTATCCAAAAAAGATGTCTATCAAATCACTCTCCTACCAGGTGATGGTATCGGACCTGAAATTATGACAGCAACGAAAGATGTATTGGCAGCCTTAACCAAACGATGTGGATTCCAACTTGAAATGAAAGAGGCATTAATCGGTGGTGCAGCAATCGACGCAGTCAATGACCCATTCCCCGATGAATCATTGCAACAATGTCTATCTTCCGACGCAGTACTACTAAGTTGTATCGGTGGTTACAAATGGGATGGTAATCCACGTGAATTACGTCCTGAAACTGGATTATTAAAAATGCGTAAGGAGATGGGATTATTTGCTAATTTACGTCCGGCTAAAGTATTAGATCAATTAATTGATGCTAGTACATTAAAAAGGGAGGTTGTGGAAGGTGTTGATGTTATGTGTGTTAGGGAATTAACTGGTGATGTTTACTTTGGCACACCTAAGGGTATTGATATTGTAGATGGTACGTTTACATGTTGTGCTTATATTGTATGCTTGGTTTTGCTTGATTTGTTTGAATGTTTGTAAGAGGTATCGTCTTTGTTGTTATTTTTTGCTCACATCTAATGTATCTTTATTTATCTCTTTGTGCAGGAAAAAGAGTTGGATACAACAATATGATCTACGATGAGGTTGAAATTGAACGTATTGCACGTGTTGCAGGTAAGTTATTTAAAACCTGAGATTGAGGGATTGGTGGAAAATACATAAGATATACATACACAAAAAGAACTAGCATTCCTATCACAGGCCGGCCGAGCTAATACTATATATACCGTGCTCCTGGTTGTGCCCCTGTTTGAATGCAATAAGAAAGGTATTAGGCACTGAAAAGTGCTTGATGAAATGAGCTCCATTAGTTGGGCTTGGGAGAGACTGTATTTTATATCGTTGATCAATTTGTAATTTGTTTGACCTTATGGGATCTCCCTACATTTTCTAGTTGTATATTCTCTTGAGAATTATGTTGGTTTGGGGGTCTGTTTTTATGAACACAAACATTCTAACCTCTTATTTACTCCTCTATGAATAATAAGGCGATGTTGCCAGCAAACGTGGTGGTAAATTGTGTAGCGTTGACAAGGCCAATGTACTTGATGTCTCTCAACTATGGAGGGATGTTGTCACTGATACTATTACCAAGGAATTCCCTGATGTTGATCTCTCTCATATGTATGTTGATAATGCCGCCATGCAGCTTATTCGTGCACCAAAGCAATTTGATACCATGGTTACTGGAAATATATTTGGGGATATCCTAAGTGACGAGGCAAGTATGTTAGTTGGTTCCCTTGGTATGTTACCTTCTGCTAGTATTGGGGAGAGTGGACCTGGTGTATTTGAACCCTGTCATGGAAGTGCTCCCGATATCGCTGGAGAGGACAAAGCAAACCCCTTGGCTCTTATTCTTAGTGCAGCAATGATGCTTCGGTATGATTTGGACAGAGCTGAGGAGGCTGATATTTTGGAGCAGGCTGTTGAGGCTGTGTTGGATCAAAAGTTAAGAACTGCTGATATCAAGCAGGATAATGATGGATGTAAGCTTGTGGGTTGCATAGAGATGGGCAAGGCTGTTGCTGAGGTTGTAGCCGCCGCTGCCGTGGTTGCATAGGTATATAGATATGGGTGTATGAAGTAGTTTAATTACCTTAATCTAGACCATTTATGAAAGTATGTGATTGAATACTTTATTTGAAGAAATCGGCCTCTATTCCTTACAGTTTCTCAGTCCACAAGTTTGAGGACAACAATCGAAGTAAGAAGCACATCTGAAACGACATCGCCGACGTACCCATTTACAACTCCTTCTCCTCTTCTTTGCATTAAGTTGAAAATAATCGAGATCCTGCTTGTTGTCAGCGGGGCATGTTGCAGATAATGCGGATGCAGATGATGTGGCGGTTGCAGTATTGTTACCCACCTCCAACTTGAATACAATAGGTGAGCTCGTCGGCGATCTCGTCGGTGAGCTCGACGGTGAGCTGCTTGTTGATTGTGGTTCAATTGGAGAAGTAGTAGGATTGGGCGGTGTCCAATTCGGCCCTTCTAGCAGCTCACAAGCTTCCATTCGAGACTCTATTTCGGTCGTTCTTCTTGTCCTTCTCGCGGTAGAGATAGTGCTGTCGTTCTCTTTTTGAATAAGAGCTTCCATTGCATAATCTCTCAGCTGTCTCTCTCCCTTCTCGTTGGTCAGACAACTCAAAGGACTAAGGCCTTCTTCATTCTCATTGCCACATATTGAAGTTTCAATCCATGTTAAGCTTTCTCCAACTCGGTTGTATACACCTGGATAGCCTGACAAAGCGCATCCTATTCCCCAAGAGACGCATCCTATTTGGGTTGTTATACCATCAATCTTGCCTAACAAAGGTCCACCGCTGTCCCCAGAACAAGCATCTTGCTCTTCTTCGAAATCACTGAAAGATGCGCGTTTCGCAGTTTATGACGATGAAAGAGAGATAATGGAACATATGTTAGTGCATGTGGATTGTAAAGGCAAAAAGAAGGCAAAACGAAGCCGCAAAATAACCGAGACTTCATATTGAACATACTATAACACACGACAAAACAATACAATCGCGGACTTTCCTGGCACACATTTGATCATCGGTGATAACAGTATCTCCGTCACCAGTTGTTTCTGTATATAAAACATTACACTCTTCATTACTCAAATAATGAACGTCTGCTCCTTGTAGTGTTTTATAACTAGGGTCACCTGGTCCATTTTGTTTATCAAATGTAGTCGCGCCATATCCTATCACTGTTAATGTGGTCGCATTCTTTGCTTCTTCCTTCGTTAATGTATTACAACTATCAGAAGTTGGATATCGATGCAATCGTATCATTGGAGGAGAATTATCCCAATCATATAAATCATTATCTATCAAATTCCAATAAATCTCTCCACTTGTACTGTTTGTAACTTGTTCAACCTCTAAATGAGGCGTTTTGATGGTAATTAATCCGATGTCCCACATGAACGTATCATCTTTATATTGTGGATGTACAATGCTTTGTTCTATTTCATATGTTACTGGTTTACCTGTGGTTACATCTAGTATATCGACATGTGTTTCGTACTTGTTTAGGCAATGAGCAGCAGTCAATACAACAGTAGGAGATATCAAAGAGCCACCACATATTGCAGGATACTTAGACTTGTCAGCATTCTTTCCGGGATTAGTCCAATGTATTCTTACTATATATGGATGTGTCATACGCTCAAAGTCAATACCATTGATAATTTTAGTTTGTATTGATGCTGTATGTTGTTGTACTGCAACTTCTACTAGTAGACCGTGAGAATCTCGTGTTATGCCACTGTTAACAATATTACTACCATCGTTATCATAAACCTTGTGAGTCCGTATACGTTTGTGTTTATAAAGTGATAACCTTCTAATGACTTCATATGACGATGACCGTGAATTATATAATAATATTATGAAAGCAGAAGAAGATAGTAAACATACTAATAATAATACCGCCCGCCTGCGGTGATGATACTTCTCCTCTTCCACCATTATTATTGATCTATGGTAGAGAGGGGAGTATCAATAATAAAGTCCATTGAGTAGATAGCAGCATGTAGGTACCTATGTACTTATGTGGTAAATGTTGTAAGGCTTTTGTATAATTTAATACCAAGTAATTAACCCTAAGGGTTATACAGAAACTTCAGTGGAAACTTCATGACAATTAGGGTTCCAGCACCTAGACTCTAAAATATGCTGGCAATGTTACTGACCTTGTAATATACCTAACTAATGCCAATCATGTACTATTAAAACACCTGCATGCTGTTATACCCCCACTTGATGGCCTGGAGTTGGCTGGAAATCGAGATTTTTCATGATCTGATACTACATGATCAAACCCGCCAACATGGGGCTGTACAAGCTGGTGGAGGGTGCTAGAAATATGCTGGGGATATTATTGTAACTAAAATTTTTAAATACGTGTTATGGGTCTCGAAAGACTATTGGGTATGTACCTAGTGAAGTCCATACCTGTGACTAACATCGCATTCCAAACATTAAAGGGACTCCCACTCAACTTCCGAGGAGTTTCGCGCCTTAACATCAGGATTTTGCCTACTGCGGCGGTATTCTTTTATTGTTGATAACATCGTTGGTTGACGCCGTAGGCGTCAGTCAACCCTGCCTTCTTCCTCATTTCCTTCTTCATTCTCTAACGTGTGAAAGTAGTTTGTGATTACATGTTGGCCTTTGGCTCGCTGTTGATCCTCTAGCTCAAATGCCTCCCTTGCCTTATCAAGATGCCGTACCCACGCCCGTTTGGTAACCAAACTCATACTATCAATGCGTGTAACATCTGTATTGGCCAAGAATTGATCATGCCGCGACAATACCCACTCTTTGTTCTCGATATACCACTTAATACGTTTACCAAGCTCCGTGCGTTCCAATTCTGCATTACGTGCCTCCTTCGCATGAGCCACTTTGTTTCGTTCCGCCCATAAAGGTTCCGTAATGACCTCCCAAACCATCGACTGCAACAAATTCATCTTCCGGTCTGGATTTGGGGTGCCTGAGTCTTCCAGTGCCGTCAGCCATCCTCTTGCGAGGAATCCTCGTGGGAAATACTTCATCCCAATATTGAGTTGTTGTTTAATTGCTTCTTTCACTGCCGGTATATACACACTTGAGATGTAGTTGGTGTTATTGTTGAGATATTTCCTCATCACCTCGCAGAACGGTTTTATTATCGTGCGAGGTATCTTCTTTGATAATCCTTTCTTTCGAAATGCCGCTATCATCTCCTCCCTTTTACGCTGAAGAAATGGATGCGGGCATTTTAACATATGGTCAATCGTTTCATCGTGATGGTTACATCCTGGGCATGCTGATATCTCTGTGATATGACGACGTGCGTGACCTGTAGGCAACCATCCATGCATGAGTTTCGACGTGCGAGTGAATAGTGCTTGAGATTGGTTCTTCCTCACGTTCCCTATCGACTCCCAGTTAATGCTGTCGAAAACCTCGACTGACCATTTGTATTTATTTGTGCAATATCTCCTCATTGGCCCAACCCGTCTGGCTTTATAAATGTGCTTGCCATGATTTGCCGTAATGAACGTGTCCCCTATTTTGAGTATTGCTTTTGATCCAGGGTATGGCGGCTGGAGTACCGGAGGCATCCAAGGTGTTTCGTTGTTATGCCTTATTCCTTCCTCCGCTGTGTCATTCGCCAACTGATCACATAGTACATTTATTCTTGCTTGGTTGGTCAGTTTCTTCTTCTGTTTCATTATCTTGGCGTATGGGTTAACTGGGCAGCATAGTTCTCCCTCTTTGAGTATTAGACACTCCCGTCTCGCGGTTGTGCTAACACATGACAGTGCTCCTACATGCCCCACATACTCCAATATTTCTTGATCTAGATCTTGTGTCCACTCTCTCCAGTCTGCTACTACCGGAAACATACTTGGCACTTTGTCCATACATCCATCGATCAACTGTTCAATCTCTTTTTCTGCTTCAGCCTTATTGAATTCCACTAGCTCCTGCTCTAGTGGATGGTCAATTACCACCCCCTTGGACTCAACTTTCTTCTTGAGTTTACTGGCTCGTTTACGCTCATCTTGATGACCGTACACGTGTCGGCTGACGTGGAGGAAAGGCAGTTGACTCTTGAGATAATGGATCGCCAGTAGGATGTCTGCATCTGCTCCCAACATTCCTTTAGGCTTTGCGATGGTCACATTGCTCCCACGTACCGCCTCCTCGTTATCACACCATGCTGTCAACTGGCGTGGTGTTAAACCCAACTCTTGGACATGCTTGAGGCCTCTATATATACCCTCAAGTTCAGCCCTATAGGATGTGAGGTTACTGATGTTTGATAGCAGAAATACGGCCTGGGCGTCATGTGTTGCATCCTCTGATATGCACCAAGCGCATGCTGCAACTTGGTGCCTGAGGTGCACCGAACCATCACTTCCCAATACTACTGTTTCCCCTTTCGGATCAGTTAATGTGTTGTGTAGCATGTGACCTGCTGGCAATACCTCATCTATTGGTGTTGTTTCGATGTTGTATGGTCTATGTGTCCATACTTTCTCCCCTATTTGCTGATGAATTATTGGATGGCACTCCAACGGCAAGGACTCTACATCCCTATGGTACTCGTAGTAACCCGGTGTTTTTGACTTTTTGAACTCTGTAATCTTATTATTCTCTCCCCTGTAATAAAGTGATGTTCTCGATTTATAACATGGGAAGTGCACATGCCTTTTGACTGTCAACCACTTTCCCAACGGGTCAACCAAATACATCCGTTTGGCAACGTTCTGGTGGGGGTTAGTTTTCGTACAATAAGTCAATCGGAGGCATCTCCTGAACACTGCAAAGAAACTCTTAGGTGGCTTCTCCTGCACTGGCCAGTGTAAATCTGAACCTGCTCTCCAATCACCACATAAGTACCCATCAGGGATATACCTCCCACTGGCATCAGCTAGATCGGCTATCGTCACTACCCTCATATACAGTCGGCATGCATTAGTCTTACGGAGCATCGCCCTCGTTATTTTGGGATGATCAATAAAGGTAGCCATAATCGATGAATCATCCACTCGTTGCTTCCTCGGGTACCACGCTTTCTCCAACCATAGCGTAGCGTCCATTTCATCCAAACGGCGGCGGACATCCAATATGTGATTGCTACCCATGTATTCCACTTTGCGGCTTGTGTATTCCCATAGTGGCTCTATCAACCCCGATACCAGTTGTGACCAATCCATCGTTACTAGTAAATCATTTGCCACCTTCTTATCCCATCTGGCCTGCTGTACTATCAATGGCAGTTGTGCCTGGTCTTGGAGGGCTTCAGCCTCAGGCATTTCCATCCCGCCATACTCCATTGGGCCATACAGGACTGCTGATGGGAAATGTTCATTTAGTTTCATCGGTCCTAAAAACGTCTTTCTGATCTGTGTGTTGTACTTATTCAACTGTTTCTTTTGAAGTGACGTTACTCTAAATGCATAGGTCAACTTGGGTATCAGGCGTTGATGAATTGCCTGTCTTGCTTCTCTTGGGGTAAGATGTGCTCCCCTAGCTGACTGGCATAGTTCAGTTAATGCCTTCAGTGTTGCCTCATGATGAGGTAGTTGGTTGCCCGACGGACATAAACGATATCCCAATCCTACATTCGGCTCATCGGGCGACAGGAACTCGATCACTGATATATTTCCTTCTGCATCCTTCAATATAATACGATCCTCTGTAGCCTGAACCATCTCCATATGTCCATCCAAGACCTCCCACGCCAGGACATGAGCTGTACACTTCTGAATTGCTATCGATCCTTGGCATATTAAGTTGATTGTACTCCAGCATTGAGATGTGACTTGAGCTTTCGTTATTACATCCTGCCTTGGATTTGTGGCTTTAGGATCCGCCGATTGTTGCCCATCAACATCATCTATGAATCCTAACGTGTGATGCCTAATCTGTCTTGACAATGTAGGGCTCTTTATTGTCAAGCCTGATGTCATTTTCTTCAACGTTTGGACTTGCACATCCGTCTGCATGTTGGACAGCAGTGGCACGGCTGCGTTACCTTGGACCAAACCTCCAATCCTCGGCTCATCTGGTTCTTGTTTATATACTTCTTTTGACACTCCATTACTAGTCTCCACTTTACGTTTCAGCCTGTCTATCGTAGCATTGATTGACTTAACCAAGTTATCATCGGCTCCATGTTTCCGCTGGTATATACCTGATAGCGAAGAGTGGATCCTATCAAAGTGGGCTCTGCAATCAAATTGGACCTGGGATATTGGGGACTTCTCAAGCCGGGCACATTCGTTGACCAATAACTTGATCATTGCTAAATCAACCGATGAGTTGTCAGGCCTCCCTCCAAACTGCTCGATATTCGGATTATTATTCTCATAATTGGCTGACAGTCTCTTGGCAACAAGGAACTTTAAGCATGTATTGAATTCCGCTGCTAATTTCCCTATTATCCTCAAGTTAAACAGTCTCTTGTCCCCCGGCTTCTTTGTGAGCATGAAGTCGGTCATATTAGTCCAGTATGGATTAGCAAAGCCATAGACAAACGGTAGACTGAGCATGACACAGAGGAAACTTGACAAATATTCACTCTTGGCCATTATTTTCCACAGTGAATAGTTTGGGGTTGTACTCTCGGAAGATGTTGCCTCCTTAGCTGCCTTGAACATACCTTGAAATTCAGTACTAGATATTGTCCCCATAACTGGTGGACTCTTCTTTTCTTGGTCCGATTGTTTGAGGCACTTGAAGAACGTTGCCATCTCCTCTGAGATTTCCAACTCCGTTGTGAATGTTCCCTCAAGCAATTGACTCGCCATCGTGTTGAACCCATTATTCTCATGCAGGGTTGACATTGGCGGCTGTGTGCCTATGCCTCCTTCAATGTCTGCTTGTTGGAGGTGACGTTTATTTCTCTTTAGTAATGCTGATTCAATCTTAGATGGTACTAGGACGTCGTGCCAGATCGCTTGTGGTTTCGGTATGACTTCCTTAACCCTCCACCGACCTGTCTCTTCATCCACCTCCACCTCAACTAAAACTGCGTCTTTGGGGTAGGCCTTGATTGAATGATGTGTGTGAAATGTTCCACCTCCAGCTGCCGTGTAAGCCTCAAAGATCCCATCAGCCAACCGATACAACTCATTGAGGGATGGTGAGTAGTGCCACTCGTAGTCAGTCACTCGTATCGTGTCAATCGCTCCCTTCCTGCCTTTGAAAATGTATCCCAACTTCCGATTAATGGCGCTCTCATCCATTACCCGAATCATTTGATTCATCTTCTTCTCCCAATCAGGGTCATCTTCTGCTCTTGCACGATCCTTGGCCAACTCTTGTATCCACTCCACTCTTTTCGACTCACTCTGCTTTTGACATTCCCACAACTCACTTCTTCTGGCCGCTACCTCCTTACGCAACTTCTTGACTGAAATCTTATCGTACATCTCTTCCTTAATATCATATGCCGCCATGTGTTCTCGCAGTGCTGGGGATAGCGGTGCATTCCTCTTTTTACAGTCCAGCATCTGTTTGTAGAGGAGAACCATATGACCTTTGATCCCTAGTTCAGTGGATCGTGCATATCCATAATTCCTTCTCCCCACCGATTCTGCAGTTGCTTTGACTAAGTCAAGGAATAGGCCGTACAGTGACGCATACCTCTGCATGTTACGACTTGTACTGCCTCTCTCCACATATGCACTCGCCATTTCAAACACTTGCTCCCGCAGGCTGTGGGTATCACACTGCTCCACCAAACCCTCGAGAAACTTCTTGGTCTTATCTGACTGGCATATTTGTATTGGTCTAGACTTTGCACTTGGTGGGCGATTTAATACTCCCTGAAATAATAATTGCTCATTAAAATCCACCCACGAGAATACATGATCCGAATCAGCTCCTTGATGAGATCCCGCGTACCCAATGGCTTTAATGGCATGCACCAGGGCTGGATCCATAAATATATAGTCAATCCTTTTCGTTCCAAACATGCTAGTCCGCTGTGACACCTCGAACTTGTTGTAGAACGGATCTACCATGCCCGTGTCGATAAGGAACTGGGCTAGATCTTTATCTGGCTTCTTTGGATGTTGGTAATCTCCATTAGCATCCATCAATACCATTGGTCTGAATCCTTGTTCTCGCTTTTCTTCTATTATTTTCACTAAATCCTTCAGTACTTGCCGTCTTGGGTTTGGGTTACTGACGCCTTTGTCTCTCAGTGCTGTATACTGGTGCATGTAGGCTGTGTGTGGCCCAGGATTATCATGCTTCTCCTGACACACTCGGTATACTGAGAAAACAATTAGTCCCTCATCCCTCTGACCTCGAAGGCTATACCAACAATACCTCCCCATCTTATCTTTATCACTCTCAACTATTCGTCCTGTTGTCGTGCCGTTGATTGTCAGGAGGGTACCACCTGATTGGTAATTACAATCGTGGGGTGCTGGGGCAGATGAGTAAACTGTACGTGACACCTTGAATCGCGTTTGCATCAGCGCATCATATAAAAACTTGTTACTCTTTGACCATGGCTTTTGCGTTTCCTGCATGGCCATTATATCTATACCGAACTCGTCCATGGCATCAATTTCATGTGGCACTTCCAACCCCCTACCCATCGACGTTCCTCGTACATTATGGCTGGCACACCTCAGGATTCCATCATTTTCTTTTCTTTCCACCAACTTATCACCGCTTGGTTCTATATTCTGATATACATTTGTTGATTTGATACCTGGAGCTGTCTCCATTAATGTTGTTTGGTACCATTGACGCTTCACTTGACTTGTTTCGTTTTGTTTTCTACTCATTACTTCTATCTTCTAATAATTCTTTTAATACTACTTCATTATATAACATTCACCTTCACTTTTTATTACTTTTCACTTCTCTCCTTAGCGGCACGCTGGCCTCGGGTCTGAAGAGGAGAGATTTCATCACTCTCAGACTTTTGTTCTTTACTTTCACTATCATTTGACTCTGATTCATTCATTTGTATATCTGATTTGAGGCATCTAAAACAGTGCCTTCTGCCTTCTTTGTATCGTGTACATGAAGTGTGTACCATTTCCTTACATGCCACACATCGGACGAATACTCTACCACCCCTTTCACCACAGTTTGCGCATTTCATATCCACTTGGTTTCCATTTAGACTACTGTCCTCATCCAAGTTCATGTCCCCAACAATGGTCCCAGATTCCTCAGATGAATCATCGGCCCACTGTTTATTTGCTCTTTTTACATCTGGTGTATAATTCACCACCGACCTATCAAACAGCTTCGGATCTGTGGTGCCTGTGAAATCGACTTCCTCCATACCATCGTCATCTTGTTGGTCACCTGCCACTCCATCATTCTGGTGGGCAGTCTTTGCCAACGCTTCGAGTTCTTGATGGACTTTCTGGATGTTGTCGATCTCTATTGACATTTCTTGATCTTCGTCTTCATCCCCCTCGTCTCTACTTGTGGATGTAGTGCTCCTTGTGTCCTCGTGACTCGACCCGAGGTGGGCGGACTGGACATCAATTACTGAATCCACTTCCACTCCATCCACCACATTTAGGAAATGGTTTAACGTCGATCCAAACAATTGTCTCGTCTCATCATTCGGACCTGAGTGGGCTAATCGAACTAGTGGGCTAAACCCCTCTAGTAGATCGTACTCAAATTGACAGAATCCTCCGACCATACCAATCGGTACTACTACTGCTTGGGTTAACTCATAGAAATATGCTGGGGATATACACCTAACCAATGCCAATCATCTACTATTCTAGCACCTGCATGCTGCCATACCCCCACTTGATGGCCAAATGTGTCCTGAAGTTGGCTGGAAATCCAGATTTTTCCCTGATCTGAGGCATGAAACCTGCCAACAAGTGGCTGTAAAAGTATGGTGGAGGGACCAATACAATGCCAAACAACCACTATTGCAGCACCTACATGATGCCATACCCCCACTTGATGGCCAAACATTGCCTGACCATCGGCAGAAAATCACAAAAAATCCGGATCTGAGGCATGAAACCTGCCAACAAGTGGCTGTAAAAGTATGGTGGAGGGTGTTACAATCATGCTTGGAGTG
>Ga0214477_101309_pt1 | contig 12679 bp, 5 predicted proteins | sample M1_20Mar14CPVII9_FD_165058 | JGI IMG/M metagenome (GOLD analysis project Ga0214477, IMG submission 165058) | Marine eukaryotic communities from Monterey Bay, California, United States - M1_20Mar14CPVII9sort6BwellC16 | ecosystem: Environmental > Aquatic > Marine > Unclassified | place: USA...
TCCTCATTAGTCGCAAGATACTTATCTGTCAATAATGTCCAAGGTGTATTGGGATAACGGTGAAGAGATAACGGATGATGCACTTTTAAGTTTCTTTACTGGATCAACAACATATGATATGATGAAAGAAGAGTTGTGTCAACTTAAACATGAAATGACACAAGATAGCTCGACGGTACCTCTGGCCGATGCGGGAGCAAATGATATGCTTCGTGAGGAGTTGTCTCAATTGCAACAGACACAGGTTCACCAAGAGGATAAAAACAATAACACTTCAACAGAAGAGGTATGTTGGATTGGTGGCGAAGAACCAACAGAGGAGCAAATACGTTTTCTTGTCGGAACAGGAGCAAATGATATGCTTCGCAACGAGTTGTCCCAATTGCAACAGCCACAGGTACACCAAGAAGACATGTGCTATCCCATTGATAATCAAAGAAAGGAAGCAAATAAGAATTTGGAGGGTGTATCATCTTCTTTTGACCCTACACCAGTAGTCAAGGTTGTATTAGATGAGATTGTTGATAGTGTGGTAGGCCAGCTATCCAATCAAGCATCATCTCTGTTGTCCAATGAGACCATTGCACGCAATCAAGAGACGACATCTACTACTTTACCCGTACCTGTACCTCGCTTCACTGTTGTGAATAAGTCTCTACATTTTGGACTGAAGTGGTCGGAGGATGAAGTGGATAGACTTACAAGTTCATTTAACAAGAAGGGGTTAATGAGCAGAGAAGATTATAATGATCTGTGCAGCTCGATTGAAAGGATACACGAGTATCTTCAGGAGACTATCAAGTCTGATAACATCAAGGAGTACGCCAGTGGGTTGGAGAAGCTTCTAAATGGTGGTCGTATAACAAATGATCAAGCAAAGGCTTACAAGAAACAGTATAATATTGGGTAAGGTTGGTTTGTACATCTATCATTCTTCTTGTATTCAATCTTCTCACAAACAAAGTTTCATCTTTACTTGCTTTGTATCTCACAGATTGAATGAAGATGAAGCCAAAGCCAAAGTTTGGTATGATCTGACGCACCCAACACCAATCAGACGGAACCATCAAGGTGAATCTAAGCGGTCAAGACGTGCACGAGCTGAGAGGAAGGCAAGAGAAGAGGTCAAGCAACAAGAGGAGGAAAGGAGAGAACAAGCCCGACTAGCCCGACAACAAGTGAAGAAATCTTCGCCCAGTTCATCACCTCCAAGTAAGTGTTATCGACTTGGCAAACGCAACAAAAAGTATGTTGTCATTAGCGAACCTGTAAAGAGTACACCTCGAACACACAACTACCGAAGGAAAGCTAAAGTGGCCAAACAGAAAGTTATTAATCACTACAAGAACAAAGCGTCCCCAGGTGTAGGTCGTGAGTCATCTCTCAGTGAACCTACTAACTCGAACACAAGAAGATCACTCAAGTTCAAGAAACGTCTATACAGGAAGATGTACCAGAATAAAAAAGCTGTACATCCGGCTCCTATGGTCAAATATAAAGAGCCCTATCGTGAGGAGATTCGTTTCAATGAAGATGATGCTGATTGGGATGTTTTGAATGAGTTTGTAGCAATTGCAAAGCGGGAGGCTATAGTAGAATTGATGGCGACAAAGGAGAGAGAAGATGAAGAAGAAACACCTTCTGACACTGATAAGTATGATCCAGTGAAGGAAGCTCTAGATTTTCTCGCGGCAAATGGAATAGCTGTTGGGTCTTCAGTTGATCATGTTGAGCAAATTCGATCTCAACGCTATAGAAGACCTGTACATCCAGCTACATTGACAGAGGAGCTCCAGTTTTACCGTCTTTGTCATATTGTTGCTTTGATTGGGGCTTCCAATATCAAATCCAAGAGGAGAATCAAGAACATGAGACGTAGAATGTTCCTCAATATCCAGATTCGACCACGATGTAGTAGGCTTGCTATAACAAGTTATTACACAGCCAAGGTTGAGGATATACTTAGCAAGTACATGAACAACCAAAGACTTCGAGTTCAATCTGCATTGGAAGAGGGAGTAAGAAGTGATGGGGAGAAGGGTGGAGATGATACTCTCGATACTCTCTCATGTGCAAGCAGTTCATCTAATACAGAAGACTCTAATGATGATATCGATGCATTAGACTCGAAAGTATCAAGCGCTGGTTATGATAATGACTCAAAGAAGAAGACCGCCCCTAATCAAGAAGAACAAGCAGCTCCTATGTCTACGAATGTTGATCTTTCCATACCGGGTGCTTTTACAAAATATTTACATTGCAATAGCAAGAGATGCTGCAGCGACGCTGGATGTTCTTCTGTAGGTACTCTCTCAAGCAGTAGTTCATCTGGTGAAGAAGAGTCTTCTACTCAAGACGATACCCAAGCCCTAGAAGATACAATATCTAGTAATGGAGATTGTCCAAATACTGCATTGAATACCAATGGTAGTGTTGAATTGATGATTGGAGGAGGTACCACTACGACTCGACGGAGCAAGAATACCGGCAAAACACCAGAGCAGATACGAACAGAAGCCAAAGCGGCTGCCAGAGCTCGTAAGAGAGATAGTAGAGGAAGGCGTAGCTCAAAAAAGGAGGCTCAGGATAGGAAGAAGGATAGAGACCGAAAGAAGACACCTCAGAATAGGGCTAGGCATAAAGCTCGAATGAGAAATACTCGAGCTCGAGCAAAGCAGGAGCGAGAAGATAAGTCTTGTACATTTGATGAGACCAAAGTGTGGGAGATGCCTGGGAAAGATTACAACCACACAAACTTTGAAGATAACCCCGAAGTATCAGCCCAACTTTGGTATGATAACAATGGAACTTGGAAGGAAAGAGAGTCAAAGTGGTTGATTGCATACTTGCATATAGAGATGTCAGAGGATATTGTAGAAGGCCCTCGGCCAGTTCTTACAAAGTTGATTCGAACTAGTATTGAATGTAATCGTACATTGATTGAGGCTGTTCATTTGGTGTTTGGTGAGTTTTAAAAAGATAATTTAAACTATGAATGGATTGCTCAAAGAAAGTGGCAAGAGGACGAGTGTATTGAAGATTCCGAGATGGCTGCATTAATGTGGCTTGACAGTCCTGAGAGCAATATAGATTCTAATTTGATTGAGGATACCATATCTTCAAAAGATCTCTCGAGTTGCACCCCGGTAGTTGATGAAGAGTGGGCCACGAGGTTGATTGGAATGAAACTACAAGTGTCAGAGTATTGGTGGGTAGATGAAGATACGAAGGAGCATTTCAAAGGTAACAAGCTATGGGAGTGTGAAATCGCATCTATCAAGCTCGATGACGAGGAAGAGAGGTATTTCAACCTCAAATGTCTGAATGATCCTGACGACCCACAGCAAGAAAACCGCTATCCCATGGCATATATTGACGTCAAAAAGTATGTTGATACTAATCAGCCTATGTTATCGTCCTTTGACCTACCTCAGTTTCAAAGGGAATCTAGCACTTACATTGACTGGGAGCATGTGCATCTTCTAAAGCATATAAAAGAGTCGTTGTTGAAGGCGAAGGAAGATCATGCCAAGCTTAGAGACACCCTTCAAGAATACTGTATTAAGAGAACAATGCAAATTGTAGAGCAAGAACGTCCTACTCCAGAGAAGCAGCACGAGTTGGGAGCAAGGTTCCTCGAGTCACAAGGTAGAGGTGTCTCTTGGGGTAAGGAAAAGTTCAACAACAAATCAATTGATGCTCCACTCTACACTTGTGCATGCTGTGGCTATCGTGACTTCGATCGTGATGGGTGTCAATATCAAGATGTGAACTTAGACGAGTGTCTAGATGTGCTCAAACTGGATAATGAGAAATGGGGAGAGCATGTAGATAGAATGCAACAAGATGATGGAGATCCTCTGTATTTACCAGTGGATAAGGATGGCAACACAGAGAAATTCAAGACATCCAAGGCCTATTCAATATGGCCACAAGACGAAGATCTGATCAAAGACTTGAACCAAAAGTGTAGCAAGGCGGAGGGTAGTCGCAACTATCAAGATTGCTTGTTCGAGGATAACCCTTGTGGTGAGTGCTGTCGTCCATCTGATCCAATAACTGGTGAGAAGTTGTGCAAAAGACAACACGGCAAACGAGCGAAGTACTTCCATTTACATCCCGAATTTGTTGAAGAGTATACAAATGATAATGAGGAGGTTGGATTCAAGGCCAAGATGTGTAGGAGTTGTGGGGATTCCATCAAAGGTGGCAAGATCCCAGAGTTGTCTATTGCAAGTGGAGTTGATTTTGGGGACTATAAGCGAGTGGGTTTGGAATCTTTGACTACCCGAGAGCGTCACATCATATCAAAAGTCAGACACTGTATGCATATCGTCAAGATTGAGAGTACTTCTGGCGCCAACAACGGCGATGAAGCTGTGACGAAAGGACAGTATAACCATCATTCTACTTTAAAGGGTTGTGGAATCATATTCGACCACGATAGTCCACAAGTTGTGAAGAATCTATTAACTCCAGAGAGTATAAATGGTGACGTTCAGCTTCAGTTTGTATGCCACAAAGGAGAATATGATCGTTTGGTAGCAAAGGCAATCAAAACTGCAAATGTGTCGGGTCGTGCACATGTCATCTACCAATGGCTAGCTGTATTGAAACGTATTAACAAGTGGTATGAAGGCGATGAAGAGTTGCAAGAGCTACCTCCTTTCAACGAGTTCAAGCAGACTATAGACGACTGCAATAATGAACTTATTGATCAAGTTAAGATAACTGATAATAAGAACCTCGAGAAACAAGTCAATATAGCAAGAGATGACTATGCAGGCATTCGTGCTACAACAACATCCGATACTGCACGAGTGGATGACGATAATGAAGGTGAATTAGATGATAGATATGATTTGCCCATGAGACATGTCAATGTTACAGATTCAGAGAAGACTCCGTATGACAATCGTGCAGATCTTGACCACGAGTTCTTAAAGACATGTGCAAGAACATTGAAAGTTGATATCAAAGAGAGCCAGGCAAAATATGAAAAAGCTGCGGCACAGAAGCAACAGATTAAATCATTCAGAGAAGAAGAGCCGATGAATGAGTTTCTAACGGGTGATGAGGGTCTAGTGAAGGCTAATGCTGATGTATTCTTGTTTGGAACAGCTTATGATAGTGATCACAAAGCACCACGTTTGACTTCCAAGCAGCGGAAGCATCTCCTCAACCAGTTTACTTGTACAGCTGCATCGTGTGTGCCTCAAATAATATTTCATCTATTCAACCAGATGCAAAGACATCAAACTATACGGGCAGTGCATGCAAAGACACAAGACAAGGAGAAGTGGGATGTATTTCAAAAGGAGTTTACATCTGATGACTTCCAAGTAAAGTTTAGGAATGCAGTAGACAATCCTCATAGTCCAGATGGGAAGTATGTATTGAGAAAGATTTCTCCGATGCTTGCAGGTTCAGGCAGATCTACAACATTTGGTGCACTAGAGAGAGATCGAAGCAAAGGTGAAATCCTGGCTTTAGGTCGGCGGTTCGGCTGTGCAACATCGTTCTTGACATTTGCAATTGATGATGTGAATAATGCTTCTTCTATCAGACTCGTTACTCGTAGCTCAGATAACAAAGAATTTCCAAGCCAAGTGTCAGGTGAGGCATACGAGGCACTGAGGAATGGCTTTGGTGTCGGTCAGGGACATATCCCTATACCCAAGACGTACCGAGAAAAGTATGCACGACTTACTGAGAATCCAGTTGGAGCTGCACTGCTTTATAAAAAGTTTGTCGAGGATGTGCTGACGATACTCATTGGAGGGAAGAGTCAATCCTCACGTAGAACATCATTCGTATGGGATAATGATTCTATCGGAATCACTGGTACCAATATAGCTTACTTCGGAAAGACAGAAACGACCGGCAGGGGATCACTTCACTTCCATGTTGTGTTATGGGGAGGTATCTCTCCAGATTTCCTTGAGCGGATGGCAGATATACCTAAGCTATGCAAACAAGTCGGATCTGTATTGGAGTCCATGTATTCTGCGACTCTTACCAAAGAGCAGCATGTAGCTGACTTGGCCAAGAAGGAGACAGACAAGCTCTGTTCATATGAAGATGATAGCAAGCCTACATATAGAACACTGCCGGCACGGGCTATGCAGATATCTCCTGATCCTTTAGACAAATCCAGGTTCGAGGATCATGTATGCACAACAGTATGGCGATTTTGTATTCACTGTCATACATACACATGTTATAAAGGTACAATGGGATACACTGGATGCCGGTTATGCAAGCCAAGTGGGTTGAGAAAATCGACCTTGGCAGTTATTCTCGAGGAAGATGAAGAGAATGAATCGGCCTATTCTTACAAGGATCCACCATCAGAAACTATAACCCCACTTCACAAACTGGATGGAGAAAGGCCGTCGAGTCAAAATCTATTTCCTTTGTCGTCATCAGATCCAAGAACTATTGTTTGGGAGATAAAGAGACCCGCAGAAGAGCCGCTAGAGCCTCTATCTTCGTCAGAGGATACCACGAGAGTGAAAGAAGAAATCCTTCAAAAGTTGTACCAACAGATGAAGTCTTCTGACGATGATGGAGTACTCTATGATCCTCCCAAGGACGAGAATTGCCTCTTTCGCGTGCTACTCAAGGGCTTGAAGAGAGCACAGCCGAATATAGCTGAGGGAATGACAACAAAATCTTTGCGTGCAGAGTTGATGAAGTATCTTGAGTTACACAAAGACAAAGTTGTTAAGATCGACTCAGCTGATGTTATCACCTTGAAAGATCTAGCAGAAGATCAGAGGAATGCAAGGGATGGCATTCAACAGCCAACACAACAACAAGATACTCCTGAAAGGGATGGCATTCAACAGCCAACGCAACAACAACATACTCCATCAGAGTTTGATATTCAAGAATATTTGAAAGAAATGCGTGATGACACCCCATACAAATGTAAGCGAGGCGGATGTCTGGAGTATTACCTATTTGCATTGAAGTACGATGTGATTGTCGTCATCCATACTGAGGATGATAGAGTCAAAGTTATCTCCGATGATAGAGTCAAAGTTATCGTCAAGGGTGATCTTAAGGGTACAGACGATGATAATAAGCCCACTGATAAGCCCACTATACACGTATCTTATCACAACGAGCACTACAAGCTGCTTCGGTACGAGTGGCCTTGGAGTCAGTTTGAGTCAAAAGATACTGCGCCTGAGAGTTGTGAGGACGAGTCAAGTTGTGAGGAAGAGTCAAGTTGTGATAGATTTGAAGAGCACCGTAAGATATGGCTGGCAAGTCAAGTCGACTTGTACGACTTTGTACAAGACAATAACAACCTTTTTCACAACCTTATGCAAGGCTTGGTCATCGTGGGTGCTAGCAAACCATCCAACCCAATCAAATCTTCTCAGCTTACCCTTCGAGGTATGAAAAGTGACTTGATGAAATATCTTAAAGATAATCTGCATCGAGAGTTTAAGCCGGTTGATAAAGATGAAGCTAAACACGTAACCACATTGGAAGCTAAAGTCTCTCATCGTCTAAGTAGTATCAACAAGAAAAAGCCTATTACTGAAGCTCAATCCCCTTTAGAGCAATATGCCCAGCTCATTCAAGATGACAAGCTTGGTGGTGATGAGTTGGAAATGCATTTGTTTGCCAAGGCAAAGAATGTGAATGTTATCTTGTATGACCAGGTCAGAGATGCCTTTGAGAGGCGACATGAGTTCAAGGCTACTACTAAGGATTCTGCCGAGACAGTTCACTTACTTCGTCACAAGAGTCAGGATGGCGGTGACATTAACAACGACAATAACAGTGGCGACAATAGTAGAGTCTACTATACTTTGTTCATGCCAAAACTATACTCCATCATGAAGGCTCTTCAAGCAGTCGATGATACCACTACACTCAAGAAGATATATGACAAAATATCAACTGCTGTTCAAGGTAGAAACGGGCTTGTAGTTGATTTTAATCCCCTCTTGACTGCATTACTTGGTTGCAATACGAACTTATCGTTCCTTGGATCGAAGGAACAGAGTAGAGGTGCCCTATTCTATATTGGGCCATACATCAACAAGAACGGAGTTGAAATCATAGATGCTCTGCCGTTGATTGCCGAGGCTCAAAATAAAGCTTTAACATATCTTAGTGTTGCAGAAGATGCCGGTACAGACAAACGAACTGTGCAACATACATTGCATAAGACACTTAACAAGCTGAATTCGAAGATGGAAGTGTCGGATACTCAAGCAGCTGGTGCCTTGCTTGACTTGGATGCAAGGATTACAGATGAGATCTTTTCTTATTACGATGCCAAAGGATATAAGAACTTCGTCTTGGATACATTCGTACACGGTCTACACCAAAATTTTGAACCAAGAGGTAATGTTGTAGACTTGGGAGAGTGTGATACTGATGATGAGGCTGAGTTTAGTGCCGATGAGTCGTGTGATGGAGATGAGAGTTTAGAAGAGACTGTTGAAGATTCAGATAAAGGAAATGAACCACCAGACGACTGGAAAACATTTGAAGATGACTGTTGTGACAAGTTTGATATGGTGCACGAGAAAGGAGCATATGGTCATGCTAAAATATACTACATGGGCAACGATGATCTGACTGGCAGCGTTGAAAGTCATGTCGTATCATATCCAGAGCTTTATCGCTACCGAGGTCCAGATTTGAAGCATCTAAATCGATTGGAGTATAGTGCTCTTGTAAAGGTAGGCATTAACAAAGAGAAAGACGAAGACGAAGCTACTCAAGGAAGGAAACCAAATAAGAAGTATCAGTTTGGTAGCGGTCTTAAAGAAAAGATCGGATCAAAGTATTGCCAAATTCTAAGATCCAAGCAGTGCACACCTAAGTTCTTCTGCAAGTTGCCACCACCTCCAGGCAAGAAGCCAGCAAATCCATCGAAGGCAAGCCGTTGGAAGAAGAAGGCAGACAAGTTTGCATTTCATTACTTGACTATGTTTCGACCCGAGACTGACTTTTACGACTTGTCGATTGATTGCAAATTCGATTACAAATATGATTGGGAAGCCTTCCTCGAGTTTGAGTCGAGCTTGAGATGCAGTGATCGAGCCATTGACCATTCTAGACTAGAGCTCATGGAGAGATACATACATGGCTGGAAAGTGAATACAGCCAAGCGCGTGATGTTGGCAGAGTACCGTGGTAGAAATCGAACTGAATGGTCAGATCAACAGAAGGAGAGGGCTCGAGCATACAAAGAAAAAGCCATGGAGAATCATTCAGATGTATTCGATTATGACTGTCAGTTTAAAACTACAGAACTGAGTTCAGGTCACGAGAAGAAGAACGTCCAGATTACAAAGCACAAAAGACAGTGTGTATCCATTCTTCAAGATTGTGTACCCGAAGCTTTAGAATATCATCATAGGGCAAATTTGAACCCCAAACTTCCACGAATACCATTAAATAAAGATTCGTATATGAGACTAAAGGAAGCTAAGCCTGCTCTTGACAATAAGCCCACTGTTCAGAAGTGCTGTCCAGTGCCTCAACGTATTGCAAGGCAAGTTGATAAGTATTTGAAGAAACAAGGCTTGTCACGTGATAAGGACGAGGCAGTACAGATTCTTCGCGATCACTTCACTGCGATGCATGAAGGTAAATCAGAAGCTGATGATTATGAAGCACCATACCTGTTGATCTGCGGTGGGCCTGGGAATGGAAAGTCCAAGTTGGTTGAAACATTTGATGGTATGTCGAAGTGTATGGACGTTGGGAGTCTAGTGAAGACGGCCTTTGTGGGTGGTGCAGCGGTCAATATCAATGGCTCTTCTTTGATTGGACTGTTTGATATGCCAGTCTTTGATCAAGGCAGTGGCACTGATGATGCTAAGAAGAAGCGCATAACAAGTTGGAGCAGTGACAAGCGTAGGAGTTTTCTCGACAGATATGATCTTGACAGGATATCATGTATCATTGTAGATGAGATATCCACGGTTAAGCCGTATATGCTTGCATATTTGAACGCCAGATTGATGGAATTATATCCAGACAGTAAAGGCAAACTCTTTGGTGGCCGTGCAGTTGTATTGCTTGGAGACTTCGATCAACTTCCTCCAGTCGGAGGCGACTCTTTAGCAGGTGCAGCTATGAAGTACGAAGAAGCAGTTTGTAAGAAGGAGGCCAGTTCCGCCGATGATTGTGAACATTTAACAGCCTTCTTGTCGGGGCATTTCGATCCAAAGAAGTGCTATGATCTCAAAACGGCAGGCATTCGCTTATTTGAGAGAGTAAAGCATATCAAACTGACTGAGCAACATCGTTCAAAAGATCCCGAACATACTGCATTACTTCAAAAGATGAGTTCCGACGGAAGGCTTCATCCGATGCATTTGAAGTTATACAAAGACTTGTCTGAAGAGGATATGAATGGCGAGTTTGCATTTGCAACAATGGTTGTAACTGGTAATGCCGAGAGGCATGAGTTGAATGCACTGCAAGCCAAGCGTTGGGCGTCACACCACAACACAAAGGTGGTGCGGTGGTTTAGAAAGCGAGATGAAAGTAAATGGAAAGGCAAGCCAAAAGATCCAAATCATGTAACCATTGCCATGGAAGATAATTGTTTCTACGAGATGTTTGTGCCAGGATCAGCTGGATATATCACCGAGAACATCAATACTGATATTGGTCTTGCCAATGGTGTCGAGATCAAGTATCATTCTCTCTCTTTTAGTACACAAGAGGAGGAGGAGATATTCAACGAAGAGTTTGAAGCCGATGGACCACTCGTTATGACACTTGATAAGCCTCCTTCTGCCATTAATGTAGAGCTGTTTGCTGACTTCCCCGGAGACTCCGATGAAAAGAAGAAGGAAAACAGGAAGAAGAGAAAAGAGTGGACTCATGGTTCACTTGTGGATGACGGTCGTGTTGTTGTCCAGCTCTCTCGTCAATGGGGTAGCGAGCTTATACGGAAATATAAGACTGAATCTATTGCTGGATCATGGCAGGTTGGATACAAAGTGTCGACGTTACCAATGAAGGATCACTTTCCCATCGAGCCAGCATTTTCAGTAACCATATACAAAGCGCAGGTGAGTTGTGTTTTACTTTCCTTACCTTTATGATAAATCATGGCTAACGTTGATTCTGTATTGTAACTTCAAAGGGGAGGACAATTCGAAGATTGATCATATTTGTTTCACGACATCCAGTTCCATTGTTGAGGATGTCTTGGGAGGGACTCTATGTTGCTCTGTCACGTGTAAAGTATCGAGATCATATACGTTTGGCTGTCAACAGAGACACCCTCGAGAAGGAAAAGGAGGCCATGGAGTATATGGTGGAGTTGAAGAAGAACAAGTATACAGATTCATTCTTCCGCGGATTCAAATCAATTGGGGCTGATGGTGTAGAGACTCAAAGTCAAGTGATGACATGGAATCGTGAAGCAGCATGGACGGCGGCTGGCTATGACAAGCTAGCAAAAGATACGCCAAAAGTAAAGAAGGCATCAAACAAAGCTAGAAAGAAGCATACGATGACTGATATACAAAATGCAATGAAGAGGAAGAAACGTAGGATATGAAAGATATTAGAGGAATGAGAATAGATAAAGATAGAGATGATAATTGCATTAACTATACGCCCTAGATATCTACTGAATACTCGTTACATCAATTATTGACATTACTCATGTGGGAATAGACAACTCTCTTTCTAAAGTACTCCTTTCCAATTGCTCTATATATTGCTTTATCAGTGTAGCTAAGTTTTTGATATCTTTCCAAGGCTTCTTGTTGGACTCCGGTTGGACCTTGTCCTGATTGTTTCTTTGTGTGATTTTTCATATAACATGGCTCTATTCTATTACTACTCTCTTGACGATTGTTATACTCATGAAACCAATAATCTAAGAAATCATTTAAAGTGTTAAATGTTCGATTGATACGATGCTCTTCACTAACTTGAAACCTAAAAACTTCCCAACCATCAGAAGTTGAGTACTCCTTCTTCATCTTCTTCTCCTTATTCTTATTATCGATCCACTCACGGTGAGTCTCCTTCATGATATAATAATTAATTACATCAGTGTAGTAACGGTGCCACAAAGCAACATTCTTATCATTAATCGTCTCAAAGTCATGACGCCATACAGCAACATTACTAAGCAAATGTAACCCTTCAGATGACAGCACCATCAATTAAAGATTTTATTATTGTAACGCCATCCGTATCATTCTATGAGCATCATTAGTGCTCTATTTTGTTATTGTTTTGATTTTGATGATCTATTTTAAAATTAGCAATGAATGATGCGCACAATATTGTAGTATTAATTATGTGGTCTAATGAGCAGCACCAATATACAGCTACTAACACTTGATGATGCTTTCAGAAAAACTAATGCATTGCACCCAAACTTTTCTACTATTAATATATATGGTAGGTATGTGGTGCAATCATAAATATGGTTTTGGTCTTTGTACCATCTTGGCGTACGGCTGTATCGTAAGACACTTATCGTACTTGTCCATACACCTAACATATTGGGTAAACTGCACCTGCCAGAGCAGGCATAAGTTGAATAAGTTGCAATTGTGCTTGCATAGATGATAAAAAGCACTGAGTGTGATGCATCCGCCATTCAATTCACTGAGCCAACCCAATGCGTACGGGAACATGAAGTCATCTGTGCCATCCAAGAAGG
>Ga0214477_101311_pt1 | contig 12658 bp, 8 predicted proteins | sample M1_20Mar14CPVII9_FD_165058 | JGI IMG/M metagenome (GOLD analysis project Ga0214477, IMG submission 165058) | Marine eukaryotic communities from Monterey Bay, California, United States - M1_20Mar14CPVII9sort6BwellC16 | ecosystem: Environmental > Aquatic > Marine > Unclassified | place: USA...
AAATGAAGCCGGCGCTCGATGCATCGTCATCTATCATTTTTCTTGATCGGCTGATGTTAGCATCGATATCGTAGTAACTACGCTAGTGGTAGTATTCACATTTGCAAATATTGTAGGAGGATAGGTCTGGATTATGATCCTGTGTTGATATTATACTGACCATTGTTGCTATTGAGCTAGCGTAGTAGAAGATAGGGGGCTCAGCGTCATGTTGAAAAAGTCTTAGTGAAAAATTGTGATGAGATTGAGGGGCAGAGCTTTTCAACTTTGCAAGGTAGCTACCTCATAATTTACTTACTGTTTACCTTGGAATATACAATATGAAGTTGGGGGGCTGTTTGTCCCCCAATCTTCAGAGAATCATACATGTAACAAGTGCAAGGCAGGCTACACGTAGGGTCAGGGTCCGGTATCCTACCCCCTATGTCAAATCTGAACCCCCAGGGGACTTATGGTAGGCTTAAATAGGCTTAATCGAATGCTCTCAGTGAGTTAGGAATGAATCTTTTATGAAGCAATTTTTTTATTTGAAAAATTTGTTAGTGAGTTTGTTAGGGCTAGTTAGGGATTATCCTTAACCTGGGGAGAATTGTTCCAGCTGGCATACCTTTTACCCCCAAAATGGGTCATAAAATCACACGATGATAAAAACTAAGTAGCTACAACATGGTTTTGGACTCTACTCATCAAGGGCTTTCCAATGATGTATCAACCAACTTTCAACTCCATTGCAATTTTCAGATTTGACAATCGTAGGATCCTGACCCTACGTGTAGCCGGCAGTCATGTATTGCAATGCTGCATGTAAAAAGAGACACCGAAAGAAGCATAAGAAAGAGTGCGAGGAACATGTCAAACGAGCTGCGGAACATGCGGCTAAGGTGCACGATGAGAAACTATTCAAACAACCTCCACCATTGGAAGATTGCCCAATCTGTATGATACGATTGCCAGCGCTGTCAACGGGACGTGTATATATGTCGTGCTGCGGCAAGACGATATGCAGAGGATGTGTCTATGCATTTCAATCGAGGGCCGCTGAAGCCGGGAGAAGTAAAGAGGATAATAAATGTCCCTTTTGCAGAACTCCAGCACCTTCTGAAGAGGAGATGATCCAACGATATAAGCAAAGAGTCGAGATGAATGATCCAAAAGCAATGCAAGAACTAGGATTCTTCTTTGCTGAAGGACAATACGGATTTTCTCAAAACTATACCAAAGCATTAGAACTTTGGCAACAGGCAGCAGATCTTGGTCATGCTACAGCTTATAACAATATTGGCCATGCTCATCAGATTGGATTAAGAGTGGAAAGGGACGAAAAGAGGGCTATACATTATTGGGAATTAGCAGCTATGAGTGGATGTGTAGCAGCAAGGCACAATCTAGGTGTTAAGGAGCATCGGGAAGGCTATGTGGATAGAGCACTGAAACACTTCATGATAGCAGGAAGGGATGGGTACTCTGGCTCCTTGGAGTTGGAGAACATCAAAAAAATGTTAGGATATGGACAGGCAACAAAAGATGATTATGCCAAAGCATTGCGGTCTTACCAGGCATATCTAGACGAGATTAAGAGTGACCAAAGGGACAAAGCTGTTGCATTTAGTGAAGATTACAAATACTATGACTAGAAGAGTATGACCTGATAAGATTATTGAGTTGACTTGACTATTAAAGTATGAGTACACAAACACAGCTCCATCCTCTAACGAATACGGAAAGAATCTACCTGCACCATATCATCAATAACATCTCTAGCAGATTCCTTACTCTTTCTCTTTTGATCTTCCAATAAGTCAGCTTGCATCTCTGCCTTCTCCTCAGGGCTGTACATTGTCATGAAAAGATATTCATCGCCATCCATGCAATCTAGTAGACGTTGGTGATAATCATCAATAGTTGGTGCCATTGTGGCATGAACAACTCTCTTCATTGCAATCTCGGCACTGCTTTTATACTCCGACTTTATAGCATCCTGGCACATTTGTACTATCTGTGGATCTTCAAACATGGTATTACCAGGGTGGCGATAACCAGCAACAGACAAGAGTCCAACTAGTAAATGACATGCTCGTTGCATCCTCATATGTTCATTATCATCTTTGAGGCCACTTGTTACAGCTCGATGAACAATCTCATAGAATATCATCATATTGGCTAATGTCCCCTCAGTCTGACCTGAATCGTTGGAGAAACTAAACCCATATGAACCTAATTGGATGTGCCTATCCCAATCATCCCCCGATGTTCTTAGAGCAGTGACATACTCCTCTTCAGCTCGTACATAATCTTGTGCACGTTTGAATGCCAATCCAGCAAATCCATGAAGAGCTTGTGCAGGTGCACTGGGGATTTGAACATACTTCTCTGGATTGGTCACCTCACAATATATCTCACCCGCTTCTCCATATCTCTTTGCACTTTCTAATGCCTCACCAACATTCACAACTTTTAGTATTGTTTTATCGAATCCTTTATTGAATGCAGTGTCAGCTAAACATAGCTTGGCATATACAATATCATTGTATTGCTTGTGTTCTCTACACATTTTGATTAGACCATCGACCAAACTTGACATGATATCGCTTTGCAAATCCAATCGAGACCCCGCAGCACCTAGAAAACGTAACATCATGATAATGCATAGTTGCTGCTTCTCTTTACTACTAAATACTGTATGATATGTCTTGTGTTGAACTGTTTGAAATCCCGTGGCGAACCCCTGAGGTGTATCCTTGCCTTGGTATCGAATGACTGGTACAGTTTCATTTGGTAGATATCCATCAACTATGATAGTCTTATTCTTAACTGAATTGTTTAACCTGCGGAGGTGGTCTAATGCTCCCGATAGATCCACACCTGCACTACTACTACTAGAAGAACCATTCCCATTTCCACTGCCGCTACCCTCGCCACATTTCCATTTGATTTCAAGTTCTCCATTACAGAATGATTCAATCACCGGTCGACTAATCTCTTCATATTGCAATAGCTTGGAATACTTCTTCTTACCAAGGGGTGGGATAGACTGTCGGTCCAATGCAGCGTATACTGTCTATCCGATTAGTAAAAATGGAATAGAGATATGTTAGAGATCATATAATGTATAAGTATAATAATAGTTTCTTTAAAAGACGAATGAAACACTACTCACATCGGTCGGTATGTTATTGGTAGCTCCCCCACCGAAATAACATCTAACTGCATATGGTGTAAGCGTAGTTTGTTCATACCTTGCCATATTATCACGATTTCGTGTAGCAGTTTGTAACATTTTGAGTAAATCGACATTAGTTGAATCAATCTCCAATCCCCTCTCGATGACACTAACCTGCTGTTCATATTCCCACAACAAACTATGAGCCTTAGCTAACCGGTAATATCCCTTGATAAATGATGGATCAACCTCGATACATTTAAGGGCTGCTTCCTTGAATGCAGATGGATTGTTCAACTTTTCATAGCATAATGCCAGATTTGAATGATAGGCTGGTTTTGATGAGTCTATTGCAATTGCCTCGGTGTATTTCTGTGCAGCACCGGCCCAATCTTTTAGACCGACTAGAGCATTACCTTCTGCCTTTAAAGCTTCTGCCATTATCGTCTTATTGTGGTTCACTGTATATTGCAATATGAGGCTGATAGCAATGAAAAGAGGCAGATAAAAAAAAATTGGAATCTTATTCAGTTTTCACGCAGGAAACTCTTTAGAGGAAACTCGAAGGAAAAGAATAAGGCGATACCGGCCCCTCCCTCCTCACTCCTCATCCTCTATCGAATAGTGGTCGATAACTCTTTGAGTAGGCACTGTCATACACTAATAGTATAGAGTATTTATCAGTTTTTAACGGTCTATCGATTAGTGGTAGTTTGGTAGTGCTAGAATCAATATCTATTGAGCATTGGTGTCGCAAAGATAAAGTCATAATTTTTGAGGTTTTGGGTAGCGGAACGACTCCTCGACGTCAGTACTCATCTCATCATTATACATCCTTACAGTTATATTATTTATCTTTATAATATTATTAGATATTGATTGTAACTCTATATCCGCAACTTTATGCGATATAGTAAGGCTTAGCATTGAACATAAGATATGAACAACACATCAGAAAATAGTTTGTCATCTAATACATGTGCCAATTGTGGCAAGGAGGGTAGTGATGTCACGAATACATGCAATAAATGCAAGTCGGTGATGTACTGCAATGCCGCATGTAAGAAAAAGCATCGTCATAAGCATAAGAAAGATTGTGAAGAACATCTCCAACGAGCTGCAGAAGTATACGACAAAGAACTTTTTAAACAACCGCCTCCCAAAGAAGATTGTCCAATCTGCTTCCTTCGGTTGCCGTCTCTTCTTACGGGGACGTCATATATGGCATGTTGCGGGAAAAGTATATGCAGAGGTTGTATGCATGCATTTCAATCAAGGGCTACAAGGAAAAAAGATCGAAAGTGTCCCTTTTGTAGAACTCCACCTCCTAAATCAGGTGGGGAGGAGTTAAAAAGGATGAAGAAACGTGTGGAGCTGAATGATGCTAATGCAATTCACAATATGGGATATTACTATAATGAAGGAATGTATGGACTAAGACCAAATCGTACCAAGGCATTAGAGCTTTACCATCTGGCAGGAGAGTCGGGTAATGCTGCATCATATTTTAATGTTGCTCAGATGTATAGGCAGGGTAGAGGAGGAGTGGAGGCAGATATAAAGAAGGCTGAACATTACTATGAATTAGCGGCAATGATGGGAGATGCAGATGCGAGGCATTGTTTAGGAGTAATTGAATGGATGATGGCACTCAATATGGAGAGGGCAATAAAGCACTTTATGATTGCTGCTAATGGTGGATGTAATCTGTCTCTGAGGGATATCCAAGCAATGTATAAAGATGGAGATGCATCAAAAGATGATTATGCTAAAGCATTACGATTGTATCAAGCATATGTGGATGACATTAAGAGTGGTCAGAGAGATGAAGCTGCTGCAGCTAGCGATGATTTCAAATACTATGAATCTGCATTCTAAAATAGTCTAATCGTATGTTATTACGACTAAATAGTATTTCATGAAGCTAAGTCTATACAAGCCAATAGATAAGTCAAGTTATTCCAATTCTAAAAGCAGATCAACAGGCAATCCCCTCATCATCTCAAAGAGCATGCTAACATCAGGCCTCATCTCATACTAACGAGCCAATCCACCGCCAGTTGAACGTTTCTTAAACCCCCCTCCTCCCCTCTTGTATCACTTGATGATGAAACCCCCGATGTTTACTATACATCTTTCTCGTTTTCATTAAGCAATACCTGTTCCAAAGGTTCAGCTACATCGTCAACTTCTACTACTCCCCCATTACCCACATGACCAGTCTCTACATCCACCATTCCTCCCCCAAGTTGATCTAAACCATCCGATCCAAGACGATCCCCACCCTCGGATACTCCTCGTCCACCCACTGATGATGACATTCCACTTGACGCCCGTGAAACGCCGCTAGACATACTCCCTTCTTCCCCATCCGTAGTATCTCCATCCTCCACAGGTTCTTGATAAGGCACAGTACAATCAAACACCACAGGATCCCATTCATATCCCATTATATTATCAATAGCCCATTCAGGAAATTTCACATCAAACGGAAGTAACCAATGCCATGATAGTGAATTATGTGATCCGCCAAATACTTCATTAAATTCTGTAGCCACCGGGGCATATTCATTTGGATGTGATACTAATCCACTTTGTGTTTTCATACGTGCAATCTTTGACATGTTGGTTGTTATTGCTGATGATTGTTCTATTAACATGCAGAATGTAAAGCAGAAGAATAGTATTGTAATTATTGATAGGATGAAGATTATGGTTGTGTTGGCATTGCAGCCATCTGGTGATGTTGATGTTGTTGGAGAGTGGTGATCTGCTGGTATGTAGTATTGACATCGTACAACTCGTATAATAATTAATGTTAATGATATAATTGCCGTAAGAAGAGTGTATAGGATGAATAATATGAAGAACTGATGTGTTGTAAAAGGAGAAGGTTAGAGTTGCAACAATGAAAGTATAACGAACACATCTTATGCACAAAACCTTTGCAACTACACCCACTCATCAATTGCAACTCTAAACATGCAACTCTAAACAAATCACTTCATATGGTACTCTCAAGATGTTTATAGCAAATCCTTTCAATTTGCAAATCCTTTGCAACAAACCAGCCCTACATCTCAAACACATTACACAAACTAGACATCACCTCAACACATACAAACTCACCTTATGATTCATAATACCAACAGCATTACCAACCCAAGGACAATAATGATCCATCTTCACAATACATCGTCCAGTAACTGAATCATGATGTGCTCTACTAGGTTTATAATTATCATTACATTTACGACATCTTCTTATACCTCTTCTACGTCGTAATCCACCGTTATTATAATCACGTTCAGTTTGGATTGAGGAAGATTCGGATGAAAGATTGGAAGGTAAGGGACGTGCACCCATTGGTACTGCTCCTGGATTTGTTCTGGATGCTTTGTATAAACTCCATAATGATAGGATAGAGAATGGTATATATAAGATACCGTATAATAATTGAGCAACTAGATGGTTTGATATTAATGTAAAGCCTGAAGCGAATAGACTAAAGATATGGAGTGAGTATGAAAATGATACACAGATTAATCCACAGGGATCTAATGATAACCAATGTTGTGTATTGAAGTCGGTACCGATATAGTTGTTTGTGAATAGTGATGATCTGCCCATCTTTATGTCTCTTTGTGTCTTTTTGTTGGTTGCTCGCTTAATATTGTCGTTGCTACTACCAAACCACTACTGATCGATAGACCGTTAAAAAACTGATGTGTTAGTTCTATTAATATAGAGAGTATCTATTATTGGAAGAGTAATTGAACCTTCTATTAGTAGGTCTACTACCTCTTCAAAACACTTTGACTTTTGAGTTTTATTTGTAGTTTTCATGTTTACAAAACTCCTTTTGGAGGAAAGTCAAAGGATACCGACTGCTCGTTCTATCTCCTTTCCTCCTTCTATTATCGGGGCTATGGGTACTTTATTTAAATGATCACTAATTAAACAGATGACTTATGTGGTTTCTTTGGGAATGCGGCTTGTCTCTTCTACACAGATTCATAGTATTTGTAAAAATCGTCGTCTGCAACAGCTTCGTCCCTCTGATCGCTCTTAATCTCATCTAGATATGCTCGATATGAGCGTAATGCTTTTGCATAATCATCTTTTGTTGCATGACCCTCTGAATAGAGTAGTTTGATATTCTTTAAAGTGCCAAAGTCCCCATCCTTCACCGCAATCATCCAGTGCTTCAATGCCCTATCCATATTGCCTGCCCGCCACTCACTGCAACCTAGATTAGTCCTCGCATATGTATCTCCTCCCATAGCTGCTAGCTCATAGTAATGAATACCCTTCTTTTCATCTAATTCCACTCCTCTACCATTCATAAAAGCATGAGCAATCCCAAAATATGCTTCAGCACTTCCAAGTTCTGCTGCTCGATGAAATAGTTCTAATGCCTTGTCATAGTTTTGAGGTAATCCAAACTGACCTAGTGAATAATAATTTCCCAAACAGGTGATTGCCAGCGCATCATTTAAATCCACGCGTTTCTTGTATTGTTTGATGTACTCTTCGTCCGTACCTGGGGGTGGAGTTCTACAGAAAGGACATATATCATGCTCTTTTTTAGTAGCCCTTGATTGAACTGCAAAGATGCATCCAGTACATATTAATTTTCCACAACAGTTCATATACGTCCTCCCAGTATGAAGTAATGGCAATCGTAGGAAGCAGATCGGACAATCTTCGAATTGTGGTGGAGGTTGTTTGAATAACTTTTCATCATGTAACTCTGTTACTCGCCTCTCACACGCCTTCTTATGTTTGTTCCGGTGTTTCTTCTTACATGCGGCATTGCAATACATAACCATCTTGCACTTATTGCAACTGTTTGTAACATCACTACCTTCCTTACCGCAATTAGCACATGTATTTGTTGTATCTGATGTGTTCATAATGTATGTTTTTGCAATTGATATAACTATTCTCTCTTCACCTACTAAACATTGGTTGAATGATGCTACTAGATAAATGATATAATACTACTAGATATATAATATCACCGGCGGTTGGTACCGTGTTACTGACAAGGAGACAGGAGATAAGAAGAGATCTATATTCCTCGAAAACTCAAAAATTATGTTCTAACTTTCGGGCGTCACTGCTCACTCAATATTGTCGCTGATATAACCAAACCAATACTAATCGATAGAACGTTAACTAAACTGATATATTGTCTATACTTTCTATACCAACCCTCTTATTGTGTATGATATGGTTGGTTTACCAACTATTTACTATTGTCTTCTCTTTTCTCTATGTATTATTCCCTGAAAATAGTGAGACAAACTCTCTCACTTTTCAGTGGATACAAAATAACGTGTATATATCCAATATACTAACGTTTTGTCCCAGAAGCGTATCCAAGGATACGGTATCTTTCTTCTCAATTCTCAATAATCAATAATCAACACTCAAACTAGAAGGTAACTTTTACCACGTCTAAATCAACAATTATACAATATAGACGAGTAGGAGTATAATCAATATAATACTACGATAGTGCTATTGCAACCGTACTACGCTTGTTAGTGGTAGACTGATTTAAAACTTTATTAACTACACTTTTCATAAGTAGCAAAAATAGCACGCATTGTTGGACACACTTCATATAATCGTTATAGTTATGTATCATCCACCAATGTGCCAAACAACGGTACTTGGTAGATTGATCCTTTAGTGATGATGTTGTACGCGTATAGTTATTAACATACCCTTCTCTATCGTATAATAAACAAAAAATCTCTACTAAAAATCAACCTCAGTTATTAGTTGTTACTTTTAATAGCAGTATGTTTTAGTTGGTATTATACTTTAGTTATAGTATTTGTTAATAGTATTAAATATTAGATGATAATAAGTTTGTTATTAGTTAAATGGTACACGTTATTTGATGGTATAATACGTGTTAGTTTTGGCAAAGTAGTGATCCGTATATCGTTAGTCATGGTCATTCACTAATAAAACACTGGCTGGTATTGATACGATTGGGGTAAACGTAGCATTACATACCTACACAAATAAAAGCAAGCAAGACAACAGCGTATGCTATTGGATACTTTAATTCGTTGTTATACTCAATTTACACTTTGCAGCGCCACTGCTCACTCAATATTATCACTGATAATACCAAGCTACTACTAATCGATAGACCGTTAACAAAACTGATATATTGCGTATACTTTCTATACCAAACCTCTTATTGTGTATGATATGGTTGGTTTACCAAATACTAACATATTGTCTTGATTCTCCTGACTTTTTATGAGAGTGTGAGTGGTATCCTAAAGGATACTAACCCTAAATAGCCTAAATCAAATCCAAGAATTGTTACTAGTAATCATATAGCTGTATAAGATCATCAAAAGGCACCGCCAGTACAACCGATATATTGCATTTTAATGCTCTTTCGATTAATGGTTCCTTGGTGGTGTATAAGTTTATACTTTTTGCAATACAAAGCAACAAAGTGCACTCTTCTTAAGTACCAAAAAAATAACATCTTGTATTATCCAATCATATATTGCTACTCGAACCAACTGCTTTATACTGATCAATCAGTGGTGATATCTTATTGGATAGTGTGCATATCATAGGTGATACCCATCAGCATACGAGTGTCAAAGGCGAGTGTGATATAGAAGAACAGTTTGCACATATCAAATTGCAATACAATAATATAGATAATACACATATCGATATGGTTCGAAAGAATAAGGGAAAGAAAAAGAAGAGCGGCGGCGGCAGAACTAAAGCTCCTACACTTAATAATGATGATAGTAGTCTAATTCGTATCACGAACGTCTGGCCACGGCTTGATGAGATTGGTCGTTGGACATGCACAAATTGCAAATCCTTAAATTCTATGATTACTGGTGCAGAACCGGGAGGTTGTTACGATTGCGGGCATAGTGAATTGGATGAGAAGTTTGCTGTACTAATTATACCAATATTAGTAAAGTTACATGATGCTGGTTTGGCCAATCGGATAAATCTTCGTCTTCGGTCAACTTGGAAACTTGAAGTTGTACAAGATGCACAAGAAGTTTTACATGCATCTCATTTGGATTATGATGTTTCAATAGACAATCAATTCCGACAATTGCACCTACTTATTAAAGTACGATCATTGATATATGAATATGAAGAAGATTCAGGGTTAGACGAGCCTGAGCGAGTGGCACTGGCAGTAGAGATGATAATGGTTTGTCAAAATGAAGAATACATGGAAGAGATAAGGAAAACTACAGAATTTCATACGCTTGTCGATTGCATACAACATTATCAGAATCAGATGAGCGAGGTTGAATCAAGTATTAGTAGTAAGGATGATGATGAAGTTAGCCATATCACCGATGATGAGAAGTTGGGTAGTAATACAGAGGAGAATACAAAACAGCAACCTGTTATCCAATCCCCACAAAACGAGAAGGATATAGATACGAGGCTCATTAATCACTATATTGATCCTCTATTAAATGAAATTAAAGAAGTCGTCATATTGAAGTCAACGGATACTCTAACAAATGAAGCGGGGATATTGTTAGTAAGGGATAAACTCGAATCCGATGACATTACTTTCAATCCACGTACCGTTATTCAAGCTCAACTTCAATATGTTCAACTTACAAACGATCATTCATTGGATAATTACTTCGGCTCGTTACGTGAATTGGTTAATGTGCGGTCTATATTAAAGAGCGATGGGATACAAATGGCAGCTGCAAAGCTTGAGGAGGCATCTCATAAGCAACATATGAGAGAGATTATTAGTGATAAGTCACCCTTCCAATCACTTCTGAGTGATATGTCAGGGCTTGTAATTGAAGACAATATAATCAACAATAGCAATAGTTGGCAGAGTCATAATGATATGCATCACCGTAGAGAGATGATTCATAATATTCTTATAAATTTGAGGGAGAGGAAGTTGAAAGCTCCACAAGAATTTCTGATGAAGGAGCTCCCCCAAATGGCCAAGCGATTAGAATCGTTGCTTTATCTATCAGATCCTTCCCTTGAGGCCTATTTGGATACAACGACCCTCGATGCACGTCTCAATGAAACTGATATTAGGACTGAATCTAACTCTGATGGAATTACATTATCTTATTCTGGGGAGGTTAAGTCCGATGTCCCTCGTGTGTCGTCACAGAGTACTGTGGGACAGCAGGCAGAGGATCAGCGTCATGGTCAACAGTCACTGAAAGATGCACATGGTAGTGATCATGGGCACGGGCAGCAGGCTAAATTAACATTGGAGACACTTGCTTTAGCCAAAACACCCGATGCTCGAAAGAAAATGATTGGTCAGCGTCTCTTCCCACTTATCTTAAAAACTCATGAATTGGATTTGGCTTGCAAGATTGCTGACAAGTTGTTAGAGTCAGATAATTATGAGTTCTTGTTGCACTTGCTCGAAAGTCCTGAGGCACTCTCTTCTAGCATCCAAGAAATTCTTCATTTGTTGGAACCTGATTCCGATATTGAGACTGAATCTGATTCTGATATGGAAGATACAGAATCTGATTCTGACGAGGAAGATACAGATGGTAATGAAGAAGGCCAAGAACAGCAGAAGAAGAAGTTTCACTTGACTGATGAGATGAAAGTTGCCTTACGGGAGGCTTGTTTTTCGGCTATCCGTCATCCACAGGGTACAGTCGATCCGGAACTTCTGCAAAAATGTATTGCAGAGGGATTGCCCGAAAAGGCTGTTTTGAATGCGGCAGTGGTAGCACGGCAAAGGCAAAGAGATGCACAGAAAAGAGGTCAAACTCTAGATGCCACCGCACGTATCAACAACACAAATAACAATACTGATGGCGATGATATAAACCAAAATTATCGGTAGCACGAGAAATTTCCATCACAACTGATTCTGGCGACTCGGCCACTTTCTCCGCTAGTCTTACCGATACTATTCAAAGCCTCAAAGATAAGGCATATGAAAAATGGGGCATCTTTCCTTCTCTTCAACGTCTAGCCTTTAATACAAATACAGATCTTAAGAATGAATGTACATTATATGACTATAATATCCAAAATGGGGATAGGTTACAACTTTTTAAACGTACGGCACCAAAATTAGAACAACAGATGCAAATCATTATTAAAAGGATGAACGGTAGTACAACAACAATCAGTATGAATCCATCTGATACTATTCACTCGGTAAAAACAAAGGTTTATGATGTGCTAGGAATTCCTCCTCGTGAACAGCGTTTTATGTTTGCTGGGGTACAACTTACAAATGATGACAGAACCTTATCAAGTTATGGTAGTATCAAAGAAGGAAGTATTTTACATTTAGTTCAACGAACTCGCTCCAATGAATCAAACCCCAATACGATCAGTATTAAAGCGGCAAGAGCTGCTATTGAAGAAATAGATCCATCTGATTGTATCCGTTACATCAAAACAAAGATCAACGAGGCGTTGGGGTATTCTATTGATGCACAACGTTTATTGTTTGGT